>Ga0209445_1000332_pt1 | contig 26532 bp, 26 predicted proteins | sample MarorgKNORR_S2LV_4_FD_188223 | JGI IMG/M metagenome (GOLD analysis project Ga0209445, IMG submission 188223) | Marine microbial communities from the Southern Atlantic Ocean, analyzing organic carbon cycling - NADW_A/KNORR_S2/LV (SPAdes) (version 2) | ecosystem: Environmental > Aquatic > Marine >... | reverse complement strand
GAGCTGGGGTTTGATGTGGTCGATGCGGGAGAGCTCGACTCTTCGCGATTGCTTGAGCCGCTGACTCTGCTGATGATCAGGCTGTCGATGAAGAAAAGCCTGGGCAACGAGATCGGGTTCCGTGTGCTGCGAGAGTGACATGGTAACTTCATGTGGATCTCGGTCCGCCTGAATTCGACCAACGAGGCTAAAGCCGAACTCGCCAGGCGATTATTGCGGAGAGGATTCGTGCTGCCGCCATTGCGAGGAACACGGTTTGCCAGGGAGCCCCGACGGTGTCGAGGACCAGGGCGAATATGATTGCCTGGGCACCGGCGTAGACGTAGCCGTGACCGTCGAGCACGCCCGAAGCGGTGGCCGCGTACCTGGGACCGGCCAGGTCGACGACAAGGGTCGAGCTCATCGATAGGCTCATGGCGAATGCGCCAACGAACAGCAGCCCTGCGCCTGCGTACAGGTTAGTGGCTGGGACGAGTGCGAGTCCGACGAGTGCGGCGGCCGAGACGACTGCCGAAATCGCGATCATCGGGCTCCGGCGTCCACCCAGCGCGATGTCGGATATCCAGCCGGATGCCAGCGGTGCTGTGAGGTAACCGACCGGCAGGGCGATTGTCACAAGCGCGGTTGTCTGGATGGACAGGCCCGCTTCCTCGAAGTAGTAGAGCGGTGCCCATGTGGTGAGCCCGTACCTGACCACGTTTTCCAGACCCTTGACGTGCGAAGTGGCAACGAACCGCCAGTCGGAGAAAAGCACTCGGTAGGCGGTGAGGGGGCCATCGTTATCGGGGACAATCGTTTCCAGGCGGGTTTCAGATTGAGGGTCAGTTCCCGAGGCGGGTTCGGATTTTGCCTCTATAAACCCGGACTGTTCCTGATCTTCGAGTCCAACGTCCGACGGGCGGTCTCTCACCATGAAAAACAGGGCGATCACCGCCGGGACCATGAGTAGGGGTGGATACCTGAAAGCAGCTCGCCAGCCGAACTCGGCGACTGTCCAGCCGGTAATAAGCCACATCACCAGCATGGCCGACCCGGCTGCGACGCCGACGATTCCCATTATTCGTCCACGCTGCCCGCGTTGCCACCACTGGGCGAGCATTCCAATTCCCGGTGACCAGACCACGGCGTTGGCGAATCCGTTGAGACCCCACGGGATGGCGATCGTCCAGAGGGTAGATCCGAAGCTGGTGATCCAGTTCAGAGCGACCGAGCCCAGGGTGCCGATTAGAATCCAGAACCGGTAGCCGTACGATTCGGCGAGTCGGCCGTGAACGAAGTCGCCGATTGCAAATCCCCACAAAAGGCAGGCGTTGATGATGCCGATATCCACGTGGGTGAAGCCCAGGTCTTCGCGGATGACAGGCCCGGCCGGCCAGTGGTTGAACCTGCCCATGTAGACGAACAGGTAGAACACGGCGAAGCTGAACAACACGCGATGTCGCCAGCGGCGCATTTGCGTTCGCGCCTGTTCTTCGGGTCGTAGCGGGCTCATATTGCGCAACTGTATATATGTTTGGTTCGTGCGCGAAGCGTAGTATTCGCCGACATCGAAAAGATTCAATACCGCGGCGGATCGGAGCTTTTACCGAAATGATTGTTGACGTACACACCCACCTTCCAAGCCACATGGGTACCGTACCGCCCGATGAGGTGGTCACCGAGACGACAATGCGCTCTGGTGAGACGGTTTACCTCACCAATTCGATCGACGATTACCTGCGGGATATGGGCCCGGTCGATAAGGCGTTTATTTTCGGAATCGCCCCCAGGCCATGGCGTCCGGGTGAGCGGGTGTTGCGTACCGAGGGTTGGTCGGAGGAGATGAATCAGAACGATGTGGCAGCCGAGACCGCAAAGCACGCGCCCGACAAGATCATCCCGTTCATGTCGCTTCATCCGCTCGACCCAAACTGGAATGAAGAGTACGACCGGTGCGTTGGCGATCTCGGTTGCAAGGGGATCAAGCTGGGGCCGAATTACCAGGATTTCGACCCGACAGGTCGCGAGGCATTCGAGTTGTTCGCCCGTCTGGAAGCCGACAACATTCCGATTGTGTTTCACCAGGGCACGTCGCCAATGACCGAGGCACCGCTGACCTACGCCCATCCACTTACAACTGAAAAAGTGGCGATGGCGTTCCCGAAGCTGACGATGGTCCTGGCGCACCTTGGCCATCCGTGGCAAAACGACTGTCTTGCCGTGGTCCGGAAGCACCCGAACGTTTGGGCCGATGTTTCAGCCCAGTTTTACCGACCTTATTCGTTCTGGCAGGGGATGATGCTGTTTTACGAATGGGGTGTGACCGACAAGATCCTGTTTGCATCGGACTGGCCGGTAACCCTGCCCCAGGACAACATCGACCATCTTCGCGGCCTGTCGAAATTTGCGAAGGACCATCACCTGCCGTCGATTCCGGATGATGCGATCGAGGGGATTATCAACCGCGACGCAGTGGAAATACTTGGCGTTGACTAGGAGCACTGGATGATGGTGCGTGAGCTGGGTGACTAGATGAGGTCCGATAAATCGCTTGGTAAGGGACTGTTCTACGGCTGGTACGTCATTGCCGCACTGTTTTTCATGACGCTTGTTGCTATTGGATCGAGGCAGGGATTTGGCGTTTTCGTCGAGACCTGGGAGAAGGACTGGGGCGTTTCGACCGCAACCGTTTCTATTGCGGCAAGCGTGGGTTGGCTGGTGAACGGGCTATCTCAGCCATTGTTCGGACGCCTGACCGATCTGTATGGCGGGCGGAAAGTTGTGATCCCTTCGCTCCTGGTGATGGGTTTCGCGACTATTGGAATAGCGTCGATTTCTAACATCTATGGCTTGATTGCGTTGTACGGATTCGTGATTTCGTTCGCGTCAGGCGGTGTTTCTCCTGCAACTACCGGGGTGATAGTCGCCAGGTGGTTTGAGCGCAGACGTGGAATGGCAATGGCTGTGCTGGTGGCCGGCGGTTCGGTCGGCGGTTTGATAGTCGTGCCGTTCATGAGTTACGCGTTGATAGAGTTCGGCTGGCGGGCCGCGTGGCTGATAGTCGGTATCGCCGCTCTTGGGTTGGGCGTTCCCCTGTTGTTGTTTGTCGTTCGCAGCAGGCCTTCGGACATGGGACTGGCGATTGATGGCGAGGAATCTCAGGATTCTGGAGAAGCCGAAGTGGTAGTTCGACCGGTGGGCCCGAGCTATGTTGATAAGTGGCGTGATTCGTTCAGCTCGAAGCCTATCTGGCAGCTTTCGTTTGCTTACTGGGTTTGCGGGATCACCACTGCTTCGATCGCCGTGCACTTTGTGAGGTGGGCCGTCAGCGAAGATATATCAATTGGAACCGCCGCACTGGCCTTTGGGTTGCTCAGCGGGATCAACGCTGTAGGAGTGCTGGCAATCGGGATTCTTTCAGATCGATGGCAGAGGAAGAACCTGCTTGGGGCGGTTTACCTTGTACGTGCGATTGCGTTCATTTCTTTGATCGTGCTGCCGGGATCGTCGGCGATCTGGGTGTTTGCGGTGGTTGGCGGGATGTCTTGGCTGGCTACGGTCCCGTTGACGGCGTCGTTAACCGCCGACGTATACGGGGTTCGCAACCTTGGAACGCTGTTCGGGTTTGCGAATATGGCGCACCAGCTGGGCGGTGCTGCCGCGGTGATACTGTTCGGATGGGCATTTACGGTGTGGGGGTCGTATGACATCCCGTTCGCGGTTGGCGCGGCGACATTGCTGGCCGCGGGAATCGTGTCGCTTTCGATTCGAGAGAAGGCGCACTCGGTGCGTTACGTGCAGGTGCCGGTCGGAGGAACTGCGGGTTCTGAGTTGATAAAACAGGGCGGCGATTGAGATGGCTGGCCCGATTGGAACGCCGTTTGGGGCGCCCAGGGTTCCGCTGCTGCATCACTCGGAACCGATCGACCCGACGCTGTGGGAGTGGTTGAGCACAAAGATCGATCACGTACTGGGTATTTCGCCGGGAGTGATGGTATTTATTCTTGGCTCGGGGATTGTGCTGTTCCCAGTGATAGTGATGGTTATGGTGTGGCGAAGGCAGCGAACAGCCGGGGACGATTAGAAGTAAGCGATCGATCTGACGCTGATATCCGCAACCCTTTGGAGTGATTTCCAGATTTCAGGGGTTGGGTCGAACCTGCGATCGATTTCAATTGACCAGCCACTGAATTCTTCGTGGAGGGTCTGGACTCGGATATTTCCTATACTGGTGGCAAGGTTGTCGGTTTCAACATCGTCAGAAAGTTTCTTTGCAAGCCCGTGATTGCGATCTTGACCTTTCCAGGTGACACCGACAATTTTCCCGAAGAGTGGGAAGGATTTTTTTCGCTTGGTTCGTATGTTTACCGAACGCGATTCTGGGATTTGCATGTCTCCGGGTATACCGAGGTAAACCCACCATCGAGGGGGCGAATCTTTTTGACGGTCCTGCTTGATAATGTTGATCCACTTGACCAATCCTTCATCGGCTATATCAATTATCCCAAGGGACCTTCGAAATCGTCGATTCCCAACTTTTTCTTCGGGCCGACCACGTTCAGATAAAGTTGCCGTCACGCCGATAGTATTCAGACGTTCGGCGAGTGTGTCCCGCGTTTTATCGCGTAATTTTTCTCGCATTATGATCTACCTTTCTTAATCATAGGAACGTTCTGTAAAACTTTATCGATCCAGCAAGTCACTCATTCGATCGAGGATGCGGTCGAGTTCTTCGTAGTCGAACTTATCGAGCAGTTTATTGGCCGGGATTCGGGTTTTCGGCGTCTTGATGATCCCGCGCCGCCAGTACGCGGCTTTGTAGGCGTTGGCGCCGAACATGAATTCAAAATTCAGTGATGGGATCATGCGCTCCCAGATATAGCGCGCCTCGTCGGTCACCACCTGCAGTCCGTCGGCGTCGGTTCCTCCAGCTTCCAGGGCGTCCCACAGCCTTGCGTGGGCGTCGGTGATGTGGCCTGCGGGCATCGTTCCGCATGAGCCGCGCCGGTACTCGTCAACGAGGTACCTGCCGCCCATGCCCCCCATGACGCCCCTGATTGCGCCGCCGGCTTTTTCGAACAGCTCGGTCATGACCTGGCCGGGCAGATTGCTTTCCTCTTTCACATAGTCGACGTGTTCGACTTCGTTGAGCATGCGCACCATCATGTCGGTCGGAACTATCGGGCCAGCTGGCGGCTTGTTGTTCTGGATCCAGACGGGCAGTTGCCCGGCTTCGGCGATCGCAGCGAAGTGGTCCCACATGATTGATGACGTTGCACCGTTGGGGGGCATAGCCATCACGGAATCGGCACCGAGTTCGGCTGCGTTTCTCGTTAGGTCGACGGACTGGGTGGTGGACGTGCCGCTTACACCGCCCACTACAGGCACTGCACCATCGACTACTTCAATTGCAACTTTAAGCACCTGCTTGCGCTCAGTGTCGGTCAGGAATGGTCCTTCGGAAGCGTTGACGGGAACAACGATGCCGTGAGCACCGGCTTCAACGCTGAACTCCACGCACTTGCGCAGCGAGTCCCAGTCAACGGACAGGTCATCGTTGAAAGGTGTGACTGGAATTGCATATACGCCGCGGAACTGGGGATTAGTGGTCATCGGTTAGATCGTCCGTATTGGTGATACTGAATTTGGTTGGCGCTGAGAATACACCCATGGAAGTGCGATAAGATGCGGCCGGGTCGGGGCCTTCAGTGTCCGCAGATATGCCAGAAGAAGAGGAATGTTGATGCCAGAGACTATGCGAGCGGCTCTCGATGACGGTACCGGGCAGTACGTGGTTCAGGACGTACGGGTGCCGGACATGTTTGAAGGTGCTGCACTGATCAGGGTCAGGCAGACCGGGATCTGTGGTTCTGACCTTCACATGACGACGAGTCGCACCGAAGCCCAGGAGCTTCCCTCGGGTCACGAGGTGGCGGGTGAGATCGTGGATATACCCGATGGCGATCACGGGCTTTCGGTTGGCGACCGGGTGGCGGTCGAGATGGTCGGGGCCGGCAGAGCGTGCCTTACATGCCACTTCTGCCGGTACGGCCAGTGGAAGCACTGCACGAACATGGCCCCGGATACCGGTGGTGGTTTCGCACAGTACATGACACGCCGTCCAGCCGGGATCTTCAAGCTGCCCGACCCGTTTGACTGGATTGACGGTGCGTTAGTCGAGCCGATGGCGGTCAGCGTGCATGGACTGCGCTACGGCCGCATGCAACCGGACGATGTTGTAGGCGTGGTCGGTTCGGCCACGATAGGGCTTTCTTCTATCGCTGCCGCCAGGGCATTCGGTGCCCGTACGGTGATAGCTTCGGCTAGGCACCCGCAGCAGGCCGAGGCGGCGAAGAAGATGGGCGCCGATGTCGTGGTGGGCACAGAGCCGGGCGAATTCGAAGATGCCTGCCTGGAGGCTTCGAACGGCGTCGGTGCCGATTTTGTGGTGGAATCAGTCGGCGGCCACCAGACCAACTCGTTCCAGCAGGCGATACGCGCGACCCGGAACCAGGGCACGATGCTTTATCTTGGCGGCGTGAAGGTGCCGATGGAGTTCGATTTGATGGAGCCGCTCTTGCGGGAGATTCGGATCCAGTCGGTGATCTGCTACGGCGTTATCGATGGCCGACACGACTACGACGTTGCGATCGACCTGCTGGCGTCGGGCGACATTCCTTATCGCGAGATCGTTACTCATGAAGTTGGGCTGGAAGAAATTCAAACGGGGTTTGATGCCGCGTGGGATAAAACTTCAGGTTCGATCAAGGTCCATGTGAATATTTAGGGTCTTGCTCCGTGCGTGGGGGTTGTTAGGGCCGGGCGTGATCGGATCACTTGATCTGCGCTCCAGCTAACTGCTTCAACTAATCGGCGATCAGCCGTCCGATTCTTCGGTCGCTATCTCTTCCCATATTTGATCTACGTATCGATACGACACGCCACAGTATCGGCAGATCTTGAACACGAGGGTGGTGTTCGCGGTAACTTCGACGGGCACGATGGAAAAATCGTGCCGGTTGTCTTGCGGACCCTCGATGCAGTCACTCATTTTCGAAGCTCCCTTTATGGACCCTGACGATTCGTCTGTCTCCTGTGGAGACAACCTACCCGCCGTATCCCTCCAGCACGTGCCCGTGCAGATAGTCTTTGTCGAGTTCGATGCCGATGCCCGGGCGGTCTGAGAGATAGATCTTGTCACCCCTGATGTCGAGCGGGTGGTCGATGAATACATCGTAGGCATTGAGTTTTGCCCTGCTTGTTTCGACCCTATAATGGTTTGGCACCGAGGCCATTACATGTGCACCTGCAAGAACGTTGATGGGGCCACTTGCGTCGTGTGGCGAAATCGGGACGTAGTAGGCTTCGGCCAGGGTGGCGATTTTCTTGATCTCAGTAATACCGCCGGTCCAGGTCACGTCGGGCATTATGAAATCGGCCAGTTCGTTCTCCAGAATCGGGATGAACTCCCAGCGCGTGTGAATCCGCTCGCCCACACAAATGGGCACCCCGACGTGGTCTCGGACCTGCTTCAGGGCGTGGATGCTTTCCACCGGGACCGGCTCTTCGAACCAGAAGATGTTGTACGGCTCGAGTGCGCGTGCCAGGCGAATAGCGGTAGGGGCGTCGAATCGGGCGTGGCAGTCGATGAGAATTTCAAAATCAGGTCCAACGGCTTCCCGAACCGCCGCGATCAAATCGACTCCGTGGTTCTCGGCTTCTGCGCTGAGCTTGCCAGTCAGGTAGCCGTTTGATTCCTCCTCGTGATGCGGCTGCCAGGGGTCGGTCTTTAAAGACTTTTGCCCGGTCGCAGCGATGGCTTTTGCGTGCTGAACTGTGTCTTTGATCGAAGATCTGTCATTCGGGTGACAGTAGATAGGGATTCCCTCGCGGACCGGACCGCCGAACAGTTCGGAGATTGGCAGGCCGAGGACTTTGCCGCGGATGTCCCACAGCGCGATGTCGATGCCGCTGATGATGCTTGTGGTGGCCCCGCGGGAGCCCATGTAGGTGAACGACCTGAATATCTTGTTCCAGATCATTTCGATCAGGCGGGGATCGTCGCCTGCGACCAGGTCGCTCACATGCCGCAGCCCGGCGCAGACCACACGGTTTGAGACATTCGAGGTACCGGTTATCTCGCCCCAACCCGTGATGCCCTCATCGGTGCTGACTTCGACGAATACGTATTCGCGGTTTCTGATTTCCTTGCTGTCGTCTGCAGTATCGAGATAGGGCGAGGGTGCTTCGATTAGCCAAGGTGTGACTTTGGTGATTTTCAAGGGCTGACTCCGTGCTTACCTTCAGCAGGGTGTTCGTCGGGGAGAATCGGAATCCTATGCACGGGTACACAGCTTGTCTACTTGTTTTGAGTGATCGAGCCACGAAATCGTAATTGAATGCAGTTCGATCCGGGTTGTTCGATCGGAAATCCCGGGCGCGCAAAGGACCCGAGGAATTCGGGGTCTTTTTTTTGGCGGATTGGTAGCCCCGCGGAGAATCGAACTCCGGTCTCAGCCTTGAAAGGGCTGTGTCCTGACCGCTGGACGACGGGGCCGTGCTTTGCGAACTGGACTGCTTCGCAGCCCCAGTTGAATTAAGCACTGAATATCAGCATACCTCAGAGCCGGTGGAAACGGCGATTCGTGCTGCCCACCAGATTTATTTCCAGATGAGGTTTTTTGGTATGTTCAGGATCGCCGGGTGGTGCTGGCAGGGCACTCGGTGGTGAGTGGGCATGTATCACAATGCGGTATCCGGGCCTTGCAGATCTGTCGACCGTGCGTGATTAGCAGCACGTGCATGTTGTACCGGTCGTCTTCCGGGATCAGCGATTCCATGATCGGGTGCGCCTGGTCGGCGGTAGTTTTCTGATCGATGAGACCCAGTCGGATCGAGACACGATGGATGTGGGTGTCGACCGGAAATGCTGGCATCTTCAACGAAAACGCCATAACGACCGCCGCAGTTTTTGGTCCAACTCCCGGTAGAGATGTAAACCATTGACGGGTTTCTTCCAGGGGCAGGTCGGCAAGAAACTCGAGTTCGAAATGGCCGAGTCGCTTCAGTATTTCCACAAGGATTTTCTGGATTCGCTCCGATTTCTGATTAGCGAGGCCGCCGTGGCGAATTGCGTTCGCCACCGTAACCGTGTCGGCTTCGATGACTTCACCCCACGCCGGCAGCTTTTTGCGGAGAGAATCGTATGCCCGTTCGGCGTTGAGATCGGAAGTGTGCTGAGTGAGGACGGTGAAGATCAGTTCATCGAGTGCGGCCATCCGGGGTCGCCAGACGACGGGGCCGTAGATGCCGCTGAGGCGCTGCTGTACAAGCGCGATCGCAACTGCTGGCTGCTTGCGATGCCGGGAACGTCGGTTGGTGGGCCTGGCTGACATTCTTCGCTAGTAGTTGCGAGACTGGACGTACTCGGTGAGGGCCAGCAGCGAATCGAGTGAGTCGGAAGACGGAATCTCGTCGAGAGAACGCACTGCCGTTTCGATGTACTCGTTTGCCACCTGGAGAGTCATTTCCAACGCCCCAGTCTGCTTGATTGCATCAACCGCAGGTGGGAGTAACTCTTCTCTGGCCTCTTCCGGGGCAGTGAACAACCTAGTTATAACATCCGCGGCACCGTTTTCGGCGGCAATGATAGCCGGGAGTGTGAGAATTCCCTCTCCGAGATCGTGACCGGCGGGTTTGCCGAGTTGCTCACTGGTCGATTTGTAGTCCAGCAGATCGTCGTAGACCTGGTAGGCCATGCCGATGCTGTAACCGTAGTTCCGAACGTTTTCAACTGCGCCGTCGCTGCCTTCGCCAAGGACCGCCCCGCTTATAGCGGCGGTGCAGAAAAGGGAAGCGGTCTTATCATAAATCCGGCTGTTGTACTCTTCGAGCGACACGCCCATCTGCCAGGCGGTGTATATCTCGCTGAGTTCGCCGCGGGCCAGTTCGGTAATAGTCTCGGCGAAGCGGCTGACTAACCTGATGTTGTTGGTGTCGCAGACATACATTGCGGAGGTCGCAAATATGAAGTCGCCGATGAGTACGGCCACGTTACGGCCCCAGAGTTTGCTGGCCGTGTGGTGACCTCGACGGGTGTCGGCGTGGTCTACCGTGTCGTCGTGTACTAGCGTTGCGATGTGCAGCAGTTCGACAGCAGTTGCCATCCTGATCGACCGCTCGTCGATGTCGAGACCCCACAGGCGGGAGGCCAGCAGGGTGAGGGCGGGCCTCACACGCTTGCCGGGTGTTGCAAGGACATGCCCCAACTGGGCGTCGAGGTCGCGGGTGTTTTCAGGAGCGTTCTCCGGCGTTTTCTCAGCGATGCTCGCGATCTCGTTGATCACAGCCTGAAGACCGGCGGCAACCGGTTCGTAAATGCTTTCCTGTGTGATGGCTTCGACCATGATGTGACCAGCCCGATCCTGTTATTCGCCGGTGAGCCGACGGTTTTCTTCATCGACTACCGAATCGTCGAGCTTGCGGGAGAGCGGTGTTGGTGTTTCGATTGAAGAACCCGTAACGATGTCCCTGCGGGTCCGACCGTCACCAAGAGTGTCGCTTTCGTTGAACAGCATACTGTGAATTCTGTCGGCTGAACCGGATAGATAAGGATAGAACACAGTTCGCAAGGTTGCGATAACGTTCAGTCCCACCCACAAATCGGTGTCCGCTTGAGGTTTATCGAAAGTCGAGAACCTTCGGAGTCGCTTCGGGTCGGCGTACCTGACAGGCTGCGTTTGAAACTGGGTTTTAATTTTAGGTGATTCAAGTGCCGCGGACGTGACGATTGAGTGATGGCCTGGCACCATGTTGGATGCAGTTAATCGCTGTTAAGCGACAGGCGATATACCCTGTTTTTCGGTGCCCCTGTGAGTTCCACAGCGCGATCGACGAGGCTCCGTCCTTTGAGACCCTGTGAGCTCAGATCGCGGAGCGACTCAGCGATGCGGTCGTCCGATACTGCTTCCTCTGGACGTTCACCGATGCCCGGGATCAGGATTACGAATTCACCGCGTGGTTCGGCGAAGTGCAATGCGGCTCCCGATGCGGTCCCTCTGAATATTTCTTCATAAAGTTTTGTCAATTCCCGGCAAATGACCAGCTGGCGATCGGGGAACACTTTGTGAATGTCGGTCAGTGTGGCTTTCACCCGATGTGGTGATTCGTAGATGACGATCGGACCCGGCTCGTCGACAACCCCGTTGAGAGATGTGACCCTTTCGTTCCGTTTGCGGGGGAGGAATCCCAGAAACAAGAACCTGGTGAATGCCCAACCCGTTACGGACAGAGCCGTACTGAGGGCGGAGGGGCCGGGGAGCGGGACTACGCGGATTCCGGATGCGACGGCTTCGCTCACCAGTGCCGCTCCGGGATCGCTGATACCAGGAGTTCCCGCATCGGTGATGAATGCCATATCGATCGACTTGAGTATTTCCACGATGCCCCTCAGGCGGTCGGGTGAGGTGTGTTCGTGGAGACTTTCGAGTCGGGGAGACGCACCGATGTGGTTGAGAAGCTTTCGGGCGACGCGGGTGTCTTCGGCGGCGACTACCGGCACGCTCGAAAGAATTTCTATCGCGCGTGCAGTCAAGTCGGATAGGTTTCCGATAGGTGTTGCAACGACGTACAGCGTCGACATTACTCGCTACTCTCTGGCTTCTGGTACGGGACGACCAGGTCAGGCAAAATTATGCGTTTGCTGCTTCGAGGATTTGGTCGATAGCCGCATTGTGCTGCTCGTCGGCATGGTACGAGCTGCGTACGAGAGGCCCAGATGCGACGTGTTTGAACCCCATATCGATGCCGGCCTGTTCGAGCTCTTTGAACTCTTCGGGAAGGTAAAACCGGATGATGGGATGGTGCCGCTTTGTTGGGCGCAGGTACTGGCCGATGGTGAGGAGATCGCAGCCAACGGCCCGGAGGTCGGACATCGTTTCGAGGAGTTCTGCTTTCGTTTCGCCGAGCCCGACCATCATCCCGGACTTCGACGGCATGTACGGGTTGATCTGTTTTACGCGCTTCAGCAGTTCGAGCGAAAGATCATAGTTACCGCGCGGGCGAACTTTTCTGAATACGCGCCGGGCAGTCTCGATGTTGTGGTTCAGGACGTGCGGCCCGGCCGTAACGACCCGTTCGAGTGACTCGAAATCGCCTTCAAAGTCAGGAATAAGAACTTCGATTTTGCAGTCCGGCGTTGTCCGCTTCACCTGCGTTATCGTCTGCTCGAAAATGCCTGAACCGTAGTCGGGCAGGTCGTCGCGATCGACCGAGGTAATTACGGTGTAGTTCAGTCCCATCTGCTTCACCGTACTGGCGACGCGGATTGGCTCCGCGAGGTCTACGGTAGTTGGCCAGCCCGTTTTGACATTGCAATATGAGCAGGCCCGCGTGCAGGTGTCGCCCAAAATCATGAAAGTTGCCGTACCGCGGTCCCAGCATTCGCCGATGTTCGGGCAGGCGGCCTCTTCACAGACCGTGTTTAGCCGTGCTCTCTTGATTTTCTTGCGAATCTCCAGATAGTTTTCGCCGCCCGGCGCCCTGACTTTGAACCAATCGGGCAGTCTTCGTTCGACGGTCAGCGAGCCAGGTTTTTCGGACTTTGAGACCATCAGATAGTGTTCGATTCAAATTTCGCGATTTTGGGGATCAGGCCGTTGCAGTGGACACAACGTGCGTTTAACTGGTTCAGAATAACAGACAGTGCAGTTTTCACGGGGTGTAGAAGGTCGATCCCGGCAAACCACTTTTTACCCGGCAAGTCACCGGCGAGATTCGATTTTCCGCATGGCTAAACGAAGGCATCGAAAACGTTACACGGGCCCCGATCTGACGGCACACGTCGATCTTAGACCCGGTGACCATTTTGAGATTACGTTGGGGGAGATCAACGATGCAGGCGATACGACCGCGGTAACCGAGGGTGCCCCGGTCGTGATTGCCGGCGGTCTGCCGGGCGAAGTGGTAATTGCCGAGGTGCTGAAACGGTTTCCGGAACGGATAGCGGCGAAAGTTGTTCAGGTGTTGCAGTCGGCGCCAGAGCGCGTTGAGCCCGAATGCCAGTATTTTCTGACCTGCAGCGGGTGCCAGTGGCAACACGTTTCGTATGGACATCAACTTGAGTTGAAGCGTAATCGAGTTCAACGCGAGATAGAGAGGTACGAGTGTCTTTCGCATCTGGAAGTAGACCGTACAGTTGAGAGTGTCAAGCAGCTCGGGTACCGCAATCACGGGCGGTTTACCATCGGCAAGCGCGACGATGCGGGCCAAGTCGGTTACGTGAATGCTGTGACCCGGCGATTTTTGCGAATTGAAGAGTGCCTGTTGATGGACCAGCCGATCAACGACACCCTGAAGCTCGTGCAGGACCGGATGGACGGGCAAACTCAGATGTCGGTCAGGGTCGGAGCCAATACCAGTTCGATCCTGGTTCAGCCACGCATGAACATCCCCGGGCTTGGTGTCGTCACGGGCGAGCAACATTACGATGAAAAAGTTAGGGGTGCTCGCTTCAGAGTTGCCGCCTCGTCGTTTTTCCAGGTGAACACTGCGCAGCTGTCGCGCGCGGTGGACGAGGTCCGTGAACTGCTCGATTTCGACGGCAGCGAGGTGTTGATCGACGCTTACTGCGGTGTTGGGGTGTTCTCAGTGCTTTTGGCACCATATGTCCGGCGCGTCATCGGAATCGAAGAGTCGGCATCGGCGATCGAGGATGCGGAGCTCAATTCGAGTGGCGTCGAGAACGTCGAGTTCATCGAAGGGAAGACCGAGGTCGTTCTTAGCACTTGGCCTGAAAGTTGGGCAGGTGCCGCGCCTGGTGCCGACATCGAAAACGGAGGCATGGACGCGCTGTTGCTCGACCCGCCGCGGGTTGGATGCCATCCCGATGTGCTGAAATCTGTCAAGAAGCTGAGGCCGAAAAAGGTGTTGATGGTCTCGTGCGAACCGGCCGCAATGGCGCGCGATCTTGATCTGTTGTGTAGAGATGGTGTGTACCGGTTGGAAATCGTTCGACCGGTCGACATGTTTCCGCAGACCCGCCACGTTGAGGTAATTAGTTTGCTAACGCTTCAGGATTCCGGGGACCAGGATTTTGGCGACAACAGATAACAGTTCGCTGATTCTTGCCAGCAGATCGCCGCGCCGCGCGGAGATACTTGGCGATGCGGGGATAAAGTTCACAGTTACTTCTGCCGATATCGATGAAGAAGTATTTCTTTCTGGCGCCGGGCGTTCCTCGAACACACGAAGCCCGGTTGAAGTCGTGCAGCGACTGGCTTTCGAAAAAGCCAGGGCAGTCGCAGCCAACAGGCTAGGTGCGTTTGTTCTTGGTGCCGACACGGTAGTCGTTCTTGACGATGAGATACTTGGCAAGCCCGGGTCGTCCGGCAATGCGGTGGCAATGCTTCACCGGCTGAGCGGTCGAGCGCACGAGGTGATCACCGGGGTGACGGTCGTTGATCCCAACGGCACCGTTCGTACTGATTTTGCCAGCACCTCTGTATTGTTTCGTAATCTCGAGCGTAGCGAGGTTGCCAACTATGTCGCGACGGGTTCACCGCTCGACAAGGCGGGCGGGTATGGAATTCAGGACAGTTCATTTGCACTCGTCGAGAGTTACGACGATTGTTATTTAAACGTTATGGGTCTTCCGATGTGCGTGACGATCAGGCTGCTTGAAATATCAGGATTCAGGCGGTTCAGCACGGCCGTTTGCAAGAGACATTTGAACTTTGATGCTGCGTGTGGCTCGAAGGCGATCAAATGACGCTATTCGGGATTGGCGGTTTCGAGTTTCTTCTAATCGCCGCGATCGCACTTTTCGTGCTGGGACCCAAACGCTTGCTCGAAGGAATTCGCGAGGGGCGCAGGATTTATTCCGAATTCAAGCGTCAGCGAGATGCTCTACAGTCGATGATCGCCGAAGAGATCGATCTCGAAGAACTCAAGAAACAGAGTGACCCCGACGGGCTGATAAAGGAGTTGAAAGACGAAGCGATTGCGCTGAAGGATGAACTGGCGCTCGATCAGGTTGCAGACGATTTAGAACGGCCCACGGACCTGGGCAAGGGTGTCGGTTTCGGGTCGGTTGCAAGATCAAATCGGTTGAACCGTCCGTCTGTCGAGGTCGACTCTGAGATACGAGATGCCATCCCGGATGTTGATTTGGCTGAACCTCGCGCCGAAATTGCGGGAGAGGTTGAGCGGGCCAAGCCCGGGAACGATACAACCGATGATGAGGTGAAGTCTTGAACGACAACGCCATGTCGGTACTGCAGCATCTTGGCGAGCTCAAGCGGCGGTTAGTTAGAGTAGCGATCGTGGCCGTTGTATTTATCGCGATTGCGATCGCTTTTTATGTGCAAATATTCGAGGTGTTTACGGATACGGCCAGACGGCTGATCGTTGATGCAGATGGCGTAGTTGCGGTCCAGAGAATCACAGAGGGTTGGGTGGTCGCTGCAAAGCTGGCGATCTTGGTCGGGCTGGTTGCCGCATTTCCGTACTTCATGTGGGAATTGGCGATGTTCTTCAAGCCAGGGCTAAAATCAGGCGAGCGCAAGTACATATTCTTGCTGGTGCCGGCGTCGATGGCGATGTTCGCACTGGGTGCCGCGTTTTCCTGGTTCATTCTGATCCCCAGGCTGGTCGAGTTTCTACTCAGGCTCTCGCAGCCCATCGGCGATCCGCTGATTACTGTCGGACCCCTCGTAGGGCTGATGGTCACCATCATGTTCTGGCTCGGAATCATTTTCGAGATTCCGATCTTCATGTTCCTGCTGGCAAAGATGGGCATTCTTACCTCGGGATGGGTCAAGACGAAGCGACGGTGGATGATCCTTATCTCATTCATCTTCGGTGCGGTGGCAACGCCGACGGATCCGATTTCTCAACTGATAGTGGCGGGCCCGACCTGGCTGCTATTTGAGATCGGGATGCTGCTTGTGAAACTGGCCGAGCGGGGACGAACCGAGTAGAACGCCGGTTGCCAGCGTTTGTTCAGTTCGCACGATATTGTTGTCGGAAGGGGAGCGGTCGACCGATCAGGGGGCGAAAAGCCGTTCAGGTGGTCTTCGTATCGGTGTTCTGGTCGCCCGAGTCTGAGTCGGAGTCTGAATCGGTGCTGCCGGTTTTGTTGTTAATGGCCGACTTGAATTCGTTGATCGCCTGGCCCATTCCCTTGCCGACTTGTGGCAGTTTGCCTACTCCGAAAAGTAGCAGGACGATCACAAGAATGATGACGATTTGAATTGGACCGATTTGCGAGAACACTTAAAAAAGCTCCGGTTTGCCCTTGAAGGACCTGTTGAAATGGATCGAGGTCCAACTGCAAGTATACGCCGCGACTATTCGAACGCCCAACCAAGAGACGTGACGGTATAAGGAGCTTATTTGAGGGTTGTAAGGGGGCCTGGTTGGCTATCCCATGTAGCGCCACACCGCGATCACCCTGCTGACCACCTCGACATCGCTGGAGTTGAATGTCATGGCTTCCATTTGCGAGTTTGCGGGTTCGAGTCGGGTACGCGGTCCTTCGGCATAAAAATGCTTGAGAGTTGTTGTGTTATCCGACTTGATCCGCACGGCGGCCATTTGCCCGTTCCGCACGCTCGAGGCCTGTTCCATGATCACCAGGTCGCCATCGGAAATCAGGGCGTCGATCATCGACTCGCCGCGAACCTTCAGTGCGTACAGGTTGTTGCCGGGGCCAATAATTGCCTGGGGCAGGTCGATTAGTTCCTGACCTGTGAGGTCGGACCATGTGTCGTTCTCTGGCATCGGGAACGGCGAACCGGCGGCAATAGTTCCGAGTAGGGGAACTGCAACCGTGTCGATACCGACAGGTGCTGCAGTACCGCTCTTCTGGCCGGCCAGTTTCAGACCACGTGAAACCTCGGAGTCACGGCTCAGAGCACCGCTGTCTTTCAAGCGGTCCAGATTGTACGAGACTACCGACGTGGAGCTGATGCCACAGCCGCTCTGGATATCGCGAACGGTTGGCGGGTAATCATGTTCTTCAATGAACTCCTCGATGAACGACAGGATCTGCTGCTGGCGTTCTGAGAGTGCTTTCATTTGTCTTGCCTTTAGTCCTAGCTCTGAATGGCCTTCTGGATCGTTTGATAGTCGGATTGCATCCGCACTAATGTTCGGAAATTACCAGCGGACGCTCTGCAATGTCAACAAAAAATGGCACCAATTGCGATCATCAGTTCGGTTTTGACAGTGGATCATTGCTTGGGCAAGCCGGTGCGGACCACTGATTGGGAAATTCTGCAGGTGCAGTTTCAAGGTGCGCCAGGAAGAGACTGGCACGGTACGCCGTCATCGTTTCCGTTCAGGCCATGCGGATCGTCACCGGGTCCGCCAGCAGCTATAAAGAATGCATTTGCCGATGCCCAGTCTTCGAACTCTCCACAGTTTTTGTCAGGGCCGAATGGATCGAATCCGATGGCCGCTGTTGCACCCGCCAGCACCGATGCGGTCGCTACGGGTGGAGTAGAAGTGCAAGAGGAGGTGTAGGAAGTGCAGGTGTCGTCGTGGAGGAGAGGCAGTCGGTACCGGCGTGAACGGAGGTGTTGGTGGCAACGCGGTGGGCGTTGGCGTGTCGGTCGATGTTGGCGAAGACATGGGCGTGAGAGCCAGGATTACGGTTGAGGTGGACTGCGGTGCCGTTGTCGCGGTTGTGATGGGAGTTGATACTGGGGTCGCTATCGGTATCGAGGTGGCTAAGGGGATCGAATCTGGCTGAGCTGGCGTCGCGGTAGCCGTTACCACGATTATCACGGGTGTCGCTTGCAGAACTGTGGGTATCGGACTGGGGTCGGAGCGGGTAGGTCCACCTGATCCGACTGCACGGGGGATTACGTCGTCGCCAATCCCGTCCGATGTTGCTTCCGAAGTAGGCGTGGCCGTCACGATAACGGTCTGGAAGATCACGATTGGTGTTGCCGTGAACGCCAGGATTGTGATTGTAGTTGGCAACACAATCGGGGTGACGATCGCCGGTTTCGGTTCGGTGCCGCAACCCGCCAGCGCGAACAGCATAGGTGATGCCGAGGCAACAATTTCGACCAGGCGAGTTCTAGTGATTGTGCCCGGCGTGGTCGTGCGACCCGTGTTCGTGATCATGAGAGGGATCGAGATTTCGGTCGCCGGGATGAACCGGATGGTTATCGCCGAAAGAGATACCTTCGAGGTTGCCAGGCGGGGCACCGGCGTTTTCGGCCTGACCGAAGGCCACGTAGTGTGGAGCTTCGCCTTCAAAGACGAGATAGGCCGACTGTTGTGTCGATAGAGACTCATGACCGCCGAACCATACGACGAGAGGGCCGTTCACCATTTGAATTGGGCCTTCTTTTACGGGTCTTTTAACGTTTTCGTCTATTTCGCCGGTACCGGAGGGGCCGATTCCCCATCTTGCGGTGCCACTGAAATCGCCGGGTACGACGAACCGCCAGCGGGGCAGCAGCCCTTTCCAGGGTGCGACCTCTACAGCAACGCGATCTTCGATACCCTCGAACGGGTGGTGAATACGCCAGTTGTACTGGGTGTCGTCAGATTGAGACGACGGACCCGGCCGATGAGTTTCGGCTGCGTGGTCGTGGTTTTGATCGGGACCCTGGGGCAAAGGTCGGTACCGGGCTAGCTGGAAATCTTGTTGTACTGCCTGGTGAGCCGTGACTTGTTGCGGGCGGCTGCGTTTCGGTGCAGAACGCCTTTGGAAACGGCCCGATCCAGGGCTGAGACCGCATCTTTGAGCGCGGCGTCGGACGCGTCGTTTTGTGTGCCTTCAGCGATTGCTTCGGTCGCGGTCTTTACTCGACTGCGAGTGAACGATCGGGTTGATCGGTTTCTGGAGGCTTTGCGTTGCTGGGCGCGATGCGTTTTGGCGGCGGGCATTGATGTTCCTTAGTAAGAGATGGGGGTGCGCCCGATAATGGTGCGCGACTGGTTGGATATTCGAATCGTTATGAAGATGATTTGCGCGGCTTGCGTGGCTCGTCATTCCGGGGAGCCTGCGCCTCGGTAACCCGGAATACGCTATCGACTCCGGGGATTGCTTCCACGCGGGAGAAGAGCCTACTTAATTGCTCTACCCCTGTAGTGTACACCGTGAGAGACACGGTACATGCGTTGGTTTTCTGATCTTCTTCAGATGTGAGCGAGTGGATATTGACGTTTTCCGACGAGACTACGTTGGTGATGTCACGGATCAGCCCAACGCGATCGAAGGCTTCAACCTGAAGCCTTGATGCGTAGCTCGTTTCATGGTGCCCCCAGCCGACCGGGACATGACGTTCGGGATCTTTAGCGTCCCTCAGAATTGGGCAGTTATGGCGGTGAACTGTCACCCCCCGCCCTCGGGTGAGGTACCCGGTAATTTCGTCGCCGTATACAGGGCTGCAGCATTTTGCAATCCGAGTAAAAAGGCCGGGTTCGCCCATTACAACGAGTCCCCTGGCCTGATCTGTTGGCGGTTTCCCGGGGGTGATCTCTGGCGTGAAGACCTCTTCAGGCTCGGGGTTTAGGGTTTCGGCAACTCTCGAAATCGAAATCTGGCCGACACCGAGTGCTTCGGCCAGCTCGTTCAGGCTGGCGTAGTCCATGGTCGTCACGATTTCTTTTTCCGAATATTTCAGGCCAAGACGCCGCATCTCTTTTCTGAGCAGATCTTTACCGCGGCGGATATTGCTCTGTCGTTCCTGCTTCCTGAACCACTGCTTGACCTTGGTCTGTGCGCTCCCTGTGACCAGATATCCGAGGTCGGCGTTAAGCCAGTCGAGGCTGGGGCCGCGTGGAATCCTGGCCTTGCGAATTTCGACGACATCTCCGTTCTGCAGAGGCGTATTCAGCGCTGCGAGTTTGCCATTTACGACTGCGCCTACCGTGTTGTGACCAAGGTCGGTGTGAATACGGTAGGCGAAATCGATAGGCGTCGACCCGGCCGGCAGGTCTTTGATGTCGCCTTTCGGAGTGTAGACAAACACCTGGTCCTGGAGAATGTCGGTTCGGACCGTGGCGAGGTATTCATCGTCGCCCGAAAGTTCTCGCTGCCAGTCGACCAGTTGCCTGAGCCACGACATCTTTTGATCGAAGTTGTCAATCCGTGCCGAGCCATCCTCATCGCCCTTGTACATCCAGTGCGATGCAACACCCTCTTCGGCCATGTCGTGCATTGTCTGGGTGCGGATCTGCACTTCTATCGGGAAATTGCCGGGTCCGCGTACCGAGGTGTGTAGCGACTGGTACATGTTTTCTTTCGGGCTGGCGATATAGTCGTCGAACTGCCCGGGGACCGGTCGCCATGTCGAATGCACCACGCCGAGTGCCGCGTAACAATCGCCGACGTTTTCAGCGATGACGCGAATTGCGATTAGATCGTATATCTCGTCGAACTTTCGACCCAGTCGCTCATATCGCTGTAACTTGTTGTAGGTACTGTAGAGGTGCTTGACGCGCCCATCGACCGAACACTTGAGCCCTGCCTTTCGGAGCGGTCTCTGAATGGCCTTGACTGCAGCTTCGGTGTAAACCTCACGCTCAGCACGTTTGCGGTTGATCAGGCGGGATATCGACTTGTACTGCCGGGGCATCAGGTAGTGGAATGCCGCGTCTTCGAGTTGCCACCTGATTTCGTTCATTCCGAGCCTGTGTGCCAGCGGTGAGTAGATGTCGAGTGTCTCTCTGGAAATCCGCTGCTGTTTTGGCACTGGCAGGTGGTTCAGTGTCTGCATGTTGTGCAGACGGTCTGCCAGCTTTATCAGGATCACTCGAACGTCGTCGGCCATTGCAACGAGCATCTTGCGGAGCGAGGCGGCCCGTGTTGCCTCGGGTGTCGAGGCCTGCCGCAGCATTGCGCTGTTCTCCGAGATCATGTCGAGGCGCTTGAGTTTCGTGACGCCGTCCACAAGCTTTGCGACGTCGGTCCCGAAGCCCGTCTCGATTTCCTCGAAACTGATCCCGCAGTCTTCCATCACATCGTGGAGCAGTGCTGCCTGGATAGTGGTGGTATCGAGCCGCATATCGGCGAGCCGGAGCGCGGTGGCTATCGGGTGCTCGATGAAAGGTTCACCGGATTCCCGAAGTTGGCCCTGGTGCGATTCGATCGCAAAGTTCAGCGCAGTTTCGACTGCATCGGCCCGGTCCGCAGGCAGGTATGCGCCAATCGATTTGAGGAGCGCATCGGACGAACTGCTCTTTTGGCTGGTAGTCATAGTCGATCTGCGTGCCGCTAAGTTGCCATGTGTTGCGACGACTCCGTTGAGCAGGATGCAACTTAGTGCTTAATTCATTCTAAGCCTTAGGCGATTATTGGTGTGCTAGCGGAATATACGCGATATGCAGTGTCAGTTATCGGCATCGTAGAGGCGTGCAATCTCATCTCGATCGAATCTGGGTAGCGGTTCGGCGATTCCGCCCACAATTCGCTGCAGGCGCATGCTTTGGTTTTCCTCGTTGCCGGGGCCAGTGCCTGAACCGGGGGCGAACTCGGTAACGGTGCCGATGGCGGTCGCGGAGATCCCGTCGTCCGACAGTGCTTCCAGGATGTTCTGGGTCCCCGCGGGTCGACAAGTTATGAGCAACGCGCCCGATGAGATCAGGCCCCATGGATCGAGATCGAGAGCTTCGCAGATTTGTCGGGTCTCCGGGAGGACGTTCACCCGGTCGGCATCGATCGTAATTCCGGTGTTGGAAGCGAGGGCCATTTCTTCAACCGCACCAGCGATTCCGCCTTCGGTGGGGTCGTGCATTGCTGTTACCTGCCCGGTCGCAGTGGCAATCCTGGCGGCTGTGACGACCGATATCCCGGGCGAATTGAGTAACCCGGCAGCCTTCTCGATCTCGATTTCCGATAGGCCGGCGTCTATGAGCCGGGATTTGCTCTCCCGGGCGATGATGGCCGTTCCTTCGATTGCGATGCCCATGGTGAGGATCACATCGTCACCGGCGGTCGCTCCGGATGTGCTCACTGTCTCGGATGGTGCAGCCTCGCCGAGCATTGTTCCTGCAATTATCGGGCGCGGCAGCCCGACAGTTACTTCAGTGTGCCCGCCGATCAGTGTGATGCCGAGTTCTTCTGCCGCCATGTAGAGCTGTTCGAATATTTGTTTAGCGGTCGAAGCGGGTTCGTTTTCCGGAAGCAGTAGCGTTGCCAGGAACCACTTCGGAATCCCCCCGGATGCTGCGATGTCGTTTGCATTGACCTGTATGGCGTACCAGCCGATCCGGTCGGTGGCGAACGTGATGGGATCGGATTTTGCGATCAGCGTGGTACTTCCGAATGAAATGAACGCGGCATCTTCGCCAACACCAGGTCCGAGCAGGACGCGTTTATCGGGGGTACCGAGATCGTCGAGAAAGCTAGCGAGGAGGTCTGGCGGGAGCTTGCCTGCTCGAAGTCTTCGATTGGTGAGATTGTCGGTCATTTTAGGGCATCGGATAGCGGGTCCCGATCAGGGGCCAGAGTTACGGGCTGGCGGTGGGAAGGGTCGGAATTGTTCGGCCGACGAGATACGGGCCAATGATTTCGCCGACGATCGGTGCGCTTCCCATCATCCCTCGCCAGACAACATTGAAAGATGTGTAGTCTTCCTCGCAGATGAATTCAACTTCCTCGGTGCCGCCTGGAGTAACAAAGTCGAATCTGAATACGGTTTTGCACGCCATCGGTTCCGACAGTGTGGTCGCGAAGTCGAAAACGGCAATCAGGCGGTCGAGGTCGTCCCGGGTAATGGCGCTGTCCATTTCGAACTGATCGGTTGAAAAATTTCTGCGCATTAGCGTGACGCTCGTTGAACCATGCAGCCCCGCGGCCTGCGCAATGTTTACTTTCGGCCCGGTGAGGGGTTCGATTTCGTCGCAGCGAACGGTCACAGAATCGTCGTCGCTCGTGTGGTATTCCCAGGTAGTCGAACCGTCGCCCAAGACATAAATAAAGCCGTTGTAGAGTGCGTTTTCCGATTCGTAAAAGAGACCGGGTTCCGGGCACCCAAGTGCTTCAGTGGGCCACTGAGCTGCTCCGACCGAGATGATTGACAGGTCGCCGGCTTCGACACCCTGCTCGAATATAAGTCGGGCCATTTCCTGCGTGTGCGAGTCGGGTGGCGGTGGGGTCGGTGTTGCAGTTGGCAGGGGTGTTGGTGTCGGGGTTGGTGCGGGCGTTGAGGTGGGTTCCGGCGTTGGCGTTGGAGTTGGGGTCGGCGTGACAGTCGGGCGTGCCGTTGGTGAGGGACGCGTGGTCGGCTGTGCAATTTGTGGGGTAGGGAGGGAGTCTGTGTAGAAGTCTTCACATCCTGCGCTGAATAGCCCTAGCAGGACAATGGACGCGATGACGGTGAGTCGCTTAGCGGGGTATGGCTCTTTCGTAGACTGTGCCATTTGGTGGAATTTCGCGATCAGTTGCGTTGTAAACAGGAGAATGCGTTGTGAGCGGCCACGAGTCGACTCCACTCACATGATCAACAATCGGATTGTAGGTGTTCAAGTGTTACCCGCGCCTTATTTTTGAACGCCGAGTTTCTTGTATATCGCGGCGGGATTGAATCGCTCCCAGCGGACGTGATATATACGTAATTACGTCGCGTTGATCTCCATACGAACAAAAATATTCGTATGAACAAACAGAGAATTTAGTGAGTATGGACACGAATACACTGGTCGGGGAATACTCCTCATAATATTTTCATACATGTTGATTGCAGATGGCAGATAATTGTGTATTCTTGTGGTCAGGATTTCTATATACGAATACTTCAGGACGCACTGGCGAACGGCAAATTGGCTTCGTCGGCTCCTTACGGTTTGAACTGGGAGATTTATCGAATGTGGAACCGCGTCGCCAGTTTGTGGCGCGCATCGGTTGTAACTGCGGCTGTTTGCTTGCCGGTCATCGTCGGAGTTGCGTGCGGGGTAGGTGCGGATAAGCCTGGGCCCCTCGTGATCTACTCTGGTCGGAGCGAATCGTTGATCGGCCCGCTGATCGCAGACTTCGAAGAGCTGACGGGAGCCGAAGTGAGAGTGAATTATGGTTCGACGGGTCCTTTGGCGGCTACGCTCCTGGAGGAGGGTAAAAACACTCCGGCTGACGTCTTTTTTGCGCAGGATCCGGGTGGTCTTGGCGCAATCGACACGATGCTGTCGGACCTACCCTCGGATGTGCTGAGTGCCGTGCCAGAGTGGGCTAAAGACCCTGAGGGCAGGTGGATTGGTACGTCCGGCCGGGCCCGCGTGATTGTTTACAACACAGATGTGCTTTCGGAGGCGGAACTTCCCGATTCGATAGAGGATCTCGCAAAACCCGAATGGAAGGGGCGAATCGGGTGGCCTCCAACCAACAGCTCTCTGCTCGCGATGATCACGGCAATGCGGCAGGAGTGGGGTGAGGACCGCACTCGCGACTGGCTGAAAGGGATTATTGCGAACGAGCCGAAGACCTATGCCAAGAACACCCCAACCGTGGCGGCAGTAGCGGCCGGCGAGATTGATGTGGGTTTCGTGAACCATTACTACCTGCACCGGTTTATTGCAGAAGAGGGTGAGTCGTTCGCCGCTCGAAACTACTACACCCGGGCGGCCGATCCCGGTTCCGTGGTGCTGGTTGCCGGTGTTGGCATTTTGGAAGGATCGGATAACAAGGAACTTGCAATTCAGTTCATCGAGTTCCTGTTGAGTGTTTCGGGCCAACAATTCTTCGCTTCCCAGACATATGAGTTCCCGCTGAACGACCAGGCGCAGCCGAACAATTTACTGCCAGCGCTTGAGGACGTTACCAAGCCCAGTATCGATCTGGGAGACCTGACAGATCTCGCGGGAACACAGGCCTTGATGAGGGAGGTTGGTGCCCTGCCGTAGGGGTTGGCGCAGTTGTGATCTGCATGGCGAATGACTATTCAAAGGGTTGATTCACATAGACTGGAGGAGTTTGGGCTGATATTGCCTGTAACCGAGGCGGTATTGGTATGACCTTCTCTGGCGTCATTTCAACGGGGTGGGTGTCGCACGACGGAAAGCGGCCCCCGGTGTTCCTCGTCGCCTCAGCGGTTGCCGTGGCCCTTGCGGCGTTGATCCCGGTCGTCTACCTGATCGTCCGTTCTGTGGGTTCGGGTTCAGAGTGGGCCGACATCATCTGGCGTGTCAGCACCGCCGCGGTATTCGGTCGGACTTTTTTGCTGATCGCAGCCGTGACGGCGATTTCGATTACGGTTGCTGTGCCGGTTGCCTGGCTTACCGTTCGAGCGGACATTCCTTTACGCCGGGTGCTTTCCGTTGCTTCGGTGTTACCGCTGGTGTTGCCCAGTTTCGTTATGGCCACGACGGTTATCGAGATGTACTCGCCGCGTGGTGTGCTCCAGGGCTGGTTGTCAATATTTGGAGTTGAACGGCTTCCCGATATCTACGGACTCGGTGGCGCAACCCTCGTGCTGGTACTGATGACCTACCCCTACGTTTTGCTGACGGTACGTGGAGCGTTGCGCAGGATGGACCCCGGGCTTGAGGAGGCTGCCCGCGCGATGGGCTACGGACCGATCCACACGTTCAGGGCTGTCACGCTGCCGATGTTGCGACCGGCCATCGCCGCCGGGTCGTTACTGGTGGCGCTTTATACGCTGAGCGATTTCGGCGGGGTGACTTTGCTTCGGTACCAGACATTTACTTCGACGATCATGATTCAGTATGAGACGTCGATAGACAGGACGCTGGCGGCGATCCTGTCGCTGGTGCTGGTTGTTATCGCCGTTGTACTGCTTGTGGGTGAGGGCTTTACGAGGGGGCGAGGTGCGTATCACCGGAGCACCGTCGGTGCAGTTCGGCCGGCCAGAAGGGTCGATCTCGGGCGGTGGCGGTGGGGCGGAGTCGCCGTTGTCGGATTACCGGTACTGATCGGGCTTGTGATTCCAATCGGCGTGCTCGTCTACTGGCTCGCCAGGGGGCTCGTCAACGATCAGCAGCTCCTGCCCCTGTTGATCCCGGCAAGAAATTCGCTTTACATTTCTCTGCTTGCTGCGGTGTTGACGCTCGGTGCCGCGCTCCCCGTTGCGATCCTGGCAGTGCGGTTCCGCAGTGGATTGAGCCGGTTCATCGAGAGGTCGACCTACATCGGGTTCGGCCTGCCGGGCGTGGTTGTCGCTCTTTCACTAGTGTTCTTTGGAATCAATGTTGCACGTCCGCTCTACCAGTCGGTATGGCTGCTAGTGTTTGCCTACGGAGTGCTTTTCCTACCAGCGGGTATTGGCGCGCTGCGGAGCTCGCTATTACAGGTGAATCCCAGAATCGAGGAAGCGGCCCAGGGTCTTGGGCGTTCTCAATGGCGAGTGATTTCCTCGGTCACGATCCCGCTCGTGATGCCGGGTGCATTTGCCGGTGGGGCGATGGTGTTTTTACTGACGATGAAAGAACTTCCCGCCACCCTGATCCTCTCTCCAATCGGATACCGGACGCTTTCGACTTCGATCTGGTCTGCCGCATCCGAGGCCTATTTTGGCAAGACCGCTGCGGCCGCCTTGCTGCTGGTGCTGGTGGCGGGGGTTCCTACGGCGTACCTGACCCTGC
>Ga0209445_1000326_pt1 | contig 26765 bp, 26 predicted proteins | sample MarorgKNORR_S2LV_4_FD_188223 | JGI IMG/M metagenome (GOLD analysis project Ga0209445, IMG submission 188223) | Marine microbial communities from the Southern Atlantic Ocean, analyzing organic carbon cycling - NADW_A/KNORR_S2/LV (SPAdes) (version 2) | ecosystem: Environmental > Aquatic > Marine >... | reverse complement strand
CGGAGCTGGGCGCTTTGATAAAGCTTGATGTTAAACTGACCCATATGTTGGTTAGCTAAAGGTCTGCAGAAGGTTATACCACCGTAAACCTATGCCCCATAAGGTTACAAGATCAGCGACCCCGCGCAGGGGGTTACATCTTCTGGACTCCTAAAACTTTGATCTATAGAGCGCCGAAGAGTCTTGGTTGTACGGTCAGCTTCCCGACGTGACCCCTTCCGGTCGCGGATATCTATTTCGCATTCGACTGGTCAGTGTGGGGCCTAAGTAAATTTCAGCTACCTCATCATTCCAGACGAGCTCGGAGACAGTACCACTCACCCTTATTTGACCTTCATACATGATGTATGCCCGGTCTACGATCTCAAGGGTTTGTTCTACATTATGGTCAGAGATAATGACGCCAATATCCCGATCCTTGAGGCTACGAACAATCTCCTGAATATCGTTAACCGCGATTGGGTCTATACCTGCAAACGGCTCATCAAGTAACATGAACTTTGGTTGTTGAACGAGAGCACGGGTTATCTCGAGCCTACGTCTTTCACCACCAGACAGGGAATAGGCCTTATTCTTCCTTAATTGCTGAAGTCCTAGTTCCGCTAACAGATAGTCAAGGCGTTCCCGTTCTTCTGCCTTCGGTAGCTTGAGGGTTTCCAGGATGGCGAGAACATTGTCTTCTACTGTTAATCGCCGAAACACAGAGGGTTCCTGTGCTAGATATCCGATCCCCATACGTGCCCGCCGGTACATTGGGGTATTCGTGAGGTTCTGATTGTCGAGATGTACAGTACCCTCGTATGGCGGAATCAGTCCTACCATCATGTAGAAGGTGGTAGTCTTCCCTGCACCGTTCGGACCCAATAAGCCGACAATCTCACCTTGTGTGACAGCTAATTCCACTTCATTAACTACTTTTCGCCCACGGTAAATCTTTGTTAGCCCTTCGCCAAAAAAACGACTGGCATTCTTATCTGTGGGACCTGACTCCTGGTTCGTCACTTCCGTCTCCAAGTGTGCAGAATAGCTGAGTTAGTTGATGTCCGAGGTCTCATTGGTTCTGGTCGCTGAATATTTTTTCGTATCAAGTTTCTCGAAAATATCTTCGTCCCAGTGTCATGTATTGTGCTGGGTTTGGCTGCTATAAGGGTGTCGATTGTAGCACTATCTACCGCTAGGCTGTCAGGTTCGGATAACGGTAAGGGCTCCAGGTGGAATCCGCGTGTCCGCCCTTGAATCTCAAGCTGATCAGCTTCCCCCTCGTTCATGATAATCGTGATCTCATCACCTGTGACGTAGTGGATTGCTGGCGCATCAATGCCAGGCAACGCCGTCGTATCAGACGGGATCAATCGGTAAAGGGTGCGGGCTCCTACTTTGGCGACGATTCTCTCTATCCGATAATCCGGTTCGCTAGTATCGGTAGTAGCCCTACCCTCTGACGGAGCAGGTGCATTGGGTTCGAACGTGACAATGATGGTATCTCCTTCCAGCCAATCTGATTTCGCAATTTCAGGGAGGAGGTCGACGTTAAGGGAATCACGGGCAGAAGAAACGCTCCTGGCCTGGCCCGCCGCGAAGATTGTTTCCATGACTTCATCCGGCAGTGAGATATCCAGTGAATCCGCGGTGAGTTCAAAGTCTTCTCCAACTGCAACAGGTTGTGGAACCGAAGATCTTGACGGATTGCCATTCCCATTCGGTGAGGAGAACGCTACAAGCCGGCCGAGAAGCCCGTCATCCATATATAGCTTAATTTCAGGCGAACTAATTGTTAAATCGTCACCATTAAGAATCGCTTCCTCGTGCGCAGTTATCGTATTTAGACTATTTGCTTCTAGGACCATGTCGATGGTTTTTCCTACAAGGTTGTAGTTAGGGGCCTCGACCTTAGCGGAACCGGCAAGGTGAATTTTCTCTGCGTCCCCGTCGTATTCAGCACTATCAGCGAACGCAAGGATAGAATCTCGTTCGATCGTCACGTTACCCACTGAGTGAAAGTAGTTACCACCTCGAAGGAAAATACGGTCACCCTCAACTGTATAGGGTATATCCGGGGAATCTTCTTCCTGTGCCCCTAGCGCTTCATCTGACATCATTAAAAGAATAGCATGGGGTCTGGAAAGATCATCGGCGATTGAAACTGTGATCTCTGCATCTTTTCGAAAGTCCGTCGGCCGGAGATAAACGAGGGTTCCGTTCTCGATTGTGAATCCCTTCAATGTGTCCTGGACAAAGACGTTCCCAGATGCCTGCAATCGACCCTGCTCTGAGAAGTAGCGGGCTTCGTCCGCCCGGAGTTCTCCCGCATTATCCAGGAAACGGATATTGCCGATCAGATGATCAAGCCCAGTTGCAGCATATGATATCGACGAGTCAGCCCATATCTCGACTCCGTCGCTACAGAGCATATGTGGTGTGCCCACATAAGTAATCCGATTGCCACCAGCTAGTGTCACTATGCTAAGATCACCTGAAGGGTAAACAAATTCACATCCCTCTTGGGCACCAGCCTCGCTAGCATATAAAGAGGAAGAAATCACAAAGAGCAGCAGAAACGGATTCCGTATAGATTGAGCACCTTTGCTAGCCCAGCGAAGAGGGCTCATGACGTTAGCGACTGATTGCTCCTCGGATGCTTGCGATCCGCACGTTCCGGAATTCCATGTCAGATTCGAATGCAGAACCCCGCGTTATGCTTCCGTCCGCCATAGTCTGAACAGTGGCAGAATCACTCCAGATCCGTTCAGCTTCGGGATCATAATTTAGTTCTTGAGTTTCGATGCGTCGCTGATCAGAGTGGACGATCAGGAGCACATCACCCCATGCGGTCATCCGGTCTGTCGTTTGATCCCACTCACCACTGGTTCCTGTAACGGTGGCTAGCTGAGAGCCATCTTCATTGAAGAAGAGGATTCGCATTTGATGGAGTTCAGCTTTTGCTGAGTCCACAAAGAGATAGGCTGTATCAGCCTGTACATGTCCTTCCCGGATACCGTTTGCTGTGATAAAGCTGACCATGCCGAATATCACATTGTCAGCATCAATCTCCTGGAGGTCACTTGAAGCTAGAGACACGGCATCTGGCTCACCGCATCCTCCTAGCGATATCAGCGTCAGCAGGACGCCAATTCTCCAAGAGGCGCAATTTTCCAGGAAGGTTCTAACGCTCACTTAATCCGCTCCGAGTAATCGAGTAAGGGCGATTCATCTTCTTACACAATGATCGAAGATTCGTCCCCATACTATACTCTCTTATGGCCGACTTCGTTCTTCTACGTAAGTTTCGATGACGTCATCCAACTGTGATCTGGCACTCAGTAGTGCATCGCAAAATTCTCGGGCTGCTCCCCTACCACCCGGTCTTAATGCAACCCAGTCGGCAATATCAAGCACTGGTTCAGTGGCATTCGATACTGCCGCCTTAAGGCCAACCCTTCGAAGAACAGCAAGGTCAGGGATGTCATCCGCTAACATCGCGACCTCTTCCCAACCAACAGCGTGCTTTTGGATCAGATCTTTGACGATTGGAAGTTTCTTCGCGTCCACTACTTGATGACATTGTACACCCAATTCCAGGGCGCGGATCGATGTGGCCTTAGACGGGCGTCCTGTTACCAGGACAACTTTGAGACCTGCCCAGATGAGCATCTTGATTCCTAGCCCATCCTGGATATCAAAGCGTTTGAGCTCCAGAGGCTCTCCGGTCATAGTTGATCCAACGAAGATTCCAGCTTCGGTGAGTACACCATCTACATCAAAGATCACAAGTTTTATGCGGTTAGCAGCGTCTGCCGGGATGGGTGCAGAGTTACTCACTGTCATTCTTGCTCAGAAGGATACAGTGCCGTGCGGATTGACATCACTGAGTCCAGGATATCCTCCATCTCAGTCAAGGGAACCATCGTCGAGCTGTCGGATGGGGATGTTTCTGGGTGGGGGTGAGTTTCTAGGTAAAGGCCTGCACATCCTGCTGCGACTGCAGCTCGTACTAACATCGGAACATATTCAGGATTCCCCCCAGTCGATCCATGACTGATACCTGGACGCTGCACTGAGTGGGTGCCATCGAAAAACACAGGAACAGGTAGGGATCTCCCAATTTCTGCGAAGACCCGCATATCAACCACAAGATTGTTATAGCCAAAGAATGTTCCTCTCTCAGTGACCGCAATCTGGGCTGTGCCGGAGGAACGCAATTTCTCTACTGCCCCCGCTACTTCTTCCTTACACATCCATTGACCCTTCTTAAGGTTGACGGGCTTACCGGTACCTCCAGCAGCAATCAATAAATCGGTTTGGCGACTCAGGAATGCCGGAATCTGCAATACATCAACGACTTCTGCGGCGGCGGCTACCTGTGAAGGCTCATGGATATCCGTCAGAATCGGGAGCCCTGTCTGCTCCTTTACTCGAGATAGGGCTGAAAGCCCTTTGGCCAGCCCGGGGCCTCGCTTGGATGAGAAACGTGTCCGGTTGGCTTTATCAAAAGATGCTTTGAATATCACAGGTAATTCGAAAATCTTCGACCATCTGACGAGTGCCTGTGCTATTTCTAGATTGACCTCGTCATTCTCCAAGACGCAGGGGCCTGCGATAAGCGTGAAGGTATGAAACATTTATTTGTTTGTCCGAATTGTTCAGGACCTGACAGCTTCTTTTCCGTTCGAGACAGGAACCGAAGAACTCTGCCCATAGGATGCCGCGGCCTCTATAAAGGACGCAAACAGCGGATGCGGGCGGGTCGGTCGGCTCTTTAACTCGGGGTGAAATTGGCCAGCGACAAACCATCGATGATTAGTGATCTCTACCATCTCAACTAAAGCTCCGTCCGGAGATGTGCCGCTGATGGTCAATCCATGGTCATTGAGTAAGTCTCGATAGTTATTGTTGACTTCGAACCGGTGCCGGTGACGCTCGGAAACCTCAGGGGTCCCGTAGATGTCACGGGCCGTAGTCCCTTCGCCGAGAATGCAGGGATAGGCTCCTAGTCGCATGGTCCCGCCTTTTTTGGTCACCTGGTGCTGTGAGTCGAGGAGGCAGATTACGGGGTCTGATGCATCTTCTAGGAATTCAGTGGAGTGAGAGTCTTTTAGATTGCAGACATTCCGAGCGAACTCGATTACGGCACACTGGAGGCCAAGGCATATGCCGAAAAACGGGATTTCATTTACTCGGGACCAGCGCACCGCTGCCAACATTCCTTCGATTCCTCGTTGACCAAACCCTCCAGGGATGAGGAGGCCCTGAAAGTCCTTGAGGAGACCTACCTGGTTTTCCCCGTCAAAGTCCTCTGAGGAGAGCCATTCAATAGAAACTTTCACATCATTTGAAATTCCCCCATGGATGAGGGCTTCCTGGATTGATTTGTATGAATCAACAAGGTTCGTGTACTTGCCGACGACAGCTATGCGAGCCTCGCCTGACTCAGGATGCTTGAATCGCCTTACCATTTCGGTCCATCCAGTAAGGTCGGGTTGTGGCGCGTCCAGTTGCAGTTGCTTTAGGATCACGTCGTCGAGGCCTTGGGCCTTAAGTGCGAGGGGTACTTCGTAGATTGTTGCTACATCAAGGCACTCGATAACGCCTTCAAGTTGGACATTTGTGAAGAGCGCTATCTTTTTTCGGATGTCCTCTGAGAGTTTGTGTTCCGTCCGGCAAAGCAAACAATCTGGTTGAATTCCAATCTGCATAAGCTCTCGCACAGAGTGCTGAGTTGGCTTTGTTTTCAATTCTCCCGCGGCTGCGATATAAGGGATAAATGTGAGGTGGACAAAAATCACGTTCTCCCGGCCGACATCCACCCCGAACTGGCGGATTGCCTCTAAGAAGGGCAAAGATTCGATATCACCTACGGTGCCTCCGATCTCTGTAATCACAACATCGTTTTCGGGCGCCAGGCGCTGGATTGCTCCCTTAATTTCATCTGTCACATGTGGTATCACCTGGACAGTGGAGCCCAGATAATCACCCCGTCGCTCTTTAGAGATCACTGATTGATAGATACGGCCTGTCGTGATGTTGTTCGCTTGGGAAAGCGACTCATCGATAAAACGCTCATAATGGCCAAGGTCGAGGTCCGTTTCTGCCCCATCATCCGTAACAAAGACTTCTCCGTGTTGGAACGGTGACATCGTTCCCGGATCTACATTTATGTAGGGGTCGAACTTTTGCAGGGTAACCTTGAATCCCCGCTCTTTAAGGAGTCTCCCAATTGAGGCAGCTACGATTCCTTTCCCGAGCGCGGATACCACACCTCCAGTTACAAAGATGTACTTCGTGTTATCGAGGTCTTCATTCTCTCTTGATTTGATCATGCGAAACTCGGAACTCCTTGAGCGCTCAGTTTTTCTTCCATGCGCAGAACGTCTGCCATAGTGTCTACACCCGGATCAGCGGCACCTACGATGGTCACCCCAATTCTTAGCCCAGCTTCCAGTGGGCGAAGTTGCTCTAGAAATTCCAAGCGCTCCAACTGAGATGGTGCGAGCGCAACCCAGTCATTTAGAGCTTCTCGCGTGTACGCATAAATTCCAACGTGGCGGAGGTATGGCTCACGTTCCAATTCTCCGGCTACGGGTCGCTCATCGCGCTTGTACGGAATTGGGGCTCTGGAAAAATAGAGCGCCCGCCCATTAGCGGCCCTAGCAATTTTTACGACTGTAGGGTCAGTGCGGGCATCATCAGAGTTCAACGGTGTCGCACAGGTACCGACCTCCCAAGTGCCGTCTCGTACTAGGTCAATGGTCGCACGAACGTGTGCTTCCTTGAGCAGTGGTTCATCTCCTTGGACATTAGCAATAACGTCATACCCACGATATTTAGATCGATCTGCTACCTCTGCTACACGGTCCGTCCCTGAAGGATGGTCTGGTGAGGTCATCTCCACCGGTGCCCCTAAAGACTTACAGAGGTTGGCGACTTCAGTGGAGTCTGTCGCTACTACTGCATGATCCAGCACGGTCATTGCTTCTATGCGGCGCCAAACCCATTCGATCAAGGGTCTTCCAAGAATGGGGTAAAGAGGTTTGTTGGGTAGACGAGCGGATGCGAGTCGAGCTGGGACGATTCCCAGGACTTTGGTGCTCAAGACACGCTTGCCAGGCCGAAACGGCGCAAATTTACGACAAAAATCACGCCTTGAAACCTACCTGAATTAGGGGCTGAGGGTCAACTAGTGCGCTTGGCTCTAATTCTCGTGGAATCAAAGTATCCTTCGAATTCAGGATTCAGGTACAAACTCGGACCCTCATCACCAGCTTTCAAAGGAACGCAGGGTGAGTTTCATCTTGGGGGAGCTTTTCCGAAGACCTCCACTATGGTGGCAGTTACTTCTCCAGTATTCGTGAAGGTGTGGCTCGCGCCTCCTAGAAGTGAGACCACTTCACCTGGGAGTATATCGACTGCATCCTGGCCTTCTACTGTCAATCTGATCTTGCCAGTTACAAGCATAAAGACTTGGTAGGTCGCAGTGTTATGGGCATGCAAGCGTCGGGTCGCTCCAGGTTCCGCGTAATCCCGGAGAACTCTAAATGCCGTATCCTCTAGGACAAGCATTGATGAGATTCCAGGATCACCTAGCACAGGTCGCGCACCGTCAGCACCGCCGACAGCTTGCCCAGAAACATCTACAGCGGTCACCATAAGGGCTGTGAAGAAGCACAGGGTCGCAATACCGGAGGTCGGCATCGGTAACTCCTTGGCCTAAGGGCTAAAGGGAGAGAAAGTTCTTTAACATGCATTTCCCGTGTTCACTGAAGAGTGATTCCGGGTGGAACTGAACACCCCAGAGCGGTAAGTCCCGGTGATGCATGGCCTGTATCTCGCTTTCCTCTTCGGGTTCCATGCTCCAGGCTACCGGTACTAATTCAGGCGGCAATTTGGTGGTATCGGTCACCAAGGAATGGTAGCGTGCTACTTCCATGGGTGAGGGTAGACCCTCAAAAATGCCATAACCTTCGTGCCGTACTTGTCCCGTCTTACCATGCATGATTCTCTGAGCTTGGACGGTTTTACCCCCAAAGGCTTCACCCAAGGCTTGGTGCCCAAGACAAACACCGAGCATAGGAATTCCTGCAGCCCCTAGGGTTCTGAAAGCATCCACGGAGATACCCGCTTCAGCAGGTGTTCGAGGGCCCGGTGAAACGACCACTCGTTCGGGGTTCAACTTGATTAGAGCTTCAATACTCTCTGCATCATTCCTGATCACAGTTGGCTCTGCGCCAAGGTCACCCAGGAACTGGACCAAGTTGAATGTGAATGAATCGTAATTGTCGATCACAAGTAGCATATGGATCTCGGAATCAATTAAGGCCCCGCTGCTCAGCTTATAGGTTCCATCTTCCAGAAGACGATTCCCCCAGCCTGTTGCCCGACCTCTATTGACCCCACCAATTGGAATTTTTGGAGGTCATAGGCGTCTACCTTGCCAGGATCTGCACCCTTCCCTTCCATACTCACAAACGCGTAACGAGAGTCAGGTGTGATTGCGACTCCATGAGTTAGAGTCGTAGTAGAAGTCACGAGTCCAAGACTCTTCCCGGTTGAAGCCTCAAAGAATTGAACTTTCCCAGCACCCTTTAAGGATGCAATGAGAATCTTCCCATCTTCAGAAATTGCCAGATTATAAGGCCCTCCTGGCACAGAAATTCTGCGTTCAAGAGTCCAGCTTGCTCGATCGACAACTAGGATCTCGTTACTCTTGTTACATGCCACGAAGATAGAGCGCCCATCCGGTGTTGGCTGGGCCCATGTCGGTGAACACGTAGACTCCATAGCCTTCCTGTCTGGAAAGGATTCCAGTGGCCTGGTGATACCGTTTGCACCAGTTACAATCTCCCCGACTTGGTAATCCAGTAGTGCTGCTTCTGAGCCTGTAGTTACCGAGAACCGTCGTGAAACTTCAAACGTACGTGTGTCAATCTCGACTAATTGATCATCCATCATGCAGTTTGAGTAGACGAACAGGCCATCTTTGGCCATCCGCAGACCGTGTGGCATGGTGCACGTTGGTATCTGGTCAACCTCAACAAGATCTGGCGTGTAAACTACTGATACGGTAGACGGCACGTGCTCACCATGGAGGTTGAAGTTTACGATGAATGCGTAGAGCCCATCTGGGGTTAGGTCTAGCGTCGCTGGGAAATTGCCAAGCAAGATCGGAGGCGCCACCAGGGTATCCGGACCCGCATGGAATTTCCATAGTTTTCCATCCGGAACACCGTGTGCGGTTGTCATGTACAGGTGATTCCCATCAGGTGACACGTTCAGGCCATGAGGTCCCTCCGTCTCAACTGCCATCTCACCAACTGGAGTGGTTTGGTCAAGATCCATTCCGGTCGGACCAAACCGGATGCGGTGGAGAAGGTCTGCGGATTCTGCACCGACGTAGATGTAATAAACCGCATCTGCTCCGGTTTCTTGAAGAGCTGGAGTTAGAGGGGCGCCGCTTCTCGCTGCACATCCTGTGATAGTCAACACTACCACGGCTTTCCACATATTCATCATCGTAAAGCTCTACAAAACATGCTTAGTATGTGGCCTGGGTCATTCAAGCTGAAAGCCTTCATCTGAGCCGCTTCAGGCCAGCTCACATGTCATATCTTCCGCACAGCACGTTGGCGACTTGATCATACCGTGACCGTCGGGGCACCTCGATACGTCAACTTCTCTCCCGTCACCTGTAGTGATCGTATCATGGGCCAACTCTTGTCCACACTCCGCGCAGGTAATGTTCACGCTCATATCACACTGCTCGCAGGTATACGTTGCCATTCCCTCGTCTCCTTGTTGAATGAATTGACGGATTAATAGAAGTCTCTAGCTGGGCACAGTAATAGACTAAGACGCTGCGGTCACGTATTCAAAAGGCTTGTGCACTCTACCCACAAGCCACGATAATCATCGCTATCATGGGAGCCCTCGCCTGGATCCTTGGGCTAAGCCTCGGGACCTCTTTCGCATGCTCGATCCTTGAGGCTGTGTTTTTCTCTGTGAGTCAGTCCTATATAGCCCTCCTTAAGGAGCAAGGGGAATGGGCCGGGAAATGGCTTGAAGAGGCTCGGGAACACGTCGACGAGCCTATCGCTGCAATTCTCACGTTAAACACTATTGCCCATACGGTGGGAGCGACACTTTCAGGGGCTTTGGTCCAGGAGTTGTTCGGAGATCCCTTTCTTACAGCTTTCTCTATAGGGCTTACGTTAGCTGTACTTATTGTTTCAGAAATCATTCCGAAAACTCTCGGCGCGCGGCACTGGAGGCGACTGGCGAAGCCAGCTGCCCACATCTTGCGGGTAATGGTCTTTGTCATGAAGCCTATCCTGTGGCCCTTAGGATGGATCTCGCGCAGTCTCACCCCTAAAGGTGAACAATCAACAGTTAGTCGAGATGAGCTTGCGGTTCTCACAGAAATAGGTCGGCGTGAAGGGACGCTTGACGAAGAAGAATGGCAGGTCATGAATCGGATCATCCGGCTAGATGAAGTCTCGGTAGGCGAAGTGATGACACCGAGGATGGATATGACTGCGATCCCCGCAAATGCCACGATAGAAGAAGTACAGGATATCATGCTGGGGACTGGTCACTTAAGGGTTCCAGTCTACCAAGAGACGGTCGACAATATCATTGGGATTCTCGTGGCTAGAGATGTCTGGCGAGCCTCACATTCTGGTATCCAGGATCTAAATCAACTGATCCGGGATGTCCCCTTTGCACCCGCTTCGAAACCAGTGGAGGATCTGATCCCAGAAATGAGGGCCGAGCGAGTTAAGATGGCTATCGTAGTCGACGAATTCGGAGGAACAGCCGGACTCGTGACCCTCGAGGATCTGATCGAAGAGATCGTGGGAGAGATACAGGACGAACATGAGAGTGACGAACCCATTCCCTTTCAGCAAACAGGAGATGGTTCTCTTCGGGTATGGGGTGGGGTGTCATTGCGAGATGCCATCGCGAGACTCGGGTTTACTCTGATGCCCGATGAGGAAGAGGGTTACGATACGATTGGAGGTTTAGTGTTCGGACGGCTTAATCGCCTTCCTTTGATGGGTGACACTGTCAAAGTAGATGGGGGTGTTCTCCAGGTTGCGAAAGTCCGAGGCCGACGCATTGAGTATCTCCTGTTCTTGCCGGCTGACGAACAGGATCGTTTTCTCCCTTAGGGTACTTCCTCGTCGGGAAGACTCTTCAACGGCTCTAGTTCGTCCAGTTGTCCAACTACTTCTGAAGCTCTTGACCTGGATTGAGCTTGTTCTTCCATCCAAAAAGAGATGGCTAGGAGGATCGCTCCACAGCTAATCGCCATATCTGCAACGTTAAAAATCGGGAAATCCCATCTTCCGAGGTCAATGGGTCCAATGAAATCTACTACTCCCCTGCTCCAGCGTACCCGATCATACAGATTACCTAGGGCGCCTGAAATAACTAGTGAAATAGAGAAGATTTTGAGAAGGTCATTCTTACTTGCTTGCTTGAGTAGCCCACCCAATAGAGCTAGAGCAACTATTGTCACTGGCACAAAAAACCAGCGTGAGTCGTCTCCTATGCTGATTCCGAAAGCGGCGCCTTTGTTGAAAGCCAGAGTAAGAGGAATCAGTCCTCCCAATAGCTGACTACTACTGTATGAGAGCGCTTCGAGGGCCCAGCGCTTTGTGACTAGGTCCAGGATGATAATTGGAGAAAATGTGAGGGCAAAGATTACTAGCTTTAAGCGCACGTCGCCTAGCCTCCCGTAACTGATGCAATACTGGAGATTTCTTTAACCCGGTCTGAGAATGGAGGCGGGGGGAGTCGAACCCCCGTCCGCATATGGCTCCGGCAAAGCTTCTACGTGCGTAGATCGCTGGGTAATCTCACTTCGGGTGGTCAGCGATCAACCAAACCCTTAGCCAGCCGTCTAATGTCTCATCCCCTGACTCGACGGCGGAGCCTGGGAACCAGCCCGACTTATCGTCGCCTCTGAACCTGTCTCGGGCAGGCAGTTAAAGAGACGGGCACGTAAGTAAGCTTACGCAGCCAGCGCCAGATTATCGTTGGCAGCTAAAAATGTTCTCGAAGATTCATGAGGATCGAGACCTCAGCACGCGACTCCACGTTCACCAAACACGTCGAAACCGTGACGCCCCCTCTGAATTATGGACGGGTCTATCAAAAATCTACTCAGGGAAGTTTAGTGCCGATTAAACCCATTAGTCTACCCACCTCCCTACAGGAACCCTATGAATGCACCCCCGTATAAGTTTGGAGGTAGTGCTCTAAGAGAGCCTTAACGTCAGAGAGGCTTGTCGTTCGAAAGAGCTTCGTACGGAGTTCACGTCCATCCGGAAGGCCCTTTGTGTACCAGCCGAGATGCTTCCGGAAATCGATTATTGCTCTTTGGGGGTCACCCCCAAAAGCGATTGCATTTCCAGCGTGTTCCAAACAGATATTCAAGCGTTCTGCTAGATCGGGTGGTGGTGGACTCGGTTTTCCGTCAAGTACTGCCCTTGCTTCTCTAAAGATCCACGGATCCCCATGGGACCCACGGGCGATCATAATTCCTGCGCATCCCGTCTCGTCCCTCATGCGATAAGCATCCTGGGCACAAGAGATATCTCCGTTTCCGAGGACAGGGATATCTAATGCCTCAACCACTGCCCGAATCTCACTCCATCGCGCTTTCCCCTTATACATGTCTGCTCGGCTTCTAGGGTGAATACAGAGCACTCGTGCTCCGGCATCTTGGCACTTAAGAGCTATGCCAACTGGGTCACGAGACTCTTCATTAAAGCCGCTCCTGATTTTCACTGTTGTCGGGAGCGAAGTTGCTCTGTCCACTGTTCGGATGATGGAAGCCACTAGGTCTAAGTCACGGAGGCAACCTGATCCTCCATTACGTTTGACCACCTTCTTCACTGGACATCCAAAGTTGATGTCAATGAAATCCGGTCCATACGTCTCTGCAACGAACGCAGCAGCGTCTGCCATCATGCCCGGATCGGCCCCAAAAATCTGGATGCCAATCGGATGTTCTTCAGAATCGAAGCGGAGGTATTCGCGAGAGCGAGGAGATCCCATAACTATCCCAGTCGCACTCACAAATTCACTTACTACAACATCCGCTCCGTAGGAACGGCAGAGTCTGCGGAATGGTGATTCACTCACACCTGCCTGTGGAGCTAGGTAAAGAGGAGTGAGCTCTCCGGTAAAGAGTTCTAGGAAATCACTAGGCATGAGATAGGTTAGGTCTGTGGAAGTGGCACTTCTCTTCCACCATCGTGCCTTATCGTAACGCCAAGTCCATCAAGGCAGTTAAGCATAGGAATTAGTTGTTTGCGGCTAAGCGGTAGGGCTTCACGGAATGCTGAGGGCCCCAGTTTTGCTTGACCCCCGAGGAGATCGTATACACGCTGGACCGCTGCCTCAAGCTCATTCTTTAATACGTAATATCCATCCGCAATAACAACTAACTCTTCTTTTTCTTCAAGGAATTTCAACAATCCCCAGATATCTGGATAATCGGCTAGATGCGGAGGTAAGTCTCCTACGAGGGGAGCTGCCAGCCCCATCGTAGTATAGATATCACGGAGTTCTTCGATCAACTGCTCCTGTCGTGGTGATAGATGTGGCTGGTATCCCTGATTTCTAACCCCACTCCCTTGCCTTTCAAGCCTCCCCGCTTTGGTAAGCTTATCGATAACCGCATCTGCAATTTCGGGAGCAGCCCAGGTAGGTAGGCTAGACCTGAGAACAGGTAGCGGGATCGTACTGCGGAGTGGTTTTTCGATATGTCCATCATGAACTGCACGTAGGATTAATCCTTCAGCTTCAAGAGCAATTTTCCTAGAGAAGAGCCGGTCGGATGTCTGTAATCCCCCCCCGGCCCTCACTTGGGTAACCGCGTCCCGAGTAACTCCAGGTGGTAATCCAGAAGTGATTGGGAGAGCGTTGGTGTCTATACCGTACCAGGACGCTATTGAGAGTAGAGCTTCGACAGCCACGATCGATTCACCGTCAAGCACCTTTTCAAGTGCGGCCTGGACAGACTTGTCGAGAATTTTTCGTTTAACCGGCCTTGGTTCCGCTACGACCCCCCCTCCGATTGTAATCATCGGTGAATAGGCTCGGAGGATGATTCTATCACGGGCACGGGCGACTACGGGCTCTTCAAGACGGAGTTGTATCCAACCTTGGGTGCCTGAAGAAATCTCCTGTTTCGTCAGCAAGGAGCAACGAGCCATAACCTCTGAGGTGCCGATATGGACACGAACCCTCTGATTGTGCTTAAGGGCCCATTTAGTTCCTGGGATGAGCTGAACATGCGCGGTTAGCATCCAAGAACTCTTCCAGTTAGCATCTGAAACTAGAGTGGTTCCTCGGGTGACCGTTTGCCTATTTGAACTTGCTCCACTGAGTGCCACTGCGATCCGATTGCCAGCATTGGCTGTTTCAACATCACTCCCATGAACTTGGAGTTTACGTATCCGTGACTCGAATTCGTTCGGAAGAATTCGGACATGAGCACCCCTTTTCAGGGTGCCAGTCCATAGTGTACCGGTGACGACAGTCCCGGTGCCTTGAATTGTGAAGACTCGGTCTAAGGGGAGGCGAGCAAGATCATCATTGTCTCGTTGTTCGATACGCTGGACTGTTTCGGCAAGTTTCTCCATGAGGGCACCTAAACCCTCTCCATTGATTACGGATGTGAAGACCATAGGGGCTCCAGCATACGGAGTATCTGCTAATAGCTCATCCACATCACTTCGAACAAGTTCACGCCATTCCTCATCCACCAGATCAGATTTTGTGAGTGTGACAACCAATTCCTGAACACCAAGAAGTTCGAGGATATTCAGATGCTCTCTAGTTTGAGGCATGACCCCTTCATCTGCCGCAATAATCAAGAGGACCAGGTCCATCCCTGTAGCTCCCGCTACCATCGAGCGGATGAACGCCTCATGCCCGGGTACATCCACGACTCCCAAGTGCTGGGTACCAAGAGATAATTCAGCGAATCCTAATTCGATTGTGATACCACGGCTCTTCTCCTCTTTCAGGCGGTCCGTATCGGTTCCAGTAAGGGCATGTACTAGGGCAGTCTTCCCATGATCGATATGCCCAGCAGTACCTAGGATCAATTGGTTCACTGTTGTTCAACATCTTCAGGTAGGAGCCGTTGTATGAACTCCAGAGATTTCAGCGGCCTCGATACGACATGATAGCTCAGAAACTGAGAGAGTACTGCCAGATGCTTCTTGGGGTGGTCAATTGTATCGTCAATCCGGCCCTGAACTAATTGCGTAATTTGGAGTCGGGCTCCTGGACCAATTCGAGGGCCGTCCACGTTTTGGCTGCACTCAAGGCAAGCTATCCCTCCAGCTCGGAAATCAAACCGCCCAACTTCATCTCCGATAAACTGAAACTCACATCGAATACAGGTCTTTAGTTGAGGTTCAAACCCGAGTACTCGGGTAAGCCGCCAGACACCAGACAGGGCGGCCGTTGGTCCTTGTGCGGAGTCAGCAGATTCCAAGGTGTCTAGCCCAGACTCAATTGCTTCAAAGAGGTCTGGACGACACCCTTGGTCAGCATGCATAAGGACGAGCTCAGCAACAGCTGAAGCCCCCGAGAAGCGAAGGACATCCGTGGCGAGCCCCTCTCGAATCCGTGTACAGGAGAAGTCCTTCATTGTCTGGAGGTCCCGATGGTTTTTTAGGTATAAACTCACGGTACCTGTGGCGAATGTCCCAATTGCCGTATGCCCCCGCCCACTTCGGCCACGCACACCCTTCGCCATAGCACTCACCAGGCCGTGATCTTTGGTATAAAACCTTAGGATTCTACTAGTATCGCCGTAGTCGTGTGATCGCAGGAGCACTGCCGCGGTAGTGACGAAAGCCACCTAGTCAGTTCCTATGACGCGCCGTACGAGTTTCGCCCGCTCCCTGAGGTATTCCTCATGCTCTCTCTCGTTCCGTCCCTCTTGACTCTCAAAGGTTTCGTCTAGAAGCGCAATCCGGTGAAGTGTTGATTCCCGATTGCCCAGATCGATTATGGCCTTTTGCGTACCCCCTATGATGGGGTCGCGATTCAAGAGGAAGAGCCCGGCTCCCCCAAGTACTAGTCCTAGTATCACACTCATCCAAGCGACTGGAAGTTCAAATGGGATTTGAGCTTCGGATAAGTTGATACTCAAGCCTGTTAGATTATCCCCCGAATATCTACGATAGGTGGTCCCAGGTTCGAGCTCGATTCGTGGAAAAGAATCGAGGCCTTCCACTGTCATTGGAGGTGCCGGTTCCCGCACCAGCAGTTCCATGACTGCAGTTAGGCCCGGCATTGGAATTGATACGAAAGGCTCATCAATCATGTACGTTACGACAAAGAGTCTCTCTCCTGGGGGCAAGGGTGTTCTAATACGAAGTTCGCCCGCTTCTAGGGTTATGTTTTCCGGAGACATCTCCGCTTGTCCTAATTCAAAATCAGTGGCCCCAGGGATTAGTGGGTAGCCCCAGACGAATCCTGGGTCCTCTGAAACCAAGGTCCTGCCGGTTTCATTATACACCTCGATAAGGTCAGTGATGTGCCACCGGTCTCCATCGAATTCAAAAAACATATTTCGAATTTCGATCGGAAGATCAGCTCCACCAGAAGGAGCGAAAGCCGTGTCATAAGTCTGGATGCTGTAAATCGAGTCTAGATGTTCTGCCTCAGTTAAAGGAGCCCCGAAATAGAGGACCCCATCATGTCTGATAGAAGCAAGATAGATATCTCTTACGGCCGGATCGGGTGGATTAGGTAGAGTTAAGCTGAAGGTTCCGTCGATTCCTAAAGGAACAGAATCAAGCTCCCCCTGGGTTCCGCCAATGAGATGATGAAGGACTACTGTTCCACTTCTTAGCACCTCATTCCCAAGGAGGGCTTGACCATGAAGAACGGTGCCCTCCTCGCTTTGAGCGAGAGCAACGCTTGTGGTCGTGAAAAGGCCTGTTGTTGTAAGGAGGCTTGCTAGAGCGAATCGGCCCGCATACCGCCAGTGATCAAGGAGTAAAGCGCCCAAAATCCTCAGGGTTAAGCGCTCGAAGATGCTCCTCAAGTTCGTCGGGACCCATAAAGGGCGGCGAGGTGGAGGGATCTTTCCCAGCCGACTCAAACTCTCCAACATTAAGATCTCTAACGATCGCAAGAAGTTCTTCGTGAGCAAAAATTTGCGTATCAGATCGCAGAGCGATTGCTATCGAGTCAGAGGGGCGCGCGTCCAACGAGATAAGTTCACCGTTCTTAAGAACCAAGAGTTCGGCATAGTATGTACTGTCTTCAACCCGACTGATCACGACTTTTTGCAAGCTTCCGCCGAGTTGCTTCATTACGGCACAAAGGAGGTCATGGGTTAGTGGGCGTGCAAATTCCATTGTTGCGAGTTCCGCTGCGATAGCACTAGCCTCCCCTGGTCCGATCCAAATTGGGAGCACTCGTTCGCCCGAAAGTTCTTTGAGCATCACAACTGGGGTATTTGTGGTCCCATCGACCCACAGGCTCTGAACTCTAACTTCAACCAGCAATCGAAGTTCCTCCAAGAGATAGATTCGTACAGCGTACCACACCGAGTGAGTCCCCACAAATACTCCGAAGTGTTTCGTGGGTTTTTCAGAGATCAGAAAGAATAGTACTTCTTGGTCCCCCTGAGTCCGATGTTCCTCGTCGGTGCATCATCTGTATTAACTACCCAAAGCATTCTTCAAATCCTCTACTCGGTCAGTTAGCTCCCAAGGGAAGAATTGGGCCTCGCTGCCACCCGCTTCTGGAATCCTCGTTTCTGGTGTGCGACCGAAATGACCATATGCTGCTGTCGATGTATAGATAGGTGCCCTCAGTCCGAGCCGATCAATAATCCCTGACGGAGTAAAATCGAAAACCTCTGATACTGCACGGGCCAGTTCGTATTCAGAAACCTGAGCATCACGGAGATTTGTAACGAGAACAGAAACGGGTTCTGCTACACCGATTGCGTAGGCCAATTGAATTTCACATCGAGTAGATAAACCCGCTGCGACGACATTCTTGGCGGCCCAGCGAGCTGCGTAGGCACCTGACCGGTCCACCTTTGTGGGATCCTTACCCGAGAATGCTCCGCCTCCATGACGTCCTAAGCCACCGTATGTATCTACAATGATCTTTCGCCCCGTTACACCTGCATCACCATGGGGTCCTCCGGTAACAAAACGACCGGTAGGGTTAATGTGGAAGATACAATGTTCATCAACGAGAACCTCAGGTAAGACAGGCGTAATGACTTTCTCTATAATAGTGTTTGTGATCTCGGAATGTCCTACGTCCTCACTGTGTTGGGCTGACACTACGACTGTGTGTATCCGCAGTGGTCGTCCATCCTCATACTCAACAGTTACTTGAGATTTTCCATCGGGTCTCAGCCAAGGTATTTCTCCGATCTGTCGAACGCGGGCAAGCTGTCTAGTAATCGCGTGTGCGTATTGAATTGGTGCCGGCATCAATTCCGGTGTTTCATTCGTTGCGTATCCAAACATCATCCCCTGGTCTCCTGCTCCACCTGTATCAACACCCATTGCAATGTCACCGGATTGTTGATCAATGCTGGTGAGTACGGAACAGGTGAGCGCATCAATCCCATAATCCGCATCGGTATAGCCTATCCGAGACAGAGTACCTCGAACGACGTCAGGAATGTGTACCCACGACTGTGTTGAGACTTCACCCGCTACCAGAGCGAGTCCCGTAGTCACGAGCGTCTCACAAGCGACACGTGATTTTGGATCTGATGCTAAAAGGTGATCGAGCACAGAGTCAGAAATCTGATCCGCAACTTTGTCAGGGTGTCCCTCGGTTACTGATTCAGAAGTGAATAAAGTCCGCGCCAAGTGCTTATCCTTTTTGGAGATTACCGAAAGAAACGCTACCTGATCATTAAGAGATCGACAAGTTCCAGCATCCTTGAAATACCCTTAAGTCTGCCGTGTTACCGATCCCATCCGCGAGGCATTGAATGACCTCAGCACTAGTCGCTCCCGACAGAGCTTGTTTGGCTCCAGCACGAGCATCTTCCATTCTGGTTCCATGAATCAACTCTTGAATTTCTGGCAATGAAGGCCAGGCCATTGAGAGCGCCGTGATATCCAATCCTAAGAGCAGGAAGGCGGCCCAAAGGGTTCGATGCTATTTCGCCACAGACACTCGAGGCAAACCTAGTCAGGCGCTCATTGAGCGACCAACTGCGTCAAGAAGTCCTCCGTCGCACGGGCAGATTTATCCCAGGAAAAGTTTTCTGCAAATTGCCGGGCACGCCGTCCCATTTCCTCACGAGCCTGATGGTCTGATAGCAGCGAACCAATGGCCAGAGCAAGTTCTTCCTGGTCACCATGAGGAACCAGTAGGCCAGTCTCACCAGATACGACAGATTCTCGAAGTCCAGGTGAATCACTAGCCACGGTTGGAGTCCCGCAAGCGCTTGATTCGATACAGGAAATACCCCAGCCCTCTTTGGATGATGTGAGCGCGTGAAGCCAGCATGTCCGTAAGAGTTCTAATTTCCTCTCTTCACTGACATATCCCATGAAGTCTACCTGATTAGTGATGCCGAGTTTGATACAGAGGGATTCAAGTCGTCCACGGTCATCACCTGTTCCTGCTATCTTGAGGGTTACTTCTACACCCTGCTGTGCCAGCTTATCGACTGCGTGAAGAAGTAGGTCAACACGCTTGTACTTCTTGAGTCGGCCTAAGTAGAGGACGGTTGGGTCCACTGAACGAGCATGGTTGGGGTGAGGGGTGTACCAGTCGAGGTCAATTCCGTTTGGGATCACCTTAATCTGTTCAGGATGGAACCCTCTCTTCACCAAATCCTTCTTGGTGCTTTCAGAGACAGCGATTGTAGGAGTGTTAGAGAAGATCCAAGGTATCGGTCGTTCGAGCAGCCAGGTCGCTGATGCGATGGGGATCCCGGCTTCCTCAAAGGCAGTCAAGCCAAACAGGTGGTGTACAAGTAAGACAATGTTTGACCGAGTCCAACAAGGTGTGAAGAGGGGCACCTTGTTGAGATCCTCCACTACCACGTCAAATGACTCATGAGAGAGGTGACGTAGATAGTATGCAACTGCGGCGAACAAGAAGGTATAACGGGCACCGGTTCGGTGAACATTAATCCCATCAAGATCTACTCGTGCAGCACAACCACTCCAGCCCGATGTTAGGAGCGTCACCTCATGTCCTAGCTGGACCATGCGGCTAAAGGTTTCATGGAGATGGATCTCAGCGCCCCCGGCTAAGGGGTTTTCCCGGTCGAGCCAATTCACGACCAGAATGCGCATTGGCTAACCCATCAGGTTTTGTGGAATTGTTTGGTTTTTCGATTGGTCCTTGAAGACTGCATCGAGGACGCCATTCACAAAGCGGGGCGAATCACTCCCGCCGTATGCTTCCGCCAAGAGGATGGCCTCTTGGATAGACACTTTTGGTGGAACCTCGTCCAGATAAAATAGCTCTACTGCGGCAATCCGTAGAATTCCTCTGTCAATGCTCGAAACACGGTCGAGATGCCAGTTGTCCAATGCCGAACGAATATGAGTATCTATCTCCTCGAGATGATTCTCGATCAGCGTGACAAGCGTTCTTATGTATGGCATTCTTGTCTGTGAAATAAGACGTGTTGCAGTTGTGTCACTGAGAGCGTCTATCAAGCTGCCAACGCAACCTGAGCTCTCCCATTTGTAATGAATTTGGAGGACCCAGGCTCGCGCTCGTGTTCGATCGATTCGGATTCGGCGAGCATACGTCGGCCCGTCATTCTCACTCAATTACCAGCTAGCCTTGCATAGAGGGTTACCATCTGAAGAGCTGCTACCGCCGCCTCATATCCCTTGTTGTCTGACCCCTTCCCGGCCCTCGCCAGGGCTTGTTCTCGGTTGTCGGTGGTAAGCACCCCGAACAGAATCGGGATTGACGCTTCCCGGGCAACAGCGGCTACTCCGTCATTTGCTGCGGAGCATACGTACTCAAAATGAGGAGTTTCACCTCGAATCACACATCCCAAGGTTACGATTGCATCATGACGATCGAGCCCAAGCACTAGCGATGCTACTTGTGGTAACTCCCATGCTCCTGGGACACGTATGATCTCAATCGACTCCGGCTTCAGTCCGTATCCTGTAAAGCACCCCATTGCTCCTGCGACCAAACGATCAGTGACGTCCGAATTGAACTGACTAGCTATGACCGCAATGGAGATGCTGGTAGGGTCAAATTCGCTTGGAAAAACAGTGATTGGTGCCCCATCACTACTCATAAGGTGTGGCCTAACTTAGAGCGTTTGGTTTCGAGATATCGTTCATTGTGTTGGTTTGGTTCTACCTGCAGTGCCTCAGTACCAGTGATCTCGATATCATAGCCATCCAAACCTACTATCTTCCGTGGATTATTTGTGAGGAGGCGAATCGAGTGGAGCTTCAGGTCCAGAAGGATTTGCGCCCCAATGCCATAATCCCTGAGGTCGGGTTTGAAGCCCAGCTTTTCATTGGCTTCGACCGTATCTAACCCTTCATCCTGAAGCTCGTAAGCCTTCACCTTATTTCCCAGCCCAATCCCGCGGCCTTCCTGTCTAAGGTAGACGATTGCCCCCTGGCCTTCAGCATCAATCTGTCGCATAGCAGCAACCAGTTGTTCACCGCAGTCACATCTCATAGAGCCGAACACATCGCCCGTCATACATTCAGAGTGCATTCGAACCAAAACACTCGGCTTGCCGCTCGGATTCCCCCTTGTAATTGCGAGGTGTTCACGACCATCAAGCATACTTTCGTATGCTATGACGTGGAATTCCCCATACCTTGTTGGAAGTTCGGCCTCAGCAACACGTTGTATGATCCGGGTTTTTGTCAGCCGGTATGCGACCATCTGAGCCACGGTTATGAATCTGAGCCCGTGTTCAATGGCGAAATCATTTAGCTCGCGCCGGCGCGCCATCGTCCCATCTTCGTTCAGGATCTCACAGATTACTCCAACAGGAGGCAGGTCGGCCATTCGAGCGAGGTCCACCGAAGCCTCCGTTTGCCCAACTCTCCGGAGAACCCCTCCAGATTTCGCTCGGAGTGGAAAGATGTGGCCGGGACGCCTCAGGTCACTAGGGTCAGAGTTTGGGCTTGTAAGGACTTCGATTGTCTTGGCTCTATCTTGAGCACTGATTCCTGTCGTCACACCGAAACGACGGTGAGCATCTACTGAGATCGTAAAAGCCGTTTCTTGCGGATCAGTGTTGCGTTGGGTCATAAGCGGAAGATCAAGATCATCCGCTCGCTCATCGGTTAACGCTACGCAGATTAGTCCTCGGCCATGTTTGGTCATGAAGTTCACATGATCAGGCGTGACTTTAGCCGCAGCCATGACCAAATCTCCTTCATTCTCGCGGTCTTCATCATCAGCTACGATGACCATCCGTCCCTCTCGGATTTCCGCTATAGCCTTCTCTACTGTTTCGAAGTCCATTGTCTCTCTCTCACACACCTCGTTTTGAGAGAATCTTGCTGACGTATTTCCCAATAAGGTCTCCCTCGACATTCACTCGATCCCCAGGTTCAAGATCACCGAGGTTTGTGTGCTGAAAGGTGAAGGGTATCACACCAATCTGACAAACACAGTCTTGCCGTAGCTTGCTTATAGTTAAACTCACGCCGTTGATAGCGATTGATCCCTGCGAGATGGTGAGTGCATAGACGTCCTTATGGATGGAAAAATCCATCATCCAATACTCCCCTTCCTTAACAGATTGAACGAGGTATCCAGTACTATCCACGTGCCCTTGAACGAGATGACCATCTATACGCCCCCCTACCTGAACAGCTCTTTCTAGATTGACCCTTTTTCCCACCCCATACGCTCCTGCGATCGTTCGCTCAAGTGTCGGGCCGATAATATCGAAGACAAGGTATTCGGATGTCACAGAAGTTACTGTTAGACAGGCCCCATCTACCGCCACTGACGCGCCCGGCTGCAGTTGGCCTGCGAGTACGGGAGCCTCTATAGAAAAACGTCGGATCTCTTGATGGTCCTCGATTCCAGTGATCTGTCCCGTTTCTTCTACTATCCCATTGAACATCAGTCAGATTTCCGGTCAAGCACGATAAGAGTATCCCGACCGTGCAATTGTGGAGGTATTGCTGGGAGAAAGTCGTCCCATTTCAATGTTTCTCCGCTATCGCCGAATGCCGGGATACCCCCTGAGCCAAGTGTTTTAGGGGCAACGAACAAGTATAGGCGTTGAACTAAATTTTTTCGAATTAGGCTATTCGCTAGCTTGGCCCCACCCTCACACAAGACTGATTGAACACCTAATTCCTGAACAACTCCCAAAATTGATTCAAGATCGAGACCCTGATTGGATTTTGGGACTGAATGGACATGACCCCCGAGCAATTCGAGCCTTGTAATTTCGCTTTCAGGAGCATCCTGATGGGTGAATATATGAAGAGGGTTGAGTTCCAGATCATCGAATATCGCAGCATCACTGGGAAGTTCAGCACGGGCATCTAGGACGAGCCTTCGGACCTGGCTTCGCCCTCGCGGGGTCATTCGCACTGTCAGGCGCGGGTTGTCCACTTTAAGGGTTCCATTTCCAATAAGAATTGCGTCGAAGCCTGTTCTCAACCGATGGACTTCTCGTTCCGCTTCCAGACCGGTAATTTGGGTGCGGACCGCACCAGAAATTCCGATATAGCCATCCATGGTTAAAGCTAGTTTTAGGGCTACGTAGGGCGTTTCATGAGTCGCGACATGGAAAAATGACGGATTTTCCGTTCGTCCGATGATTGAGTCCCATACCGGCCCAATTACTTCTATCCCTCCTCCGGTCAATGTATGCCTCCCACCTCCCTCATCTATCCCGGGCTCAGCCGCACCGTAAACGACACGAGATACGCCAGCCTGGAGCAACGCCTGAGAACATGGCGGCGTTTTACCTTCATGATTACATGGCTCGAGGCTTACATAAGCTGTTGCCCCTTCCGCTTTGCTCCTAGCAGCTTCTAGGGCAATAATCTCAGCGTGGGGTCCTCCGAACTCCCTATGATATCCTTCGCCAACAACCTGATTATTCAGCACAAGAACACAGCCAACGAGTGGATTGGGGTGTACGCGACCCCATCCCCGTCGGGCGATCTTACGTGCCCAGTCAAGGTAGGCTAGATCTTCTCGAGAGAGATCTGCTTGATCAGAAATCCGTACTTCGTTCATCGCTTGACATTAATCATCGAATGCTCAGCCGGGCAGCTAGGCTTAAGAAGCCAGATCCCTGGGTGGGATCAATAGACCCTAGGGGGTGCCCCTCTAGCATCGGAGGCCCAAAAGCCCAACCGACTTCAGTCGACAGCTGTAGGATTAGTAGACTCAAGGAAACACCACTGAATAGAACTGGACGGAGAAAAACTAATGGAGCGTCAAACTCTGCAGGGCCGCTACCCTTTGGTAATACGGTGAGTTTAACTTCAGAGTGATGAGAATCTAAGCCAGCCCCGGCCATCAACCCTAGTGAAGACATACTCTTGCCGATAGTTAGGCGTACTGAAGAGATCGATGGTTCTATCACGAGACCAGTTGAGTAGTGGCCAGATTCCCAATCAAGGGTCAGGGGACCCATAAACCTGCGGGAAATACTGAGAGCAATTCCAGGAAGGGTGAATGTTTCACGCACTAGTCCAAGACGAACACCTAGAGAGAACGCTCCCATTCTGCTATCAAGCCCTACTTCCTTGGGGAAGAAAAGGAAATGTCCTTGAGCCAACAGGTCCAACGAGAGTAGCCCACCTACAGTAGGCTTTACTTGAAACCCTTCAAACAATCCTGCGACGAGATTCCCCTGGATTGTCTTAAGTACAAACTCCCCCCTGGCCTGGCCGACCGCAGGTTCGTGAGTGACGACTGGGATATGGGCTCGTAGTCCAGCTATCCGGAATGAAACGTCGAATCTTGGGGTGTTCCTCCTAAGTGGCCCCCAGCTCCCTGGTGCAGCAGACCCCAAGCTGAGTAAGAAGCCCGTGTCTGTAATGAGGCTTCGGGCAGCTAGGGTCGCATCAACACAAGCGTGCGGAAGTTGTGGCGTGCCTGTAACACATCCTGCGACCAGCGCTTGTCCTTGTTGTGACGAGCCAGCAGATGGCGAGAGTAGGACTAGTAAAATGAGCAATCCCAGCGCCCGAGTGCTCACCTGTATTCAATTCCTCCCCCATCTGTGATTTCTCCAATCACCCAAGCATCGCTCCCACGCTCACGAGCTGATGAAATCAGTGATGAGGTTTCGGTCTCTTCTACCACAGCGATCATTCCGATACCCATATTGAATACCCGATCCATCTCCTCGGTTGAAACCCCACCTCCTTCCTGGAGGATGCGGAAAGCCGGAGGTATCTCCCAGGAAGATCTATCGATTACCGCCCCTAATCCTTGAGGCAGCACCCTTTGAAGGTTTCCTGGAATCCCACCACCAGTAATATGGGCGAGCCCTTTGATTGAGTTATGGGACAGAGGGTCAATAAGGACAGGGAGATAGCTTTGATGGACGGTCATTAGTTCTTCCGCAACAGATTTCCCCAAGCCAGGGAGCTCACTGTCATGAGACAGGCCCATTACGTCGAATATGATATGTCTTGCTAACGTGTAACCATTTGTGTGCAAGCCGGAGGAAGCGTAACCGAGGAGCACGTGGCCTTCCCTGACCCTAGATCCATCTATTAGAGAGGCCCTACCCACGATCCCGACAATAAATCCCGCCAAGTCATATTCACCAGGGGAATAGAGATCAGGTAATTCTGCTGTTTCGCCTCCAAGTAGGGCGCAATTGTTCTCCTTACATGCTTCAGCTACCCCTCGGACCACTTCTGATACTACCGCTTCCTCAAGTTTCCCTAGCCCCAGATAGTCAAGAAAAAAGAGCGGCCGTGCTCCTTGGACTAGTATGTCATTTACACAATGGTTTACAATGTCCCGGCCAATCGTATCGTGAACCCCAGTCATAAAAGCCAATTTGATTTTAGTACCTACCCCATCAGCGCTTGATACTAGAATGGGGTCTACCACATCTCCGGGGACCTTATAGAGACCGCCAAAACTACCAATTTCTGAAAGCGTACAGGCGTCCGCGGTAGATTGAACCAATTTTCCGAGGCTCTGCACAGAACGTTCAGCAGCATCCAGGTCAACTCCTGCTTCGCGATACTTCATATCACTCTCAGGCAAAATCCTCTACTCCCTCATCAATCTCAAAAGTTGTCATAGCATTCAGTTCTTTCACACGCCTGAAAATGTCTGATTCAGTCAGATCCCTAAGGCCATCGATACTGAACTTCTGTACCGCGAATGAACCGAGCACAGATCCATATACTACAGCTCGCCGAAGGTCTGCAACTGAGGTGGAGTTCTTTTTCGATATGTACCCAAGAAGCCCTCCTGCAAAAGCATCACCCGCACCAGTCGGATCAAATACCTGTTCCAGAGGGAATCCTGGTACAAAGAAAATCTCATCGCGAGTGAACAGCGCAGCCCCGTGCTCTCCCTTTTTTACCACGACCATCTTCGGTCCCCGTTCTTGGATCCATCGGGATGCTTGAAGCAGGTTTGATTTCTCGGAGAGCTGACGGGCCTCTTCATCGTTGAGCATAAGGATGTCGACCCTGGCCAGGAGGTCGATGAGGGATTCACGTTTGCCCTCAATCCAGTAATTCATAGTGTCACAAGCTACCAAGGTAGGTGAATCGACTTGGTCTAATACC
>Ga0209445_1000322_pt1 | contig 26864 bp, 25 predicted proteins | sample MarorgKNORR_S2LV_4_FD_188223 | JGI IMG/M metagenome (GOLD analysis project Ga0209445, IMG submission 188223) | Marine microbial communities from the Southern Atlantic Ocean, analyzing organic carbon cycling - NADW_A/KNORR_S2/LV (SPAdes) (version 2) | ecosystem: Environmental > Aquatic > Marine >... | reverse complement strand
CTCAAAAACAGCCCTACTCTCATCTGACATAATCAGATCTAGATATCTTTTACGATATCTGGTTTCAGTGTCAGTTAGTCCATGATATTTTTCAGGCAAAGGTCTTAAAGATTTAGTCAGTAATTCTATTTCTTGAACATTAATTGTTAACTCTTCAGTTTTGGTTCTAAATAACGTTCCCTTAACTCCAAATATATCGCCAACATCAGCTGTCTTAAATTGATCATAAAGTTCTTTAGATAAATTTTTTGAATTAAGGAAAATTTGAATTGAACCGGTTCCGTCTTTGATTTTAGAAAAACTAGATTTACCCATTACCCGTTTAGCCATCATCCTGCCGGCAATAGCAACCTCTTTGTTGAGCTTTTCCAGTTCCTCTTTAGTGGATGTTTTGAATTCATCATTTAATTCTTTGGAATAACTAGTAATGGCAATGGATTTTGGGAAATTAAATCCTGATTCTCTAAGGGCAGTTAGCTTGTTACGCCTTTCCTCAATTAATTTATTCTGATCTTCTTTTTTATCTGTCATTAGATCCCTTAAGTTAGATGCCTTCCTTAAGACTCGCTTCTAGAAATTTATTAATATTACCGTCCAGTATAGCTTCTGGATTACTGGATTCAATTTGCGTTCTTAGATCTTTGACTCTTGATTTATCTAAAACATAAGATCTTATTTGACTTCCCCAGCCAATATCAGCTTTAGTGTCTTCGACAGCCTGAGCTTTATCCATTCTTTTCTGATGCTCAAGTTCAAAAAGACGAGCTCTCATTTGTTTCATGGCTGTGGCTTTATTCTTATGTTGGGATCGATCGTTTTGACACTGCACGACTGTCCCACTTGGAAGGTGGGTAATTCTTACAGCAGATTCGGTGGTATTAACGTGTTGGCCTCCGGCTCCACTCGCACGATAGACATCGATCCTCAAGTCACTTGGATCCAAATCAATTTCAAAATTATCTTCAATTTCTGGAGAAACAAACACTGCTGCAAATGAAGTGTGCCTTCGATTGCCTGAATCAAAAGGTGATTTCCTAACCAAACGATGAACACCTGATTCTGTTCTCAACCATCCAAAGGCAAAATTACCAGAAATATGAATTGTTGCGCTTTTTATTCCAGCTACTTCACCGGCTGAAGTTTCTATGAGTTCAGCTTTAAAATCATTTGACTCGCACCACCTAAGATACATTCTCAACAGCATGTTTGCCCAATCTTGAGCCTCAGTGCCGCCAGATCCTGCTTGTATATCTAAAAATGCATTGGAGGTATCCATTTCCCCTGAAAACATCCTCTGGATCTCCAACTGGCTAATCTCTGTGTTACAAAGTTGTAATTCTGTGCCCAGGTCACTTAACGTCTCATCGTCACTCTCATTGATGGCTAATTCCAATAGGACCTGTGCATCCTCAAGACGGTTTGTTATTGTTTGGAGTTGATTTAACGTTTTCTCTAATAACGCACGTTCTTGATTTAGTGTCTGGGAAAGTTCTCTGTCATCCCAGACCTCGGGATCATTGAGTGATTCTAAAACAGCATGTAAACGAGAGGTTTTATTCTCGTAGTCAAAGATACCCCCTGAGAGAGTTAAAGCGATCTATTAACTCGCTTAACAACGTTTTTATTTGCGTTTCATCCATACTAAATCCTTTACTCATTGGATATTATGTCATATGTTTTTCTCAAATCTATGAACTGCTGAATATAGTCATTGGCATTCTTAATAAAAATTTGCGTGCTTAAGTTCTCTAACGCAATGGCAATAACAATTTTATTAATAGGAATTTTCGTTAATTCCTCAAACATAAAAGCATAAGCGGATGATTGCATAAAATAATTATCAATCCAGTGTTCTTTTTTGGGTTTAGAACTGGTTTTAAAATCTATAACAGCTAATTCATTATCCCATTCTGCAACTAAATCGACTCGACCACCTACTCTCAAAACATCACTGTATAAAGGTGCTTCAATAGCTCTAACAACTCCAACTTTATTATCTAGAACACTAGATAACACTTCAAACATTTTATAGTTATTGGTTTTGGGCTCATCAAATAAAGTACTTTGGGAGAACAGTTCATTTTTTAAATAAAGTTCGGCTAATTTGTGCACCTTATTACCCCTTGAAGTGGCAGCTCTGGTAATCTGATCAGCTTTTTCTTCTCCTATACGTATTCGCCAAGCTTGAATATCATCTTTTGACAAGATACCGGTAACAGTAGTTACTGATGGGTATGACTTACCTTGAGGGGTTTGATAAAGCCTCTTCCCCTCCTCCGTTTTGGCTGAAAGTTCATCTAGTTTTACAAGATCATGAATAAAAGACATAAGTGTACGATGAGATATAATTTAAAATATAATTAATACAATAGTTGAATCATAGATGATTTTATATGAATGACACCAATAACTCATTAATTGAAGCCAGGGGCCCTAATAAAATTAAATTTAAAGGGATTTGGTATAGCGACAGCTTAATTATTTTTAATAATAAGGTTATCCAACCTTGGCATCATTCTGCAGCCAATGAATTGTGTATTGATGATTTCAATTTAGCCATAGAAAATAATTGTGAAGTGGTTTTACTGGGCACAGGAGAACAGCAGATTTTTCCTAATCATACGTTAATAACAAGCTTATTAAAGAAAGGAATTGGGGTTGAGGTTATGGACACTGTTAGTGCTTGTAGAACATATAATGTTCTTGCTGCAGAGTATAGAGACCCTATGACTATGTTAATCCTCTAATCTCTAGGTAATCTCGATATTATGAAATAAATGAGGAGTATGAAGGCTAATGATAATAAGAATTTAGTTAACATATAGAAATCAATAACTCATAATTAGGATAACGATAAAAATAAGGATGATTAAGTAACCAATTTTATCGATATATTTTACAATAGCGTCCATGCCTTTTTCACCGCCAATTTTTGCAGCATAAGACACGAGATAAAATCTAGCCCCTCTGGAGAGGGTTGCTGTGATTAAGAAAAGAAAAAAATTCATTTTCATGGCACCAGCCATGATCGTAAAAACTTTAAATGGAATAATAGTAAATCCAGCTATTAATATAACCGCTGATCCCCAGACGGAAAACCACTCTAAAGCTTGGTCATAATAACCTTGTAAATTTAATGTATTAATTATTCCCATTGCGTAGTCAATAGCAAACATACCAATAATAAAGCCTACGCAACCCCCTAAAATTGAGCTTATTGTGGTGATATTTGCATAGAAGAAAGCTTTATTTGGTTTGGCAAGCGTCATGGGGGCTAGAATAACATCAGGAGGTATAGGAATAATGAACCAGGCTTCCACAAAACTCCAAATAAATAAAAAATAGATGGCAGCAGGTTTCGCTGCTTGTCGAAGTATAAATTGAAGAGCTGTTGAAAAGATTTTTTTCATTACTTAAAGTTTATCTATCCAATCTTTTAAGTCATTAATTTGAGAGACGTTAGTCAAATTAGTGGTTAAAGGGGTAATTGAAATCTTGTTATTAGCAATGGCATTAAAATCCGTTTCCTGATTAGAGGCTTCTGGCAGTGGTGGTGGGCCTATCCAGTGAATCTCATCACCGTAAGCGTCGATGTTTCTGCTTGATGAATCTGGCATTAATCTTTTGCCTAATTCAGTAATCGCATAACCCTGCATTTCTTCTATAGGGACATCAGGAAAATTGATATTCAACACCGTTGATCTTAATGTCAATTCAGTTAAATGATCCCGAACAAGAATTTTTGAGGCTTCTATTGCAGCATTTAAATGTTTAGGTTTAAGACTGGTTGTTGATAAAGCTAAGCAGGGAATATCACTAAATCGACCACCCATTGCAGCACCAACTGTTCCAGAATATAAAACATCATCGCCTAAATTAGCCCCATGATTAATACCACTCACCAACAGATCAGGTTTTTCATCCAATACTTTAGTTAAAGCCAGAAAAACACAGTCTGCAGGAGTGCCATTAACATAATAGCCATTGTCTTGGTATTTTCTGATTCTGAGTGGATTCTTAAGCGTCAAAGAACTGCTTGAACCACTGTTATTATTTTCTGGGGCAACTATAGTGATGTTAGCAAATTCACTTAGAGATTCAGCTAAGCCAACAATGCCTGTTGAATAATAACCGTCATCATTACTGAGTAATATATTCATCCTAATTAAAGATTTTCTACAATATATGTCATCCGTTGCTGAACCTCATCGGAGAACCACACATCAGAAAAAGAGTTGGTCATTAAACTCAATTCTCTGTCAATTAAATCATTAAGTTCTGATTTGGCAGTTAATCGAGTAGAATTCATAGCATTTGTTGGCAGCTTGGTGAGATTATCTAACCATTCAAAAGCTCTATCTACAACTGCATCTTGGTCCACAACTTCATTAAGAAATCCAATATTCTCAGCCAATTCAAAACTCATTAATTTTCCCTGCATAGTTAGAATTGTGGCTTGATTCTCACCCACTAACCTTGCAAATCCTTTATGAATTATTATATTGACAGGTAATCCCACAAAGACTTCATTCATACCAATCTTATAATCTCCTCTGGCTGCAATTCTATAATCACAGAAAGTGGTTAGAACAGCCCCACCAGCAGGACTATGTCCGGTAATGGCTGCCACAAATGGAATAGGGCTTTTGGATATTTTAGCCATTAACCCCCAGAAAGACTTAAAGAAACTATCTATGTCTTCGCGTGATAAATTTAATAGAGTTTTCACATCTAGTCCAGCAGAAAATATTCCTTCCATCCCACTTAAAATTAATGCTTTGGCTCCCAACTCTGTGTGCTCATCAATGGCTTGATGAATGCCAGTAACTAGTTCTGGATTTAAAGCATTAACAGGTTTTCTTGTCATTTGTATTTCAACAATCCCGTTGTTCTCATTGATTTTTATTAAACCGCTCATCTGTGATATTCCTTATGTTAAAAGCTATTTTGCAATCAGGTAAAACTCTTCACCTTCTTTGATCATCCCCATCTCAGTTCTGGCTTTTGCTTCTATGGCTTCTGTACCAGTTTTTAAATCAACTATTTCTTGCTGCAATTGATTGTTTCGGATTGTCATTTCTTTATTAGCTTCTGTCTGTATTTCAATCATTTCAGCTAATTCTACCTTTCTTTTATAACCGTCTTTTTTTATCCAAATATCAACTTGTAATAATAAGAAAAGAATGATCAGTACAATGGTTACCAATCTCATCTGTCTATAAATCTAGTATTGGGTTGAACGCTTTAACCCCAAGATAATTAGATTGTTCACCTAAAATAGATTCAATTCTCAACAATTGGTTGTATTTCTCTATTCTGTCTGATCGACATAAAGAACCGGTCTTAATTTGTGAAATGCTAGGGTTTAATGAAATATCAGCTATGGTGCTATCAGACGTTTCACCTGAACGATGCGAAATAATAGTTGTGTAATGATTTGCAACTGCAAGCTCAACTGCTGCAAATGTTTCTGTTAGTGTTCCAATTTGATTAGGCTTAATTAAAATGGAGTTGGCTACCTTTTTGGTAATGCCTTCCTTGAGTATAGCTTCGTTGGTAACAAATAAATCATCACCAACCAGCTGACATTTATTACCTAATCGCTTTGTGAGTTCTTTCCACCCCTCCCAATCATCCTCAGCCATACCATCTTCAATTGTAATAATGGGGTAATTAGCTACTAATTTTTCCAAATAATCGACGAATTCAACTGAATCAAAGGACTTGTTTTCAGATGAGAAATGGTACTTTTTCTCTCTATAAAATTCCGTGCTTGCTACATCTAAACCGAGATAAATATCAGAACCAGCATTAAAGCCAGCTTTATGAATAGCCTCAAGAATCGTCTCTAAGGCCGCATGATTATTTGGTAAATTAGGAGCAAATCCTCCCTCATCTCCTACTGCAGTATTCAATCCCTGTTGTTTTAGGACTGATTTTAATGCATGAAAAATCTCAACTCCTGCTTGCAATGCCTCACTGAACTTCTTAAATTGCACTGGCAGAATCATAAATTCTTGAATATCAATATTATTATCAGCGTGTTCACCGCCATTTAAAATATTCATCATTGGCACTGGAAAACTATAATTACCATTTGATAAATATTGAAATAGTTCTTGTTTATTATAAGCGGCGGCTGCATGTGCTGATGCTAATGAGACAGCTAGCAATGCATTAGCACCTAATCTAGACTTATTGTCAGTGCCATCTAGTTCAATCATGATGTTATCGATGGTCGCCTGTTCTGTAACCATTTGACCTAAGAGAGCATCTTGAATTTCAGTATTGATATTAGTCACTGCCTTGTGAACGCTTTTGCCTAGATATTCTGATTGATTACCGTCTCTTAACTCCACGGCTTCATTAGAGCCAGTAGAGGCTCCTGAAGGCACTGAAGCTCTGCCCATACTTCCACTCTCTAGTTCAACCACAGCTTCAACAGTTGGGTTACCTCTTGAATCTAATATTTGAATGGCTCTAATTGAACTAATCTTTCCCATAACTATTGTTACCTAATTATTGATTCGGGTTAGTTTTTATCAAATCATCAATGACTCTTAACTGTTCTAATAAAGGCTTCAGTTCATTAAGCGGTAAAGAATTTGGTCCATCACTAAGCGCATTGTCTGGGTCTGGGTGTGTCTCAATAAATATTCCAGCAATACCAACCGCAGTTGCTGCTCTGGATAAGGGTTGAATATATTCTCTTTGGCCATCTGATGCATTGCCTTTACCACCTGGCAATTGCAATGAATGAGTTGCATCAAAAATAACTGGGCATTTGGTTTCTTTCATGATCACTAAAGATCGCATATCAGAGACCAAATTATTGTATCCAAAGCTATACCCTCTCTCACACACTAATATATTATTATTCCCTTGAGATTTAGCTTTCTTAACCACATTCTCCATGTCCCAAGGAGATAGAAATTGACCTTTTTTTATATTAACTGGTTTGTTTTGAGCAGCTACTTTCAATATAAAATTAGTTTGTCGACACAAAAAAGCTGGGGTTTGAAGAACATCAACAACTGATGACACTTCATCCAGTGGAGTGTCTTCATGAACATCAGTTAATACAGGAACATTTATTTTGTCTTTTACACTTTGGAGTATTCTCAATCCATCTTCTATACCTGGACCTCTATAACTGTGAAGCGATGTTCTATTCGCTTTATCGAAAGATGACTTAAAAATATAAGGTATATTATATTCATTTGTTATTTCTTTGACGGTACCCGCAACTTCTTGAGCTAATGTTTCTGACTCTATAACACAAGGACCAGCGATTAAAATGAGTGGGGCATCATTTGATACTTCTAAATTTTCAATCTTGACTGTCATACAAACCTTACTTCTTTTTTGAATATTCTACAGCAGCTTTAATAAAAGATTGAAATAAAGGATGCCCTCTAAGCGGTGAAGAAGTAAATTCAGGATGAAATTGGCAACCAATAAACCATGGGTGATCTTTGATTTCAATCATTTCTGCTAACCCATCTTTAGAGAAACCTGAGAAAGTTAACTGATGCTCTTCCAGTTGATTTCGATAGTTACTATTAAACTCATAACGATGACGATGTCGTTCAAAAACTGAATCGTTACCATATATTACTCTGGCATTCGTGCCTTCTTGCAGAAGACATTCTTGTGCCCCTAATCTCATGGTGCCACCAAGTTCAGAATTCTCATCTCTATTTTGTAGCGACCCATCACTGTTTTGCCACTCAGTAATTAATGCAATCACTGGGGCTGAGGTTTTCAAGTTAAATTCTGTGCTGTTGGCATCATTTAAACCCAACACGTTCCTAGAATACTCTATTACAGCTGCTTGCATCCCAAGACAAATCCCTAAAAAAGGAACCTTACTCAATCTTGCATATTCTATTGATTGGATCATTCCTTCAATGCCACGGTCACCAAACCCTCCTGGTATTAAAATAGCATCGAGCTGAGCTAATTCATTTATGCCTTTTGCTTGTATTTCTTCTGACTCCACATAAATAATTTCTATATTCGCATTGACATGAAAGCCAGCATGCCTAATAGCTTCGCTGAGTGATATGTATGAGTCTTTAAAATCCACATACTTACCAATCATTCCAATTTTAACTGTGGTTTTACTATTGGCTTTTGCATCTAAAATCTTTTGCCACTCAGATAAGTCTGCTTCTGGTGCTTCCAGTTTTAATTTTTCAATAATAATTTGATCTAGGCCTTGTTCTTTAAGGATTAGTGGAATTTGATAAATATCATCAGCATCATGTGCGGAAATTACCGCCTTTTTAGCGACGTTAGTAAAAAGAGCAATTTTATCAAAATGCTCCGCAGGCAAAGGTAATTCAGAGCGACAAACTAATGCATCAGGCTGTATCCCAATAGCTCTTAATTCTCTAACTGAATGTTGTGTTGGTTTTGTTTTAATTTCTGCAGAAGCTCTAATGTATGGCACTAATGTCAAATGGACATAAGCAACCTCATAACTATCTTTTTCAATACCCATCTGACGAATAGCTTCGATAAAGGGTAAAGATTCAATGTCACCCACTGTTCCACCTATCTCGATTATGGTCACCTCAAAACCTTTAGAGCCACTCCAGATGAACTCTTTAATCTGATCTGTGACATGAGGAATTACTTGAACCGTTGCGCCAAGATAATCACCTCTTCTTTCTTTGGCTATAACAGTTTCATAGACTTTACCTGCAGTAAAATTACTGTTTATACTTGTGGTCGTATTTACATATCTCTCATAGTGACCTAAATCAAGGTCAGTTTCAGTTCCATCTTCTGTAACAAAAACCTCTCCATGTTGATATGGGCTCATGGTTCCTGGGTCAACATTGAGATAAGGATCTAATTTCATCATGCCAACTTTCAGTCCTCTGGCTTCAAGAATTGCGCCCAAAGACGCCGATGTAACGCCTTTTCCAAGAGCTGAAACAACACCGCCAGTTACAAAAATAAAATTAGACATACCCGGTCTGATTACCTTTCCTATTTTATAAATAATTTATTGGGAGTTTCTACAAAACTTCGGGAAATGTAAACACTGTGACCCCGGTATTTCAAACTATCAGATAATGACTTTTTGAACAATCAAGAATTATGAATGACATCCATCTTTTTATCCCAAGTGACTAAAAATCCGTCTTCATTATTACTTGCTTTATAATCTTGGTTAAACCACAAATCCCCAACAGATATGAGCTCCTGATCAACATATATTAATGGTATCTTGTCTCTCACCCATGGAAGCACATTATTTTCTTGAAAAAGATTCTTTAAGGATTTAGTAATTTTATGGCCAGACGGTTTAATTTCCTCACCACCTTTGCGATACTTGATGGCTAAGCTCTTTGGACATTTATCAAGTGAGATTCCATCACCGGTTAGAAATCTCGCCTGAATACTGCCTAGATTCTCCCCTAAGTTAATTGTTTTTTTTATGTCCCATGAAATCTCAGCCAATAAATTATTAGGAGAATTTAATGATGAATTTAAAAAATATAACCTATGCTTATACCGTCTAATACTATAATCATTCCAAGTCATTGAAGGGCTTTCAGATTTACTATGCATTAGTGTCTTAATCCCTTCATTCAACACCTGCATACTGGGAACACCCATGTTATTTTTATTGATCATAAATCTAAAAATATTGACGATTCTAGGATAAGACTTTCCTGACAGAGTCCCAACATCAAGATGACTATAGTTCTTGAGCTTACCTATATCCTCTATGGCAAATTCATTAAGTAATGACTGATTTTGTTCGGCAATAACAGCGAGCCTAGAAACTTTTTTCTCTACAGAAGGCCATCGTTTCTTAATTAAGGGAATAATATCTTTTCTTAAATAATTTCTGTCATAACTGGAATCATTGTTGCTGGAATCACAGATCCATTTAAGGTTTTTTAAGCGGGCATATTCTTCAATCTTATCTCTACTAACATTTAGCATTGGTCTATATAAAAATCCCTTACCAAATTTAGTTTTTCTCCTAATAGCTCTTAAGCCACCTATACCTGTCCCCCTAAAGATTCGATAAAGAAGAGTTTCCATTTGATCGTCTTGATGATGCCCTGTCAGTAAATACTCATTATCTTGAATAATTTCTCTGAATGATTGGTATCTAAGTGTCCTAGCGTCAGCTTCAAGACCTTTGCCTTGTCTTTTAGGCTTAACCGATGCATTAATTAATGGTAGATCATATTTCTCACAAACTTTGCTGGAAAATTGAGCCCAATCATCTGAGTATTCATTAAGATTATGGTTAATATGTATGACTCTTAGTTGGTCTGATTCTTTTACTAAATTCATCAATAAATCTAATAAGACCATCGAGTCAACTCCTCCACTAAAGGCAAGTAAAAATTTTCTGCTGTCTAGTGAGTTGATCTCATTTGAGATAATGGCTTCAATATTTTGATTATCATCCATTGACTTTATATTTCATTAAATTCACCAATGGCTTTATATCTTTTTCTTCTTTCAAAGAGAAGGTCATCAACGTTTTTGTTCTGTAAATTATATAAATACTCCTCAAGGGTTTTTATAATTCTTTTAAATGTATCTTGTGGGTTCTTATGAAATCCACCTAAAGGCTCCTCTATAATAGAATCCACAAGACCTAATTTATTAAGTCGTTTAGATGATACGCCCATGGCTTCTGCTGCTGCTTCTGTTTCATCTGGGTTTCTCCAAAGAATTGTTGAGCATGCTTCAGGTGAGATCACTGAATAAATTGAATATTCAAGCATAATTAATACATCACCCATGCCGATTGCTAAAGCGCCTCCAGAGCCACCTTCTCCAGTCACTAAATTTATAACTGGAGTCTTCAAAGATGCTAGTGTAAATAAGTTTCTTGCAATAGCTTCACTCTGTCCTCTCTCTTCTGCTCCAATACCTGGAAAAGCTCCAGGGGTGTCAATAATAGTTATCAATGGTATTGAAAACTTTTCGGCTAACTTCATTAGTCGCAAAGCTTTTCTGTAACCTTCAGGTCTAGGCATACCAAAGTTTCTGAACATTTTCTCTTTGGTGTTTGTTCCCTTTTCTTGAGCAATAAACATTACAGAAGTATTTCCGAGCTTACCCAAGCCCCCAATAATAGAAGCATCATCAGAATACATCCTATCCCCATGCAACTCTTGAAAATCATTAACTATTGCATTAATGATCTCTTGTGATTTAGGTCTTAAAGGGTGCCTTGCTAATTGAACCACTTGCCATTCAGATAAGTCAGTAAATATTTTTTTTGTTAATTCTTTACATTTCATTTCTAGGCGTTGAATTTCCTCATCAATTTCTACAGATGCGTGTTCATTAGAAGCACTAAGCCTTAGCTCATCTATACGCCTTTCTAATTCAATAATTGGTTTTTCAAAATCTAAAAAGTCCATAAGAGTTTTTATCCACTATTCATCTAAATATTATTTAGATTATTCTATAACTAATGATAAAAAGCTAATTAGAGATAATTATTAGTGGCTAACAAATTGGAAGTTAGCAGATCCTAATTCAACCGTGAGTTCATCTCTTAATTCTCTTGTCGGGCTGACAGTCCACTCTTTGCCTAATTTTAGTTTGGTGTGATTGATATCAGTCTCGTAATTAAGTTGAATTTCACAGGTGCCTGGTGTGTGAGATTTAAGAATTTTCTTTAATTTAGATGGGTTAAATTCAGAATCACACTTAATCAGAAGCATTTTTGCTTTTTTCTTTACTATTGAATCTATGGTCACTGCGTCTTCGGCAACAAACTGCCAAAGATCCGCAAAAGAATCAAATCTTAGTTTCCCTTTAAGGAATAACAATGAATTATTATTCAGCATTTCCCTGAAATAATCTTTCCTTTCACCAAAAATAATGCCCTCCATGACTGCTGTGCCATCATCTATTTTAAAAGTGTAATTATTACCCCTTCTTTTCAAAGTGGTAATTAAACCCGCTATTTGAATTAAAGACTCTTGCTGGGTATAACCATTTGCATTTTTTTGGGTCTCCATCATTTTCTTTAATGTTGCAATATTTGATTTAGTTAAATGCTTACAATCATCTCGATAGGGATCAAAAGGATGACCACTGAAATAAAAACCAAGACTAGAAAATTCCTCATCTAATAACTCATTTAATTTCCATTCTTTACATCTCTTTAATTCAGGTAAAGACTCTTCCTGATTACTTTCAGTGTAAAATAAGTTTGTTTGGCCTGTCTGCTGCTCTAAAGACACACGATTTGAATAACTTATTGCCATCTCAATTGAATCAGATAAGGTAGCCCTTGTTTCAGAAAAATCATCCAAAGAACCACTTTTTATTAGGGCTTCGATCGTTCTTTTCGAAATTTTTTCAGAAGATAAGCGAGAACAAAGATCAAAAATACTGTGGTATTTACCGTTCACACGTCTCTCTTCACTAATAGCTTCTGAAATTGATTGACCCAAACCCTTAATTGCACCTAATCCGTAGCGAATCTGGTTCTCTTTCTCAACAAAAAACTCATAGCTTGAATGATTCACGCAAGGCCCTTTAATTTCTATTTTAAATGATTCACAGTCCTCCTTAAAACGGATTAACTTATCAGTATTATCAATATCTGCAGTCATAGAAGCTGCAAAGAATTCTGTTGTATGATGAGTTTTTAACCATGCCGTTTGATAGGCTATAGTTGCATATGAAACTGAATGTGCTTTATTAAAACCATACCCTGCAAATTTTTCTATAAAAGACCAAATATTTTTTGCAGCTCTTTCTTCAACTTTATTACTGATGCAACCTTTAACAAAACCATCCTTTTGTTCAGCCATAAGGTCATCATCTTTTTTACCCATTGCTTTTCTTAAGATATCCGCTCTACCTTGGGAAAAATTAGCTAACTTCTGAGCAATCTGCATAACTTGTTCCTGATAAACAATGCATCCATAGGTATCTTTGAGGATCGGCATTAACAAATCATGGGTATAAGGTATTAGATCTGGATTATTCTGTTTTCTCCTTTTAATAAAGGTATCAACAACTGATTCTTCTCCTTGTTTACTGGATAATGTACCTGGACGAAATAGTGCTACGAGAGCAATAATGTCATCAAATTTTTTAGGTTGCATTCTTTTGATTAAATCCCTCATTCCAGTTGATTCAAGTTGAAAAATACCAACGGTTCTTGCAGAAGATAATAATTTATATGTTTTTTTGTCATCTAAAGAAATATCTTTAATATTCAATGTTTTAGACGTATTTTTATTATTCTTTCTATCGTATGCATTAATGATATCTATGCTTTTTTGTATGACAGTTAGTGTTTTTAGGCCAAGGAAATCAAATTTTATTAAGCCTATTGATTCGGCATCATCCTTATCAAATTGAGTTACAGTTCCAACCTCGTCATCAACTTTATAGAGCGGCATAAAATTAGATAATTCTGAGGGTGCTATAATTACACCGCCTGCGTGTGTTCCAGCATTCCTAACTAGCCCTTCAAGCTTTAATGACAAATTAATTATTGACTCCACATCTTCATCATTTTTATATCTTTCTGATAATTCATCAGATTTTTTTAATGCTTTTGTAATTGTTATGCCAATATCAAAGGGGACTAGTTTAGCTACCTGATCAACCAACCCATATGGGTATCCAAGAATCCGGCCTACATCTCGAATGACGGCTTTAGCAGAAAGCGTTCCATACGTGATAATTTGGGAGACCATGTTATTGCCGTACTTATTTGAAACATAATCAATAACGGCATCTCGTCCGTTAACACAAAAGTCGATATCAAAATCTGGCATAGAAATTCTTTCAGGATTTAAAAATCGTTCAAAAATTAAGTCATGCTCTATGGGATCAATATCAGTAATGCCTAAACAATAAGCAACTAGTGAACCAGGTCCTGAGCCACGACCCGGTCCAACAGGTATATTTTGCTCTCTTGACCATTTAACAAAATCTGCAACTATCAAGAAGTAACCTGAGAAACCTGTTCCTTTAATTATTTCTAGCTCTTCAATTAGCCTCTTATCATAAACTTGCTTATCAATTGTTTGGTTTTTAGCTAAATTTAAAAGTCCCTCATTAGCTTCCATTGTCAAAAAATCATCAATGCTGTATTTATCAGGAGTAGAAAACTCAGGCAGAACATGGTCGGTATTATCAAAACTAAAGTTGCATTTTTTTGCTATTTTAATTGAGTTTATAAGAGCCTCTGGAAGATCTTCAAACAATGTTTTCATCTCTTCGCTCGTTTTAAAAAATTGTTGATTAGTGTAATCACGATGCCTACTTTGATCATCTAAGACTCTCCCTTGATCAATACATACTCTTGCTTCAAGAGATATATAATCATCTTTTGATAAGAATCTAGGGTTGTTTGTTGCAACTAATGGAATGTTGTTTTCTGTAGAAATTGAAACCATCTTATCAATAAATTCTTCCTCTCTAGGCTGACCTATTCTCTGTATACCAATAAAGAAATTATTAGGAAATAGGTTTGTCATTGTATTAATCAGGTTTTTTAATTTTTGATTATCTTTTGTTCTAATTTGGTTTAGCACCCCATCCTGATATGCAGAGACAGCAATCAGACCATCGGAATTTCCTTCTAGCCAATTAATATCAATAAATGGCTCATTGCTTTTAAAACCATCGACATAAGATTTTGTTATTAGATAACAGAGATTTTTATATCCTGTCTGATTTTCACATAATAAAATGAGCTTGGAACAGTCAGTTTCATTATTTATTTTTATTGAAATTAGTGAACCAATAATTAATTTAATGCCTTGTTTTTGAGATGCTTTATAAGCCTTAAAAGCTGAAAACAAATTATTATGATCAGTAACACCAACCGCTGGCATTTTATTTTCCTCACACAATTCAATAAGGCGGTCTATTCGAACTACGCTTTTACCTAGTGAATATTGGGTATTCACATCTAGGTGTACAAAACCTTCATCGATTCTATCCATTTCACTCATAGAGTTCAGGTTTGAAGCTAAGCCGATGAAAAGGAGTGGGCCCTAATTCTTTAATAGCACCAATGTGCTCTTTTGTTGGGTAGCCTTTGTTTTTTTTAAATCCATAGCCAGGATAACGATTATCTAATTCATTCATATATTGATCTCGACTTACTTTAGCAATTATAGATGCTGCGGAGATACATGGAAATATCTTATCTCCTCCTATGATAGGTTTATATTTTATTTCTTGTCCAAGGAGTTTTTTTGGTACATATGGGCCATCAATATAGCCTTTTTTAAAACCTATTTTGAGTTGACCTACAGCTAATTCCATTGCCCTCAAAGAGGCGTTTAATATATTCAGCTGGTCAATTTCTTTGTTATCTTGAGATCCAAGAGAATACTCATAACAATTTGACACTATCAATTCAAATAACTCATTGCGCTTTTTTTTTGATAATAATTTTGAATCTTTTAGACCAGCCAAAATTTGTTTCTCGCCCATGACAACAGCGGCGGCATAGACTGGGCCAGCTAAACAACCCCTACCCACTTCATCAACTCCAACTATTAGTGTCATAGGTGTTCTGTTATCTTTGAATTAAGAGGCAACGGCCTTCTCAATTATTTGCGCTGCCTTTTCTCCTGCATTCTTCCTTAGCTGATGATGAAGTTGAGTTAAATCTTCAATAGTACCGTCTACCTTATCTTTTTGATTTATCCAATTAATAGCTTCATTTTTTATATTTTCTGATGTTGCTTCATTTTGAATGAGTTCTGGGAAAACCTCTTTTTCTAAAAGAATATTTGGTAATGCCGCAAACTCTGTTTTAACTACATTCAATAATTTTAAAAAAAGATATGAAATGGTGGGCATCCTATAAATTACAACTGTGGGCTTTTTATACAATGCTGATTCAAGAGTTGATGTTCCTGATTTAGTAATCACCAGATTTGAAGCTGCAATAGCTTTTTTGGAGTCTGTCAAAAACGTATATTTATCCACATCTTTTGGATGATATTTGATTAAGATGTCTTTCAAATCAGGAAATTTAGAGGGAACTAGAAATCTAATGCTATCTATGCCTGAAGCAGCTAATTCATTCTTTAATTTATTAGCAGCATCAAATATTAATTTAGCATGAAAAGATATCTCGCTCCTGCGACTCCCTGGCATCAAGCAAATAACTAAATCATCAGTAATACCTAAATCTGTTTTTGCTGCTATTGGGTCAGTAACTATTGGGATAGAGTCAGCTAAGGGATGCCCAATAAATATTGCTCTTAAGCCTTGCTCTTCTAACAACTTCTCTTCAAATGGGAATAAACAAAGCATCAGATCTATTTTTTTATTAAATGTCTTGATCCTATTCTCTCTCCATGCCCAAAAACTTGGAGATACCATATGGATAGTTTGAATCCCTTTTCTCTTTAAAGCCCCTTCTATGCTCAGATTAAATTCAGGATAATCAATACCAATAAAAGCATCAGGAGGTCGTTCAATAATTTTTTTTATAACTTGGCTTCTAATCTTATACAGTCTTGGTAAATGTTTAATAACATCAAATATCCCCATAACGGATAAATCCTCTATATCAAACCAAGATTCACATCCGGCTTCAGTCATTCTGGGGCCAGTTATACCTTGGAATTCATGTTCAGGGTTATTTTTTTTCAGTTCTCGAATAACTGATGAACCTAGGATATCTCCTGAAGATTCACCTGCAACAATAACAAAATAGGCCACAATCTAATTTATTTTTTTCTGACAATACCGCGTGTGGCATCTTTAAGGAATTCTAGAAGAATTATTATTTCTCCAGCAACGTCATCTATCGTTTGGATTTTACTTACTGCTTCTTCTAATCTTAGCTCAGACATATATAAGTACTTGTATGCGGTCTTAATATTTCTTATCTGATCCGAGTTAAAATCCCTTCTTTTTAAGCCTTCTAAATTAATTCCTCTGGGTTCAGCAGGTTGTCCCATTACTATGATATATGGTGGAAGATCTCTGGCAATCCCAGAGTAGATACCTAAAAAGCTATGTGCTCCTATTTTACAGAATTGATGAGCGCCTGAGAAACCACCAAATATTACATAATCCCCAACAATAACATGACCACCTAAGGTAGTATTATTTGCAAAAATTGTATTACTACCTACCTGACAATCATGGGCTATATGCACATAAGCCATAATCCAATTATCATCCCCTAGTCTAGTTGTCCCTACATCTTGGATAGTGCCTTTATTGATGGTGGTATATTCTCTGATGGTATTTCTATTTCCTATTTCAACTGAAGTTTCTTCGTCATCGTATTTTTTATCCTGTGGGTCATCACCGATTGATGTAAATGAATAGATATGGTTATCTGATCCAATGGTGGTTTTACCTTTTATTACAACATGAGAATCAATAACAGAGCTCTCCCCTATCGCCACCTCAGGACCAATAATTGAATATGGGCCAACACTGACATTGTCAGCTAAATTTGCATCCTTAGAAACTATGGCTGTTTTATGTATCAGACTCATTATCTTCTTTTATTTGGAGACTGGATATGATCGATTTTAATTTACTCAAGCTCCTAAATATTGCTACATTTTTTTGCCAAATAGAGACTGCTTGATGAGGAAAGAGATTACTTGAATACATACCTGATTCTTTTATTGATTTCATTACAGCTGTCCTTGCGGTAAGAGTTGTATGATCTGCAATCTTAACATGACCAGTAATACCCACTTGCCCACTTATTTTACAATACTTACCAATAACAGAACTGCCTGCTATTGAAGTACTTGCAGCAATGGCTGTGTGTTCACCAATGACCACATTATGAGCTATTTGAATTAGATTATCTAACTTAACACCATCGCGTATTTGAGTGTTTTTCATGGTGCCTCGATCAATTGTTGTGTTAGCTCCTATCTCTACATCATTGCCAATTCTGACAGATCCAGTTTGAGGAACTTTAACCCATTGTGAAGCCTCATCCTCAGAAAACCCAAAACCATCAGCACCGATGACAGCACCAGAATGGATAATGGCTCTTAAACCGATACTTGACTGATTAAGAATCATTACACCTGGTCCAATCCATGAATTATCACCAATTGATGAGTCAGAAGTAACCACAGCATTAGCACCTACAAAAACAGACTCTCCAAGTTTTACATGTTTTCCAATATATGCTCCTCCTTGAATAGAGCAACTTGCAGGCACTTCTGATGAATCTTCAATTATGGCAGAATGATGGCAACCCATTTCGAAATCTCTAGCCTTATCAAAGTAAGATGCAATTCTTGCAAAGACTAAATAAGGATCATCAGCAATCAATGCTGCGGTGGGGCAATTGTCTAGATCCTTGCTTCTAAGAATTACTGCACCAGCGTTTGTGTCTTCTAGAAGAGATTTATACTTATCATTTGATAAGAAAGAAATAGAACTGCTATTAGCGTCCTCTAATGAGGATACTTTAGAGATTAGAACTTTTGGATCACCATTAAGTTTACAACCATATCTAGAGGCTAATTCTTCCAGATTGATTGTAATCTCAGGCAAAAATGTCTCCCTAGTTAATTTCTTTAATTAACTTAGCCTCCAGATTTGCTTTCTTGGAAGTTCTTCTCCAAAACTTTTGCAATATCATTAGTGATATCAACTGAAGCCCCCTTATATAAGGTGCCACCATTTAAAATTGTGTTTTGACTAATTCTGCCTTCATTGATTATTAAATCGTAGCCATTATCTCGACCAAATTTATTGACGACATTAATTGTTTCAACAATAATTTTATTGGTTTCAATTTGAATACGATTATTCCTGTCTTCTTGGAAACTTTTAGCTAAATATTCCAGTTCTCTTTGATCTGAGGTTAATTTTAAAGTGGCATTTTGTCTTTCATCATTGCTGAGAGCTAAATTATCTTTTTGTAATTTATCTCTAGATTCATTAAAAGCCGATTCTTTCGCCTCAATATCACGTACCTTCGGAGCAAACTCTTCCTCAATAGCAGATTGCATATCTTGATATTGCGGTGCCTCTTGGAGCAGTTTGTTCATATCAACCACACCGATCCTTATACTACTGACATCTTGCGAAAAAACGGGTTGACTCAGCAAAAAAACTGCCAATATTGAATATATATATTTCATTTTCTCATCCTTATTTTTAAATAAACAAAACCATTGTCTAAAAAGCACCACCAATTGTAAATTGGAATCTCTCCATTTCATCATCTAAGTAACTATTTGTTGCTGTTGTTTCGTTAAGAGGAATAGCATAACTGAATCTAAATAAACCGAGAGGAGCTAGCCACTGGGCAGCTAATCCTACAGATCTTCTTAGATTTCCCGCATCAAATCCATAATCTATAGGATTTCCTTCTCTATCTAAAAACTCAATTTCACTGGTTGAGAAGACATTACCAATATCAAAAAATAAACTGAATCTTGCTCGGGAGGCCCAATCACCCGGTATAGGTAGTATTAATTCCATCTGGCTTGAAACAAGTAAGTTTCCTCCATAAGGATTGCCAAAATTATCCTTTGGACCCAAACGATGTTCTTTAAAACCCCTTACAGTATCAGGCCCACCTGCAAAAAAGTTCTTATAAGGAGGAACACCAATAGAATCGCCGTAGGCATCATTGAATGCAATATCAGCCTTAGCCATAAGTGTGAGATAGTTAACAAATGGAAAAGGGATATTAAAATACTGTTTATAACTATAATTAATACCATAATACTCAACATCACTGCCTGGAATGGCTAAATTAGCTATTAATCGTTGAGACATACCCTGATCAGCAAACATGTATCTATTTCTAGAATCATAAATCCAACCTAAGACCAGTTCTGCAGAATTGAATTTGGTTTTACAAAAGTCAAAGAAATCGTCATCAAAGCATTCACTGTTACCATTACTAGTGACCCATTGTAAGGCTTGATCAGCGCTATAATCACCTGCTAATAACTCAGAACTTTGTAATGATCCACCGTATATAAATCTTTGAAATTCACTTAATGGATAGGAATATTCAAGTCCTGCTGAATAAGTTTTAGTTGAAAAATCTGAAGAAGCTGAGGTGAATTGATTAAATGATGAAATAGATAACCTTAAGGTTCTAGAAATTTCATCTATTCCTGAGTAAGCACTTGTAGTTGAAACACTGTAAAGATCTCTGTATTTACTTGAATTTAGATCTACTGCAACTCGATTACCCGTCCCAAAGAAATTAGTATGAACAAAGTTTCCGTTTAACATTAATTTTTGATATCCAGAATAGCCGATTCCTCCTCCAAACTGTCCCGGTAGTCCTTCTTTAATATTAAATTCAGCATCAACTAGATCACTTGTTCCTGGAACCGGGATGGTATCAAATTCAACTTCCTCAATAAAAGGTAACCTTTGAAGTCTGATTTTTGACCTTTCTAACCTACTTTTCGAATAGTAGCCACCTTCGAGTTGTCGAAGCTCTCTTCTAAGAGTGTTGTCATTAATTGAAGTTGTGTCACTAAAATTCACACGTCTTACATAGACTCTACTCTTTGGTTGAATATAAAAAACAACTTTGACTTCTTTTGAGTCTCTATCCAACTCAGGTATAGCTTCAACTTCAGCAAAAGAATAGCCCTCTTCACCAAGTTCATATTCAATTAACTCTGAAATAGATGTTAAAAGTCCCTGAGAGAATATTTGACCAGGTTGAGCAAAGACTAAATTTTCAATCCTCTCTCGAGGAATGACAAACTCACCAGTAAGTTTAACGTCTGATAACTTATAAAGTTCTCCCTCAGAAATATTTACTGTTACAAATATTCCTGTTTTATCATGAGAAATAGCAACCTGTGCTGAATCAATTCTAAAATTAGCAAAACCTTGATCAAGATAGAAACTTTCTATTGTTTCAAGGTCTCCTTGAAGATCTTCCCTGGAATATCGATCATCTTGATTAATAAAAGACAGCCAATTACCCATTTTTAACTTTAATCTTTCTAATAGATCTTCATCAGAAAAAATTCTATTTCCAACTATATTAATTTGTCGAATTTGTGCTCGATCCCCCTCTTTGACATCAACCCTAACAGTTACAGTATTACCCGGTAAATCTTCAACCGTAGTGTTAACTCTTGCACTGTACTTACCGAAGCTAAAATATTGATCAATCAATGATCTTTCTATTTCATCAAGTATTGAAGGGTCATAATTACGACCTACCTTAAAGCCTATATTAGTTAGTGATTCTTCAAGATCTTCTGTTTTAATGTCCTTATTACCTTCAAAAGTAATTGAAGCAATAGACGGTCGTTCTAAGACCGAAATAATAAGCACACCTGAGACGTCTTTTCTAAACTCAATATTCTTAAAAAAGCCACTGGAATAAACTGATCGAATTGACTCTTTCACCTTAAGATCATCAATTGTATCTCCAATATTTACAGGTAAATAATTAAGTAATGCACCTTCTGATATTTTCTGTAATCCCTCAATCTTTATATCTTTAACAATGAAATCATCGTCAGCTTCTGCATAAGTAAAAGACAAACATGCGATCAAAATGACTAGATATCTTATTCTCATTGTTATGTATATTTTTTTTAGTTGAAAATTCTTGTTAAATCATTGTACAACGCAAAAACCATAAGGAATAACAATGCGCCTACTCCAATCTGTTGAAAAACAATTTGGATTTTCTCTGGAAGCGGTCTTCTAATTATTTTTTCTATTAAAACAAAAACAATTTGACCGCCATCAAGAACTGGAACAGGTAACAAGTTTAAAATACCTAAGCTAATACTGATTATTGCCATAAAAGATAATGTGGCAATTAAACCTCTTTTTGCAACAGTACCTGCGTCCTTAGCAATCCCTACAGGGCCACTTAAATTTTTTCCAGAAATTTGACCTGTTATCATTTTTCCAAACATATTAAGCGTTAGAACAATCATTTCATTTGTTTGATCGACAGCCATTGTTATGTTTTGAGGGAATGAATACTTCTCAATTGCTAAGTATTGATTGATTTGTTCTTTATCTATTGTTGTCCCCAGCCCTATAAAGCCTTTGCTTGAATCATCTTCCTTAACACCTAGTTTTACCTCGGTAAGATAAACCTCTCCATTTCTTTGTATTTCAATATCAACACGTTTATCTGGCCTACTAAAAACTAATTCTACAAACTGCTCTAGACCGTTAATCTCTATACCATCTATTGTTAATAAAGTATCTCCAGACTTAAGGCCTGCCTTCTCTGCTGGGCTATTTTCAGTAACTGAGGCAATAACCGGATTAATGATGGGTTGAAAGGGTTGAAACCCAAGACCTGAAAAAATAGCATTTGGCGCAGTTAATTCTTTCGTTCTTCCTGTTACATCAAGAACAATATCTTTTTTATTATTTGATTCATCAATAACGGATAACATTATTATTTCATCGTCTAAGATTTCTCCAATCATTGAAATAAGTGTGCCCTGCCATGTTGTTACTTCTCTGCCTCCTACATTAACAATCTGATCACCTGTTCTTATGTTATTTTGCCAAGCAATGGATTGTGGTTCGACATCCCCTATTAAGGGAACCGTTCCTGGGATACCTGAGGAAAACATAAAGATATAAGCAACAATAGAAAATAAAAAATTAGCTAAAGGGCCTGCAAATAGGATGAAAATTCTTTTAGTCGCTGATTGTCTATTAAAAGCTCTATGTTTTTCTTCCTCAGCTACGTCTTCACTTCTTTCATCTAGTAGCTGAACATATCCACCTAAGGGTATCGCTGATAAGCAATACTCAGTCTGATCGTGACCAGTTTTTCTACTTATCAGGACTTTCCCAAAGCCAATGGAATACCTTAAAACTTTTACATTACAAAGTTTTGCAGCTAAAAAATGCCCATATTCATGGATGGCTACTAGAACACCAACCAAAACTATGAAAGCTATTATTGAAAATAAAAAATCCATTTGCTAATTGTCTTTAATAATTATGAAGGAATTATAAAGATTGAAGGGATTAAAGGAAGTAATAAAAATAAAGAACTGCCATATAATCAACAATCTAAAGTGATCAAATTAAGTAAATTAAAAAATTCTTATAGATAATTTCTCCAATCCTTCCTGTTGGAGCGACAGCAAACATCCAAAAAAAAGTTAGAACTGCAATTGTTCCGTCTAACAAATCAATAAAACCACCATGACCTGGTATTAAATTACTTGAGTCTTTCTTGTTTCTACATCGTTTTACATAACTAAAAACAATATCCCCTATAAAACTAATAGGAGTAAGGATTAATCCAAATATAAAGAAGCCAATAAATTGATAATCTAAGAAAAATGCAATCAAGGCTAAAGAAATTGGAGTAATGACGCATGCTCCTATGAGACCTTCTAGAGTTTTTCCCGGGCTTGTGTTGGCTAATAACTGTGTGTTGCCTAATTTTTTTCCTACAAAATAAGCTGAAGTATCAGCTATAGAAACTCCAAAAATAATTAACAATAAAATTGAAGGGCTCCAATTTACATATATCCATGTGGCTGAAGTGAAAGCTGGAAAAATTATTAAATAACCTAAAACAAACAATTCAATATTATTCATTTTAGGGTTATCAAAAATAATTATGCGAATTGCCATCAGTGCCCAAGTCAAGCATGAAATTATAATTAAAGAAAAAATGTTGTCGAGTAGCAAGTTTGATATCAAGGTAATACTCAAGATTGGACTCAAAAGAAAAATCAAGCCAATGACCTTTTTTTCAAAAAATTGGTAAAACTCCCAGAAAATAACCAATGTTATGAGTGCAATGGCATAAACACCTATTTTTGAATCTATGGAACTAGCTGCATAGATAATCAATACAAGTAGTAAGAATAATACGAGACCTGAAAGTACTCTTTTTGACAAGTTATTCATTGAGTTATTTAAGCTAAGCTTTCTTTAGCTCAACTTCTTTTTTTATTGAGCCATAACGTCTTTCAGCAGTTGAATAATTTTCCAATATCTCAATAAATTCTTGTTCTTCAAAGTTGGGCCATAAAGTCTCAGTAAAATGAATCTCTGAGTAAGCTGCTTCCCAAAGCATAAAATTACTTAACCGTGTTTCGCCTGAAGTTCTGATGATTAAGTCTAGTTTTGGTAAATGATTAAATGATAAATAATTAGCAAATAACGACTCGTCAATGGCATCTTTTTCAATCTTTCCATCATTTGTGTCATCAATAATATTTTTAACTGCTCCAATAATGTCCTGCTGAGCTCCATAACCAATAGCGAGCGTCAATTTTAGTCCTTCATTTTGAGAGGTGATTGCCTCCATTTGTTCTAGCTTTCTTTGTAGAATTTTTGGTAGTAATCTCCTCGTCCCAACTTGTTTAAAGCGAACCTGATTATCTATCAATAGACCTGTGTATTTTTCTATAGTTCTCTCAAATAGCTTCATTAAACCACTAACTTCTTTTGCTGGTCTTGACCAGTTCTCTGCGCTGAATGCATATAGAGTCAATGCTTCAATTCTTAACCTGACACAAGTTTCAACTAACTCTCTAGCTTTTAAAACTCCTGTTTCGTGACCAAATATCCTTCTTTTGCCTCTCAACTTTGCCCATCTACCATTGCCGTCCATGATGATCCCTAAGTGTTTAGGTAAATTTTGGATAGTTGATAGGTTTTTTTCTGATTCGATTTGAGTCATTACCTAGATAGTCATCAATTCTTTTTGTTTCCCGCTACTTAAGGTTTCAATATTTTGGATCATTTGATCTGTTATGGTTTGAACATCTGATTGACCTTTATGACAATCATCTTCTGAGATCATTTTTTCATTTAGACATTCTTTTAAGTCATGTATTGAATCTCTGCGAATATTGCGAACAGAAACTTTTGCTTGTTCTTCCTCAGACTTAACCTGCTTGGTTAGCTCAACCCTCCTTTCTTCTGTCAATAAGGGTAGAGGGATTCTTATGATATTACCTGTGGTTACAGGATTTAGTCCTATATTTGCCTTAACTATGGCTTGTTCAATCTCAGGAATAAATTTTTCCTCCCATGGTGCAATAGATAGAGTTTGGGAATCTTCAACAGAAATATTTGATAATTGTTTAAGTGGAGTTTCAGTTCCGTAATAATCTAATGAGATACTATCCAAAATATCTGGACTAGCTCTCCCTGTTCTAATTTTTGAAAGACTTGATTTAAATGCATTAACAGATTTTTGCATTCTCTCCGTGGCTTCCTGATTTATGTCTTCAAGCATCTTAAAGATTATTCTATCAGCGTTCCCACATTCTTGCCTTGAACAATTTGCAATAAAGCATTGTCAATTGAAATATCATAAACACGCACAGGAAGGTTATTTTCTTTGGCCATAACAATTGATGTTGTGTCCATAACTCTCAATCCCATTGAAATAAAATCATCATAGGAAATTTTTTCAAAATGCTTAGCTTGATCATTTACCAAAGGATCTTCAGAAAAAACGCCATTAACTCTTGTTGCTTTAATTAATAAGTCAGCTTCTATTTCAACTGCCCTTAATGAAGCAGCAGAATCAGTTGTAAAGTATGGGTTCCCTGTTCCAGCAGAAAAAATAGTAACTCTACCTTTTTCTAAATGTCTAATGGCTCGACGCCTAATATAGTCCTCACATACCTCATTAACCTTTAAAGCAGACATCACTCTTACAACCAAGTCTTCTCGTTCGAGAGCATCTTGAATAGCTAATGCATTAATAATAGTTGCGAGCATTCCCATTTGGTCGCCAGTTACTCGATCGATCCCAGATTGGGCTAAACCTTCTCCTCTGAATATATTGCCTCCACCTATAACAATGCCAATTTCAACATCATTATCCACTATGGATTTAATTTCTTTGGCAAGATAAACAAGGACTTTTGGGTCTACACCAAATGGCTGATCACCCAGTAGAGCTTCACCACTGAGTTTAAGTAAAATCCGTTTTATTTTTTTATTTTTCAAAATTATTAAAACTATTTAATAGCATCAACCTGAGCTTTAACTTCATCGGCAAAATTAACTTCCTCTATCTCTATGCCTTCACCAACTTCATATCGAATAAAAGAATTTACTGAGGCATTCTTCTGAGCAAGTAATTGATTGATTGTCATATCAGGATCTTTTACAAACTCTTGTCCGGTTAAAGTTATTTGATCAAATTGCTTTCTAAGTTTTCCCTGCACAATTCTTTCTATAATTTCTTTAGGTTTGCCCTCTTCTTCTGCTTGGAGAGTTAATACCCTGGTTTCCTCTGTTACTATTTCTTCAGGAATATCAGAAGTACTAATATATTCTGGTTTAGAAGCAGCTATATGCATTGCTATATCTTTTGCAAGTTCAGCATCATTTGCATCAATAACTACTAAGGATGCAATTTTAGTACCATGGATATAGCTACCAATTTGACCATCAATCTTGATCCTTTGGAATCTTCTTATTGTAATGTTTTCACCAAGTTTAGAGATTATAAATTTCCGATATTCTTCAATATTCTCAAATTCATCAACTGATTGTTGATTTAGTTGATCCATATTATCTATATTATTCTCAAGGATTAACTTAGCTATGTTATTAACAAACTGATGGAATAGATTATCTTTTGCAGCAAAGTCAGTTTCACAATTTACTTCCAAAATTACAGAATTATCTGCTTCTACTTTAATTAATGCTATCCCTTGTGCTGTAGTTCGCCCCGATTTACTATCAGCTTTGCTTTGACCTTTTTCCCTTAGAAGAACTTTTGCATTTTCAAAATCTCCATCAGCTTCTAACAAAGCTTTTTTGCAATCCATCATTCCAGCATTAGTTATCTCTCTAAGTTTTTTTACATCAATAGCTTTTATGTCCATAGATTGCTCTATTATTTTTTATCTGTAGTCTCTTCTGCTTCA
>Ga0209445_1000321_pt1 | contig 26914 bp, 17 predicted proteins | sample MarorgKNORR_S2LV_4_FD_188223 | JGI IMG/M metagenome (GOLD analysis project Ga0209445, IMG submission 188223) | Marine microbial communities from the Southern Atlantic Ocean, analyzing organic carbon cycling - NADW_A/KNORR_S2/LV (SPAdes) (version 2) | ecosystem: Environmental > Aquatic > Marine >... | reverse complement strand
CGGTGCTCGACGGCACGCCGTAGTCACGGTCTGATCAACCGGCAAGGGCCGGCCCCCGCCGCAGGGCAGGGGCCGGCCCTCCGCCGTTTTCGGGGGTCCACCTGTTTCCGTGGACTTACTGTCAAGATAACGCCTGTTATCAATGAAGAAATACTGACGCGGAGGCTCTCGGATGGCCCACCAGCAACTCCCCACGGAGGCGTCCATGCCTGACTTGTACCGACGCTGGCTGCTCTGGCTCCCCGCTGCAGAGGACAAGTCGGACGAGACGGTCCGTGCCTATGGTCAGGGACTCCGCCGGCTGCTCATGTACGCCAAGTTGGACCGACTCCGTCCCGAGGACCTGACGCAGGTGCTCCTCACCGACACGGTCCGTGTCATGCGCGCCGACCGCCGCCCAGACCGGAGCGGCGAACCCGTGCCAGCCGTCTCCAAGGCCACCCTCAACCAGACGTTGGCCGCGGTGAACTCGTTCTTCGACTTCTGCCTGGCTGAACGCCTCCTCAGCGAGGTTCCCGACCTTCGCCGCATTCGCAAGTTGACCAAACTCGACGTACCGGCGGCCGACCCCGAGTACTACCGGCCGGACGACCTGGAGTCCCTCTTCACGACGGCGGTGGGATCGGTGGACGAGGAGGGAGTCCGGTGGCCGGTCCGGGACCTCGCCATGTGTTCCTTCCTGGCCGTTCTAGGGCTTCGGGCATCCGAACTCTGTAATGCGAACCTGGACTGGATCACCAAGGAACGCCTCGTCGAGGTCGATGAGGCCGTCAACTGGGTGCTCCATGTCCGGGGAAAGGGGCGCAAGCTCCGACACCTGCCACTCTCGAACGAACTCCTGGCGGCCAATCGGGCCTGGCAACTGGAACGCTCCGAACGCTTCGGGACCCCAGGCCCGGAGGCTCCCCTCTTCCTGACTCACGATGGCTGCCGCTTTAACTACCAGCGACTCCGATACTGGCTCCGACGACTCAACCAGGATGCTGCACTCCGAAACCGATCCCTCCACGCCCTTCGGCACACTGCAGGCATCCAGTTGGCCTACGAGGGCACACCGATCCACCTCATCCAGAAGATGCTCGGTCATGCCAGCGTCGCAACCACGGGCATCTACACAGAGTTGGCGGATCAGGAGTTGGCCAACGTCATCAACTACTCGGCCACCAACGAGTTGGTCGGCAGGGCGCTGGAGTCCCCATGAACTCACTCCGGGCGAAGTTGCTCGTCGCCACTCCCCTGTTGCCGGATCCCAACTTTCACCGGACCGTGATCCTGCTCATCGAGCACAATGAGGAGGGGGCGCTCGGCATTGTCCTGAACCGCCCCCGGCTGGTCGGCGGCGCCGAGGCAGTTCCGCACTGGGGCGACCTGCTCCGTCCACCGGGGTTCCTCCACGAGGGCGGGCCGGTGTCGGAAGACTCCGTGATAGGCGTCGCCCTCGGACCCGACGACGGGGCTGACGGCCTGGCTCCACTGTTCGGCAGCGTCGGCATCCTCGACCTCCACCGCCAACCCGACGAGGTACCCGGCGTCGAGGCAGTACGGCTGTTCGCCGGCTATGCGGGTTGGACGGGCGGGCAGCTCGAGGACGAGCTGGCCTACGGATCCTGGTTCATCCTCGAGGCTGAATCCGATGACGTCCTCACCGACGACCCCGAGGGGCTCTGGGAACGCGTGCTGGCCCGACAGGAGGGCCTGCTCGGCCGGGTCGCCGACTATCCCGAGGATCCATCGGTTAACTGAAGCGCTCCGCCCGGACAGCGTGCTCAGGCGAGGATCTCGACCGGCGTGCCCAACGGGAGCGCGAGATTGATCAGCAACTCGATCACCTCGTCTGCAACCCGGATACATCCGCGGGAGACCGCATCTCCCAACAGTTCCGGCTGGTTCGTACCGTGCAGCGCCACCGCCGGCTCTCCTCCGTCGATGATGTCGAGGACCTCCGAGAAGGCCGAGGTGCCGAACAGGCCGGTACCCCGCTCGGTGCCCGGATCGACCTCCATCTGTACCTGGTTCACATAGAAGGTCCCTGTCGGTGTGGGCGTCTCCGGTGCGCCGATCGTGGCCTCCGCGGTGACGAGTACCTCGCTGCCGTCGTAGACGGTGACGCGCCGCTTCCCCAGTTCCACCACGATCCGGGTCGTCACCGTCGAGAGGACGACGTCCGAGCGCCGGACCCAGCCGGTCCTGCCGTTGGGTCGGACCGGCAGGTGCACCTGGACCCAGTCCGGGTTTGTCACGTCTGCGGCCAGCAGGACCCGGGGCCCGTCGAAGGGCCCGGGGTTCGGGAACAGCCACCACGATTCGCCTTCCGCCGGCTCGCGGAAGGCCTCGAGGAGAACGACGTGGGAGGCCGCCGTGGCCACCTGGGCGGTGGGCACTCCCTCTGGGACGGTGCTCGTGGTGCTCGTCGTCGATGTCGTGCCGGCCGTTCCGGGAACTGTGGTCGAGTTGGACGTGGTCGATGTCGTGGTGGTGGCCTCAGGGATGATGGTCGTGGTACTGGAGGAGGCCGGTGGCATCGTCGTGGTACTGGTAGTGACCGAGGCGGGGGCACCCCGGCTTGGCAGCGTCGTCGTGGTCGACCCGAGGTTGCGCATCGCCGGGAGGTCCTCGCCGCCGCCACAGGACGCGAGGAGGGCACAGATGGTCACCACGAGGCAAATGCCCGTTCGGCGCATCGCTTCTTTCTAGCCCCCGGGCACCTGACTGCGTCGGGGTCGCAACTCCTTCCGGCCGGAGGGCATCGGTGTCAACAGCGTCCGTTGGAACGCTGGCACGGTCGGCAATGTGATCCCCTGCTCGAGGAAGGCAGCCATCACCCCGGCCAGGGCCCGGGAATCGTCGAGCGCCTGGTGGGCCTCCCCGAACGCGACCCCGAGGGCTTCGGCGAGCAGGCCGAGGCGCCCGGGGAGCCCCTGCCTGCGGGCCACGGCCAACGTGTCGAGGGCCTCCAGGCCCATCGGCCCGCCGTTCATCCGATCCCACTCTGCCTCGAGGAACCGCTTGTCGAAGTCCGCGTTGTGGGCGACGGGTACGCAGTCGGAGAGTGCATCGGCGAGGTCCCCGGCGATCTCGGCGAAGGCCGGAGCCGAATCGAGCCACTCGGGCTTGATGCCGTGGATGTCAATCCTCCCGAGGGCCCGGGTTCCAGCATCCACCAATGTGGTCCACTCCCCCACCACCTCTCCTGTGGGCGAGATGCGGACGACCGCCACCTCGATGACCCGTGCCCGACCTGCGTCGAGGCCGGTCGTCTCGACATCGAAGCAGGCGAATTCGGGGGAACTCACCCCTGCAGGGACGGGCTGGCGATCACGAGCGCGACCGTAGCCTTCGCGGGTCGTGCCCGGACCCGACGCCGGTCGTACGCTCCCCTGGTGCCCGACGTGGAGCAGCCAGACGCATCCGAGCGGGCCACCGTGCAACGTCGGACCCTTGCGGTCCTGATGGTCGCCATCCTCCCGGCCGGCGCGGCGATGAGCGCCGGCTATTCCTCGGCGGCCGTGCTCGGCGAGGACATCACCGGCAGCGCATGGCTGGGTGGCATGGCGGCTGCGTCGATGACGACGGGTGCGGCCCTCTCCGCTGTCCCCCTGGCCCGGCTCATGGCGGCGCGGGGGCGGCGTCCGGGCCTGGTCGTCGGATACCTGATCGCCTGCGCAGGGTCGGTATTGGCCGCAGTGGCCGCCCTACTCGGGTGGTATCCCCTGTTGATACTGGGAATCCTCGGGATCGGCACCGGCAATGCCTCGAATCTCGCCGCTAGGTACGCCGCCGCCGACCTGGCCGACGACGCCGGTCGGGCGAAGGCGATCGGCAGCCTCGTCTGGGCGTCGACCTTCGGAACCGTACTCGGACCCGCAATCGGCCTCGGTCCGGCACCCAGGGCCGCCGACCTGATCGGCCTTCCACCCCTGGTCGGTCCATACCTGTTTTGCATCGTCCTGTTCAGCGGAGCGGCACTCTTCATCTGGCAGCGCCTGGTTCCTGATCCCCTGGCCTTCGCCGGAGGTGTGGGGCTTCCGACAGAGGCACGCCAGAGCCTCCGGACCTCGGTCCGCATGCTCGCCGGCTCGTCCTCCGGGCGCCTCGCCGTCCTCGGCATGGTGGCTGGCCACGTCGTCATGGTCGGCGTCATGACCATGACACCCCTGCACATGCGGGACGGGAACCAGGACCTCCAGATCGTCGGGTTCGTCATCTCGCTCCACGTCATCGGCATGTATGCCTTCTCGCCCGTCGTCGGTTGGTTCGCCGACCGCCTCGGATCCCGGCCGGTCCTCGCCACCGGCGGCGTCTTGTTGTTTATCGGTGCCGAGTTGGCCGCTCACACCCAGGCCGAACACTCCCTCGGGATCTACGTCGGGCTCTTCCTGATCGGCCTGGGGTGGAGCTGTGGAATCATCGCCGGATCGGCGCTGCTCACCGGCAGCTTCCCGGCCGAGTCAAGGGTCCAGGTCCAGGGCCTCGCCGACCTGGTGATGACCGCATCGGGGGCGGTCGCAGGACTTTCCTCCGGCTTCGTTGTGACCTGGGCGGGATTCCAGTTCCTGGGCCACTGGAGCGGAGTGTTGGGACTCGCCCCGACTGTCGTCGTCCTCCTCCTCGGCCTGGCGCGGTTGCGGGGGGAACCCCTTGATCAGGAGCACCTCTAGTCGAGCCCGGCCGGCGCCCCGGATTCTCGACCGGGCTAGAAGGCGAAGTAGATGAAGGGAGCGACGCCGTCCGGGCCCAGCAGGTCGATGCCGAGGATCGTCACCAGGACGACCGCCGCCTGGACCACGACCGGCGCCCTGCCGAGTGAAGCCCAGAAGCCGTCCGTTCGGCCCCGTGGCGCGAACTGCAGGACGAGTCCGAGCAGGAGAAGCGCCACCACTCCCCCATCCAGCGACGGTGCAGAGGTCCAGGATCCCCCGAGGGCCCCGAAGACCTCCAACGCCCGCTCCAGGTCCACGGCCCGGAAGAACACCCAGCCGATGCACACCAGGTGGAAGGTGGCGACGACGCGCACGAAGCGGCCCAGCCGACTGATAGGCGCCTCCCCCCTACGGTCCCGGACGATGCGGCCGACAACCAGCCCGATGCCGTGGAGCAGCCCCCAGATCAGGAAGGTCCACCCTGCGCCGTGCCAGAGGCCGCCGAGCACCATCGTGATGAGCAGGTTCCGGTACGTCCTCGCCTTCCCCTGCCGACTGCCGCCCATTCCGATGTACAGGTAGTCCCGGAGCCACGTCGACAGGCTGATGTGCCAGCGTCGCCAGAATTCCTGCAGCGATGCAGCCCGGTACGGCTGGTTGAAGTTCTCGGGGAACCGGAAGCCCAGGAGCAGGGCGAGGCCGATGGCGATGTCGCTGTAGCCGCTGAAGTCGCCGTAGATCTGAAGCGCATAGCCGTAGACGGCGAGGAGCGTCTCGAGGCCGGTGGCGCCACCGGGATCGGCGAAGACGCCGTCGACGAGGCGTGTCGCCAGGACGTCCGCCAGCACGACCTTCTTGAACAGGCCACCCAGGATCAACTGCATCGAACGGCCCGTGTCGAGTGGGGCCCGCTCGTTCGTCGCCAACTGCTCCAGGAAGTCCCGGGCCCGGACGATCGGTCCCGCCACCAGTTGCGGGAAGAAGGCGACGAAAAGGGCGAAGTCTCGAAGATCGCGGGTCGGGCGAAGTGTCCCCCGGTGGATGTCGAGCGAGTAGGACATCGTCTGGAACGTGTAGAAGCTGATGCCGACCGGGAGGATGATCCCGAGCGGTCGCGCCGACACGGTCATGCCGAGGTCGGCCATCAGGTTCACGAACTCGGTGACGAAGAAGTCGGCGTACTTGAAGACGCCGAGCATGCCCAGGTTCGTGGCCAGGCTGACGATCAGGAAGGCCTTGCGACGCCTCGGGTCCGACGAGGCGTCGATGGCGATCCCCGTCCCGTAGTCGACGAGTGTCGAGATCCAGATCAGCGTCAGGAAGCGCCAGTCCCACCAGGCGTAGAAGACGTAGCTGGCGACGAGCATGGTGGTCTTCCAGGCCCGGGGCCGCTTCAGGAGCACCGTATGGGCGGCCAGGACGAGCGTCAGGAAGACGGCGAAGGTGATCGTCGGAAACAACATGGGCGGCCCGAGTCTGCCACCCGACGGCTCCTGCTCCTGCTGTCACCGGCGTCGACCACCTCGTGCCCTGACCAGACCGGGTGGGGCCGGTACGATCCGCCGACGATGGCGGCTCCACCCCGACCCCCCGACGAACTGCCCGAAGGCGGCCTCGACGCGCTCATCGATTCCTCGGGGATTCGCCGCATCCATGTCCTCGCCTGGCGCGACTTGGACGACCCGGAGGCCGGCGGATCCGAGGTCCATGCCCACGAAGTTGCCCGTCGCTGGGCCGATGCAGGGCTCGAGGTCACGTTCCGCACCTCACATGCGGCCGGCCACCGCACCTCGACCCGACGGGCCGGCTACCGGGTGGTCCGCCGGGCCGGTCGCTACCTCGTCTTTCCACGGGCGGTTGCCGCTGAGCTTCTCGGCGTCCACGGTCGTCGCGACGCCCTGGTCGAGATCTGGAATGGTGTGCCCTTCTTCTCGCCGCTCTGGGCCGCCAAGCCCCGCATGGCCTTTCTCCACCACGACCACGAACTGCTGTGGCCCATGGTCCTCTCCCCCGGCCTGGCCCGCCTGGGTTCCTTCCTCGAGCGCCGGATCGCCCCGCCCTGCTACCGGAAGACGCCGATCGTCACCCTTTCGGAGTCCTCGAGGGCCTCGCTGATACGCGACCTCCACCTACCGGGGCACGGAGTCCACGTCGTCGAACCGGGCATCCATTCCCGCTTCTCACCCGCTGCCGACCGCTTCCCGACGCCGCTGGTGGTCGCAGCGGGCCGCCTGATGCCCTCGAAGCGCTTCGACGCCCTGATCCGGATGGTTGCCGAGGTCCGGCGGACGGTCCCCGACACCCGGCTCGAGATCCTCGGCGAGGGCTATGTCGAAGAGGAACTGCTCGAGGTCATCGCCGAACTCGGTGCCGACTCCTGGGTCGACCTGCGAGGGCACGTCGACGACGACGAACTGGTCGCCGCCTACCGGCGGGCATGGGTGGTGGCGAGCGCTTCGTCCAGCGAGGGTTGGGGTATGACCCTCACCGAGGCAGCCGCTTGCGGGACCCCCGCCGTGGCGACGCGGATCCCCGGCCACGAGGATGCTGTCGAACACGGCGTGTCCGGCCTGCTCGCCGACGATGACCGGCAGTTGGCCGACCACCTCGCAGGCCTGCTCGCCGATGACGAGCGTCGTTCGGAGCTCGGCCGGGCGGCGCTCACGCGTTCCGCCCGGTACGACTGGGACCGGACGGCGACCGAGGCCTTCCGGGTCCTCGCCTCGACGGCGCCACGGGGCCCGTGAATCCCCGCTTGCGCCGACTCGGCGCACGCCTGTTCCGACAACTCGACGCTGGCCGGGGACAGGTGGCCCTGCTGGCCCTACTGGCCTACCTGCCGCTCCTCCTCACCCACCGGGGCATGGTGGCGGCCGACACCAAGCCCTACCTGACACTCGATCCATGGGGCCTCCTCTCCGACGCTTCGTCGATGTGGCAGCCGGACTTCGCAATGGGCACGGTCACGCACCAGAACCTCGGCTTCCTCTGGCCCGTCGGGCCGTTCTTCGCAGCAGGCGACCTTCTGGGCCTCTCCGACTGGGTCGTGCAGCGCCTCTGGCTGGGTTCGATCCTGCTGGCCGCAGGCCTTGGACTGCGCTGGTTCCTCCGCACCATCGGCTGGCGGGGCACCCCGGTCCTCGTCGCATCCCTCGCCTACATGCTCAGCCCCTACGTCCTCGACTACATCGCCCGCATCTCCGTGATCCTGCTGCCGTGGGCGGGACTCCCGTGGATGCTCGCCCTGACGGTCCGGGCGCTGCGGACGCCGGGATGGCGGCATCCGGCGCTCTTCGCCCTCGTCACCCTCACGATCGGCGGTGTCAACGCCACCTCGCTGCTCCTCGTCGGCCTCGGCCCGGTGCTCTGGATCGCATGGAGCGTCGCCGAGGGCACGGTCGCCTGGCGGAGGGCCCTCGGCGCATCGAGCCGAATCGGGTTGCTCGTCCTCGCAACCTCCGTCTGGTGGGCCATCGGACTCCGGACCCAGGCCGCCTACGGCCTCCCCACCCTTCGGCTCACCGAGACCTACGAAGTGATCGCCGACGCCGCAACCGCCCCCGAATTGTTCCGTGGGCTGGGGTACTGGTTCTTCTACGGCCAGGACAAGCTCGGTGCCTGGATCGAGCCCGCCTACGCATACACGCGTTGGGCGCTTCCCCTCTCCTTCGCCCTCCCGCTGTTCGGCCTTCTGGCGGCTGCCGTGACGCGCTTCCGGTACCGGAGCCACCTGCTCCTGCTGTTCGGCGTCGGGATGCTCGCCGCTGCCGCCGCCCATCCGTTCGATTCGCCCTCGCCGCTTGGACAGGTCTTCAAGGCGTGGACGACCACGGACGCCGGCCTGGCGATGCGCAGCACGCCCCGCGCTCTTCCGCTCGTGGTGCTCGCGACATCGGTCTTCCTGGGCGCCGGGGCGGCAGCACTCGGGCGGCGCATTCCCCGCTTCCGCGAGCCCCTTGCCGCCATCCTCTGCCTGGCGATCCTCGCCAATTTCGCCCCGCTGTGGCGCGGGCAACTCCTGGGGGACAACCTCGAGCGGCCCGAGGAGGTTCCTGCCCACTGGTTGGCGCTGGCAGCGTCGCTGGATGACGTCTCCGATCCCCACGAGACGCGGGTCCTGGAGGTTCCCGGGAGCGACTTCGCCGCACACCGTTGGGGCAATACCGTCGATCCGATTCTGCCGGGGCTCATGGAGCGCGGACATGTGGCCCGTGAGTTGGTCCCGCTCGGAACCCCTGCCTCAGCGTCGTTGCTCGTCGCGCTCGACACCGAGATCCAGGAGGGCCGTTTCGATCCCGGGTCACTGGCACCCCTCGCCCACCTCATGGGCGTCGGCGACATCGTCTTCCGCGGCGACCTGCAGTACGAGCGCTACCGCACACCCCGGCCTCCCGACCTCTGGGCCGACCTGCTTGAGGCCGACGGACTCGGTGTTCCGATGGTCCATGGGGACGGCCTGGCGAACGTGGCCGGGCCCCAGCGGCCGCTCGTCGACGAACACACACTCGACCGGCCACCCGGCGCTCAGGTGCCGCCGGCCATCGCCGTCTTCGCCCTCGAGGAGCCCAGCCCAATCCTCCGGGCCGCCGACCCGAGCCGTCCGGTCGTTATCGCAGGCGACGCCGAGGGACTGGTCGCCGCCGCCGGTGAGGGCTTCCTCGAACCGGGCCGGCCCGTGTTCTTCAGTGCCACACTCGCCGAGTCGCCCGATGTCGTGAACCAGCCGGGCGCGCTGCTTCTCCTGACCGACACGAACCGCAAGCGAGGACAGCGCTGGGGAACCATCAGGGAGACCCAGGGCTATACGGAACGCCTCGATGAGGTGTCGCTCGCCGACGATCCCACCGACCAGCGACTGGAGGCCTTCCCCGACCTGCCGGGCAGCCAGACCGTGGCCTTCCAGGAGGGCATCCGCGCGTCGGCGACCGCGTACGGGAACCCGGTGACCTTCATTCCCTCAGCCCGGCCCTTCCACGCCGTCGACGGCAATCTCCAGACCGCATGGTCGGTGTCGGCATTCGCCGATGCTCGCGGCGAACGACTCCTGCTCGAGTTCGATGAACCGGTTCCCGTTCCGAGCGTGACGCTGCTGCAGGCGGTCACCTACGGGCAGAACCGCACCATCACCGATGTCCGCATCCGCCACGATGGGGGTAGCACCGACGTGGCCCTCGGCGAGCCGTCACATTCGTCGGGACAGGTCGTGCCACTCGGAATTTCCTCCACGTCATTCCTCGACATCGAGATCATGGCCACCAGTGAGGGCGACCCGAAGTGGTACTTCGGCTACAGCGGGGTCGGATTCGCCGAGGTCGGGGTGCCCGGCGTGTCGGCCGACGAGACCATCGCCCTCCCAACCGACCTGACGGACCTGCTCGACGTGGACCATGGACAGGAGTTCGCCGTGCTCCTCAGCCGTCTCCGGTCCGATCCACTTGATCCGGTCCGTACGGACGGCGAGGAGTACCTCGACCGCACCCTGGTCCTGCCCTGGGACCGGACGTTCGCGTTGTCCGGCGAATCGAGGCTTTCGGCCCATGCCTCCCCGGAGACGATCGCCGCCCTCCTCGGAGCGGACGCCTGGCCGACGACCGCTTCTGCCACCTCATCGCTTGCTGGATCCGTGCGCTCGAGCGCCGTCTCCGCCATCGACGGAGACGACGATTCCTCCTGGCAGTCGGCCCTCGGAGGACAGAACGGACAGGAGATCACCCTCTCCTTCCTGGAACCTCAACGAGTCGGCCCGCTCACGCTGCGCTTCCGGGATGACGGGAACCACTCGGTTCCGACGGTCGTCGCGATCAGCGGGGACCAGGCGACACTCGGGACCTACCACTTCGAACCACTCCCCCCACCAACCGATGGGGAGCGGCGACTGGAGGTCGACCTTCCCGATGTCGAGGTCTCGGAGCTCTCGATTCGCATAGAGGTGGTCCAGCAGAAGGTGACCATGGACTGGTATTCGGGGCTTCCCGTTGAACTCCCGTTTGGCTTGATTGACATTGAAGGACTCCCGGTGGCCCCGATCAACCGGCTCCTCCCGGTCTCGTGTCGTGACGACCTGATCCTCCTGGACGGTGAACCGGTACCGGTGCGGATGACCGGATCTGCCGACGATGCCCTGGGGCGGACGGCGATCGCCATCGAGGCCTGTGGCCCGGCACTTCAACTCGACGCCGGCGAGCACCATCTCGAGGTAGCCCCCGGAAGGTCGACGGGAATCGACATCGACCGCCTTGTACTGCGCTCCGTTGGGAGCGGTGCTTCCCCGGCATCGGACAGCCTTCCCACCGTAAGGGTCGTGGATTGGAGCAAGACCAGCCGTGACCTCGTCGCAGCGGCGTCGCCCTCCCCCTTCTGGCTGGTGCTCGGGGAGAGCTTCTCCGACGGCTGGCGACTCTCCTCGGATGCCATCGAGGTCCCGGCGGCCCCCGTGCTGGTCGACGGCTACGCCAACGGCTGGCTCATCGACCCCGCTGGTCACGAGGGTGAGTTGTCGCTCCACCTCGAATGGACTCCGCAGCGCATCGTGCGCATCGGTCTACTCGTCTCCCTCCTGGCTGTGTTCCTCTGCCTGGCGCTGGCCCGGAAGGGGCGCAGGGACGAGGGAACGGACGAGGCGGCAGTCCACCTCATCGATCCGCGCGGCGGCCTGGCGGTCACCGGTAACCGGACCGCCGCCATGGTGGGCGTTGTCTTCGCTGTTGGCGCCTGGTCGAACCTGCCGGCTTGGCCGGTGGCCGCTCCCCTGCTCGGCGTGACGATAGGCCTCGTGCTGGCCGGACGCTGCTGGCGTCGCATCCTTCCCCTGCTGGCCACCGTGTTGATGGGGACCGCCGCGCTCATGGTCGTGATCGACCAGGTCCGCTTCCGCTACCCACGCGACTTCATCTGGCCGACGTTCTTCGACCAGTACCACGTCATCGGGGTCCTGGCGGTGCTCTGCACCCTGGCCGAGGCGATCCGGACCCTGCTGGCGCGGCGGGCCGTTCGGCCTGCCGGCCGACCCCCGGGGCGTCAGTAACGGTCGGCGGTTCCCGTCACCAGCCATGTCAGCAGGATCGACGCTGTCGCAAGCACGGGGATCGCGGCGAGGACGAGGCGTGCCATCTCCTCGGGAAGGCGGTCGAGGGTCCGGACCAGTCGTCGCGGTGCTCCGGCGAGGAGCATCATCACGAGGAGCGGCGCCGAGTATCGGGCCATCTGTTGGCCGATCGTGTCGTAGGCCACGTGGTCCGTGAAGTACACGTAACTGGAGCTGAACAACACCAGGATCATCCCGGCAGTTCCGAGGCCCAAGAGCCACCGGTCGGGTCCCCGGAGGCCTCTGAAGTCCTTCCGGTCGAGGCGCAGCAGGGCAGCCACCAGCAGGAGGAGGAACAGCCACGGTAGCGCTGCCGGCAGGCGTGACGTGAAGAAGCCGAAGTTCCGGAACCAGTCCTGCACGTAGTGGTTGAGTTCGGTGAACCAGGTCTCGACCGAGGCCCACACGAAGCCCGGGAGGTCACCCAACAGGCGCTCACGCTGCACCTCCGGCTGGAGGGCGAGGTCTCCATAGCCCATCGTGGAGGTCACGGCCTGGTACTTGGTGGCGGAGTTGAGGAGGGTGACGAGGAGTCCGAGGCCGAGTGTGCCGGCGCCGACCCTGGCTGCCAACCGCCCTTCGGGCGTCCGGCGACGGAAGCCGGCGACCGGGAGCAGGGCGAGGACGAGGAAGTACGGAGGCTTGGCGAGCGCCAGAAGAAGCGTTCCCGACACGAGCAGCCACAGTGGGATCTCCTCGTCGGCCCGTACCCGCGTCCACAGGGCCACGACCAGGAAGAGAGCGGCGGTGGTGAGGGCATCCGGTGAGATCGTCGCTCCGAGGGTGAGGTGCATCGGGAGCAGGGCGAGGGCGGCGAGCGTCCAGCGGAACGCCGAGGCGGTCCGTACGGCCAGGACCGCCAGGCTCAGGTAGGCGGCCAGGTTGGCGATCCGTCCCGCCCACAGGGTCAGGACCCCCGGGGCGTCGACGGCGACGGGCACCAGCATTCCGACCGCCGCAGGCAGGTATGCCACCGGAGGCGAGGCGTTGGTCGGTCGGAGGTCGACATGGACGGTCCGTCCGTCCGGGCTGCTCCCAAGGAGATCACCGGTCAATGCCGCCGTCCATGCCGGATTGCCGTCCACCCAGTTCTGCTGCACAAGCAGGGTGTCCTCGCTGTAGCTGGCGGGAATGGGTGTCCCGAGGCCCTCCTCGTGGGTGGCGAACAGCGATCCGCCGGCCATGTCGACAGCCCGGGCGAAGTGGGTGTGCTCGTCGTAGCCGGTCCAGGCCGGGGCGAGGAGGGCGATCAGGAGGCCGAGGGGAACGCCGACGAGGAGGAGCAGGCGCTGTGGGCTCACCCGGGCAGCGTACCGATGAGTCCAGCGGCACCCGGGGCAGCGTTCCCGCCCAAGTAGGGTCGGCTCCCGTGTCTGAACCGCCCGTCCTCCTACTCCATGGCTTCGGCACGTCCTTCGCCAGCACCTGGGTCGGCAACGGGTGGACGGCGCTCCTCGAGGATGCCGGCCGCGACTTCATCGCCGTGGACCTCCTTGGGCACGGTACGGCTCCCAAGCCGCACGACCCAGACGCCTACCGGGACCTCGAGGAACATGTCATGGCGGTGCTGCCCGAGGAACCGGTGGACGCCATCGGCTTCTCGTACGGGGCGCGGACGCTCCTGGTCCTGGCCTCCCGACACCCCGGTCGCTTCAACCGCCTCGTGGTGGCGGGAGTCGGCGCCCGACTCATGGCGCCTGACGACTGGAGGACAGAGGCGGTCGTCGAGGCCGTGAGGAGCGGTCAGGCGGAGCACCCGCAACTTGCCTACTTCGCGCGCCTTCCCGAGGCCGAAGACGCCGACCGGGAGGCCCTGGCGGCGTTCCTCGAGCGACCCGACCGGGGCCCCCTCACTGCGGAGTTGCTTGGGGCAGTGGACGTGCCGGTGTTGGTCGTCCTCGGCGAACGGGACGATGCCGGACCGGCCGAGCCACTGGTCGATGCGCTGCCCGACGCCAGGCTCGTACTGCTTCCGGGCGTCGACCACTTCGCCACCCCGAAGGACTTCGGCTTCATCGACGCCGCCCTCGGCTTCATCGACGCGCTGCCCTTCTAGGAACCTCGGGCGTCTCAGCGCAGGGGCGCTGCGGTCGGGGCGATCGGTGACGGTAGGTGGGTGGCTCCCATGAGGTGCTGATCGACCGCTGCCGCGCACGAGCGCCCCTCGGCGATGGCCCAAACGATCAACGACTGGCCTCGCCCCATGTCGCCGCAGACGTACACCCCGTCGACGTTGGTGGCGTAGGCGCCGTCTCTGGCGACGTTGCCTCGGGCATCGAGGTCGACGCCGAGCCCCTCTGTCAGGGCTCCCTGCTCCGGACCGGTGAATCCCATGGCGAGGAACACCAGGTCCGCCCGGAACACCTCCTCGCTGCCCTCGACGGGCTCGAAGGACATCCGACCGTCGGTGAAGGCCTGCTCGACCCGGTGGGTCCGGAGTCCGGTCAGGTGGCCGTCCTCGCCGAGGAATTCGGCGGTGTCGATGGCGAAGACCCGCTCGCCTCCCTCCTCGTGTGCGGAGGAGACCCGGTAGAGCATCGGCCAGGTCGGCCAAGGGTTGGCGTCGGGCCGGTCGTCGGATGGCCGGGGCATGATTTCGAATTGGTGGATTGAGGCCGCTCCCTGCCGGTGGGCGGTGCCCAGGCAGTCGGCGCCGGTGTCGCCACCGCCGATGATCACGACGTGCCTGCCGGATGCGTCGATCGGCGAATGGTCGATGTCGCCTTCCTGGAGGCGGTTCCCCCAAGGGAGGTACTCCATGGCCTGGTGGACGCCGTCGAGTTCGCGGCCGGGGATCGGGAGGTCACGCCACCGGGTGGCTCCGCAGGCGAGGACGACGGCGTCGTAGTCCGAGCGCAGGTCTCCGACCAACAGGTCGGTGCCAACCTCGACGTTCGTGCGGAACTCGGTGCCCTCGGCCTCCATCTGGGCGAGCCGGTGGTCCAGGTGCCTCTTCTCCATCTTGAACTCTGGGATCCCGTAGCGCAGGAGTCCACCGATGCGGTCGGCGCGTTCGAACACCACGACGTCGTGCCCGGCCCGCGTCAACTGCTGGGCGGCAGCGAGGCCGGCCGGGCCGGAGCCGATCACCGATACCCGCCGACCGGTGCGCTCCTGGGGAGGTTGCGGCAGGATCCAGCCCTCTGCCCAGGCACGGTCCACGATGCTGACCTCGACCTGCTTGATGGCCACGGGCGCCTCGTTGATGCCGAGGACACAGGCGGCTTCACAGGGAGCCGGACAGAGGCGTCCGGTGAACTCCGGGAAGTTGTTCGTGGCATGCAGGCGCTCGCTGGCCTGGCGCCAGTGCTCCCGGTGGACGAGGTCGTTCCAGTCCGGGATGAGGTTGCCGAGCGGACAACCGTCGTTGCAGAACGGAATGCCGCAGTCCATGCAGCGGCTGGCCTGCTTCCGGAGATCGTCCTCCGGGAAGGGTTCGTAGACCTCTCTCCAGTCGCGGAGACGGACCGGAACCGGTCGACGTTCCGGGAGGACGCGATCGTGCTTGAGGAAGCCGCGTGGATCGCCCATGGCCGGCTCCTCAGGCCCTCGTGGAGGCCATGATTGCCTCCACCTCGTCGCGTCCTCCGGAACGAGCGGCAGACGCGGCCTCGAGTACCCGTCGGTAGTCGGTCGGCATGACCTTCCGGAAGGTCCCGGCGGCCTCTGGCCAGGAGCCCTGCAACCGCTCGGCCACCTCGGAACCGGTCTCCGCGTGGTGTCGGGCCAGGACATCCCGAAGCCAGTCGGCGTCCTCCTCGTCGAGGTCCTCCAGTATCACCATCTCGGGGTTGACCCGCTTGGCGAAGGACCGGTCCTCGTCGAGGACGAAGGCAATGCCTCCCGACATGCCGGCGGCGAAGTTGCGTCCGGTCGGGCCCAGAACGACGGCCCGTCCTCCGGTCATGTACTCGCACCCGTGGTCGCCGATGCCCTCGACAACCGCCAGGGCACCGGAGTTGCGGACGCAGAAGCGCTCACCGACCACGCCCCGGATGAAGGCCTCGCCGCCCGTGGCCCCGTAGAGGATCACATTGCCGGCGATGACCTGCTCTTCGGCCCGGAAGGGCGAGTCCTCGGGTGGCCGGACGGTGATGCGCCCGCCCGAGAGCCCCTTTCCGAGGTAGTCGTTGGCGTCGCCGACCAGGCGCAGCGTGATGCCCCGGGGCACGAACGCTCCGAAACTGTTGCCGGCTGAGCCGTCGAGGTCGATCGTGATCGTGTCGTCGGGGAGACCCTCTCCACCGAACCGTCGGGTCAACTCGTAGCCGAGCATCGTCCCGGTCGAGCGGTCGACGTTGCCGATTTCCGTTCGGATGGCGACCGCCGATCCGTCGGCCAGGGCCGGTGCCGCCTCGGCGATAAGGGTCCGGTCGAGGATCTCTTCGAGGCCGTGCTCCTGTCCGGTGGCCTGGTGGCGGAGCGCTCCCTCCGGGAGTTCGGGCACGTGCAGGATCGGCGTGAGATCGAGGCCGTCGGCTTTCCAGTGGGCGACCGCATCGGCGATGTCGAGGCACTCGACCTGGCCGATGGCCTCCTCGAGCGACCGGAATCCGAGTTGGGCGAGCAACTCGCGTACCTCCTCAGCGATGTACTCGAAGAAGTTGACGACGAATTCCGGCTTCCCGGTGAACTTCTTACGCAACTCGGGGTTCTGCGTGGCCACGCCGACCGGGCAGGTGTCGAGGTGGCAGACCCTCATCATGATGCAGCCCGACACCACCAGTGGAGCCGTGGCGAATCCGAACTCGTCGCCACCCAGGAGGGCGGCGATCATCACGTCGCGACCGGTCTTGAGTTGGCCATCGACCTGGACGACGATCCGGTCACGCAGGCCGTTGAGCAGCAGGGTCTGCTGTGTTTCGGCGAGGCCCAGTTCCCACGGTGCGCCGGCGTGCTTGATCGAGGACAGCGGCGAGGCACCGGTCCCACCGTCATGGCCCGAGATGAGGACCACGTCAGCGTGGCCCTTGGCGACGCCCGCAGCGACGGTCCCGACTCCGACCTCGGCCACGAGCTTGACGTGGACGCGAGCCTCGGGGTTGGCGTTCTTGAGGTCGAAGATGAGTTGGGCCAGGTCCTCGATCGAATAGATGTCGTGGTGCGGCGGCGGCGAGATCAGGCCGACGCCGGGCGTGGAATGCCGGGTCTTGGCGATCCAGGGGTACACCTTGTGGCCCGGCAACTGGCCACCCTCTCCGGGCTTTGCGCCCTGGGCCATCTTGATCTGCAGGTCGTCGCTGTTGACGAGGTACTCGCTCGTCACACCGAAGCGGCCGGACGCCACCTGCTTGACGGCCGAACGGCGGAGGTCGCCGTTCGCGTCGGGCTCGAACCGGTCGGGGTCCTCGCCACCTTCGCCGGTGTTGGACTTCCCTCCCATGCGGTTCATGGCGATGGCGAGCGTCTCGTGGGCTTCTGCCGAGATCGACCCGTACGACATGGCACCCGTGGCGAACCGGCGGACGATCTCCGACACCGACTCGACCTCGGCGATCGGGACTGGAGGGCGCAGGTCGGTGCGGAACCGGAAGAGACCGCGCAGGGTCGCCAGGTTCTCGGCCTGTCCGTCGACCAGTGCCGTGTACTGCTTGAAGACGTCGTAGCGCCCCTCCCGGGTGGCGTGCTGGAGGCGGAAGACGGTCTCGGGGTTGAAGAGGTGGTATTCGCCTTCCCGTCGCCACTGGTACTCGCCGCCCACCTCGAGGGTGCGGTGGGCGCGCTCCTCGGGGTTGTCGGGGAAGGCCAGCGAATGGCGGACGGCGACCTCGGTGGCCAGGACGTCGAAGCCGACGCCACCCAGCCGGCTCACCGTTCCAGTGAAACAGGAGTCCACGACCTCGCCACCGAGTCCGATGGCCTCGAAGATCTGTGCGCCCGTGTAGGAGGCGACCGTGGAGATGCCCATTTTGGACATCACCTTGAGGATCCCCTTGTCGCAGGCCTTCACGTAGTTCCGGCGCGCCCTGTCCGGCTCGAGGTCCTGGGACAGGCCGTTCTGTCCCTCGGCGACCATCCCGTCGATGGCTTCGAAGGTGACGTAGGGGCATACGGCTGAGGCGCCGAACCCGAGCAGGAGGGCGACGTGGTGCACCTCGCGGGCATCGCCGCTTTCGACGAGCAGACTGACGCTGGAACGGGTCTTTTCGTTGATCAGGTGGTGGTGGATGGCTCCGACGGCGAGCAGGGACGGAATGGGCGCGTGAACGGCGTCGACGCCCCTGTCGCTCACGACCAGGAGGCTCACCCCGTCGGAGATCGCCGCCGAGGCCTCGTAGCGCAGTCGGTCGAGAGCGGATGTAAGTCCGGCCCCACCCTCGGCGACGACATACCTGCCGTCGAGGACCACCGTACGGAAGTCGCCGGGTCCACCGGCCTCGTCGATGTGGATGATGCGGGCCAACTCCGCTTCGGTCAGGACCGGGTGCGGGAGGTAAATCTGCCGGCACGATCCGGGTGTCGGGTCGAGCAGGTTGCCCTCCGGGCCGATGGTGCCGCAGACGGCCGTGATGAGTTCTTCTCGTATTGCATCGAGCGGCGGATTCGTGACCTGGGCGAAGAGTTGCGAGAAGTAGTCGTAGAGCGGCCGGGACCGGTTGGACAGGGCGGCGACGGGCGTATCGGTGCCCATCGAACCGAGGGCCTCCTTGGCGTCCCGGACCATCGGCGCAACGAGCAACTTCAGCTCCTCGTGCGTGAATCCGAAGACCTGCTGGCGCTGGATCGCCGTTTCCTCCCCGCCGAGGTGGCGCTCGCGGTCGGGTAGGTCGACGAGTTGCACCAGATTGCGGTCGAGCCATTCTCGGTACGGCCTGGCGGCGGACAGTTCGGACTTGATCTCGTGGTCGCGGACGATGCGTCCCTTACTGGTGTCGATGAGGAACATTCGTCCGGGTTGCAGGCGGCCCTTCTCGATGATGCTCGAGGTCGGCACGTCGACGACCCCGACCTCGCTGGCCATCACGACCAGGTCGTCGTCCGTGACCCAGTAGCGGCTGGGCCGCAGGCCGTTGCGGTCGAGAACCGCTCCGATGACCGTGCCGTCGGTGAAGGCAATCGACGCCGGGCCATCCCAGGGCTCCATCAGGGAGGCGTGGTACTGGTAGAAGGCACGCCGGTCCTCGTCCATCGACTCGTGGCTCTCCCAGGGCTCCGGGATCATCATCATCACCGCCTCGGGCAAGGGATAGCCACCGAGGGTGAGGAGTTCCAGTGCCTCGTCGAAGGTGGCGGTGTCACTCGCCCCTGGGGTGCAGATCGGGAACAGGCGGTCGAGGTCGCCGGGCAGGAGGTCGGTTGCCAGGAGGGCCTCACGGGACCGCATCCAGTTGCGGTTGCCCTGCACCGTGTTGATCTCGCCGTTGTGGGCGATCATCCGGTAGGGGTGGGCCAGCGGCCAGGCCGGGAAGGTGTTCGTCGAGAAGCGGGAGTGGACGAGAGCGAGGGCGCTTTCGACCCGACGGTCGGTGAGGTCCGGGTAGAACTCGGCCAGTTGCGGTGTGGTGAGCATCCCCTTGTAGACGATGGTTCGAGCAGACAACGACGGGAAGTAGACGCCGTCCTGGGGCTCGCTGGCGGCTCCCATGCCGCCAGCCTCGACGGCATTCGTGGACGGCACGTGGATCTCGTGCTCGGTGCGCCTCCGCAGGCCGTAGACGAGCCGGTCGAGGGCGATGCCGCCCGGCCTGCCGTCGGAGCCCTCAGGAGCGGCGACGAAGAGTTGCCGGAAGATCGGTTCGGTGCGCTTCGCCGCCGACCCGATGATCGAGTCGTCCACGGGCACCTCTCGCCAACCGAGGACCTCGAGCCCCTCCTCGACGGCGATCTCCTCGACCCGGTCGGCCACCAGGTCGGCCTCCCCGGGATCCCCCGGCAGGAAGGCGATGCCCGTGGCATAGGCGCCCTCCGGGGGGAGGTCGAAGTCGACGACCTCCCGGTAGAAGCGGTCGGGCACCTGGAGGAGAATGCCGGCCCCGTCACCCGTGTTCTTCTCGGCGCCGAGGGCGCCGCGGTGCTGGAGCTTGCAGAGTGCGCCGATGCCCAACGCCACGATGTCGTGGCTGCGATGGCCCCTGAGGTGACACACGAAGTTGACGCCACAGGCATCGTGCTCGAACCGCGGGTCGTACAAGCCCTGGGCGGCGGGGATACCGCTCGAGCGGAGGATGGGTGCTGGCGGGGACATGTGGTGGTGGGGGGAGAATCCTCGGAGACCTGGTGCGGCTGCTATTTGCCGCCCGGAGCATCATCGGTCGGAGCGGGATCCCCCGAAGGGGCACCGGGCCGGAGCCCGATGGGAACGACGTAGTCGTGGGATCGAGGTGACGGGCGTGGACGGCCTGAACGGCCCCACCGGTCGACTCGGGGGCCGCATCGTCGCGGCATGGGTTCCCACTTGCGTGTCCCACAGACCAATATACGAGCATGGACACCGACTCAACCCACCGTGCAGAGGACCTCTGCGCCTTCATCGACGCCTCCCCCTCCCCCTTCCACGCCGTGGCCACGGCTGCCGCCCGACTCGAGGCTGCCGGGTTCACTGAGGGAACCACCGATGACGGTCCGGGACTCCGTTACCTGAGGGCTTCCGGAAGCCTCCTTGCCTGGATCTCCGGGCCCGGGCGTTCCACGGGGTTCCGGGTGCTGATGGCGCACACCGACAGCCCCAACCTCCGCCTCACGCCGAACCCGGACCGATCCACACACGGGATGCGACAGCTCGGCATCGAGGTCTACGGCGGCGCCCTCCTCAACTCCTGGCTGGACCGGGACCTCGGATGCTCCGGTCGCCTGGCCGTCCGTGCCGGCGACGGGGTCGGCGAGGTGCTGGTCCGGATCGACCGCCCGATCGCCCGGGTGCCCCAGTTGGCGATCCACCTCGACCGGGGGGTCAACGAGAAGGGGCTCGTGCTCAATCCGCATATCCACCTCTCCCCCATCACAGGTCTCGGCGAAGCGGAGCAGGGCGCCTTCCTCGCCGAGGTTGCCGACACGGCTGGAGTCTCCACCGCCGATGTGCTCGGATTCGACCTCATGCTCCACGACCTCGCTCCGGCGACGCTGGCGGGCACGAGTCGGGAGTTCGTGAGCGCTCCCCGGATCGACAACCTGCTGTCCTGCCATGCTGCGGTCGATGCCCTCTGCGCTGCCCGTGACGACACCGGGGGCCCGACGCCGATCGTCGTCCTCTATGACCACGAGGAGGTCGGCAGCACCTCGGCAACCGGCGCTGGCTCGCCACTACTGCGTTCGCTCCTGGAACGCCTCCTCGACGGTGCATCACCGGACTTCGGAGCCTCCCTCGCCTGCTCGGTCGACGGAGCCCACGCGATCCACCCGAACTACGCCGACCGTCACGACGCCCAGCACGTCGTCCACCTCGGTGGTGGGCCTGTCCTCAAGTTCAATGCCTCGCAGCGTTACGCCACCGATGCCCCGGGTGCGGCGCAGGTACGCCTGGCTGCGGAACGCTGCGGAGTACCCCTGCAGTCATACAGCCACCGGGCCGACCTCCCCTGCGGCTCGACGGTCGGACCGATCACTGCCGCAGCCACCGGCCTCCCCACCGTCGACCTGGGTGCCCCCCAGTTGGCGATGCACAGCGCTCGCGAACTGTGCGCCACCAGCGACCCAGGCCTGCTGCAGGCGCTGCTCGAAGAACTCCTGCGGGCCTGAGGCTCAGGTGCCGACCGAGCGGCGATCCCGTAACTGCTGCAGCGGGCCCCGCGGGGCCACCCGCCGAATGCTGCGGTACGGCACGATCAGCATCAGGAGCATCGGGAATATCTCGAGTCGACCAACGAGCATCAGCGCCGCCAGGACCAGGCGGGCCGGGGTGCTGTAGCCGTCCACGAAGGAGGCCGTCGGGCCCGCCTCACCGAACGCAGGCCCCATGTTGCCCAGGGCCCCGATGACGCCGGTGAAGGCCGTGACCAGGTCGGTGCCGAGGGCGCTGACGACCAGTGTTCCGAGCACGGCGAACATCCCGAAGACGACCATGAATCCGGAGATGCGCTCGACCAGGGACTCCGGTACGACGCCCTTCCCGTAGCGGACGTGGAGGACCGCCTGTGGCCTGCGGATCGCCCGCAGTGCCCGGTAGGCGTGTGCAGCGCCGATGCGCAGTCGGGTCACCTTGATGCCACCGGCGGTCGAGCCCGTACACCCGCCCACGACCAGCAGTAACAGGAGCAGGACCTGGGGTCCGGCCGCCCACGCTGCGAAGTCACCGCTTGAGCCGGCCTCTGTCGCGTTGCCGAAGCCGCCGCTGGTTCCCAGGGTCACCACGTTGAATGCGGACATGCGCAGTGCACGCGCCCAGGGCATGCCGTCCTTTGCCAACAGCGCAGCGACCGCCACTGTCCAGCCGCCGAGTAGCCCCAGGTACCACCGGAACTCGGGGTTGTTGAGGTGGACGAAGCGGCGGTTCCGGAAGGATCGGTAGTGGAGCGTGAAGCTGGCCGCCCCGAAGATCATCACGGCCATGACCACCAACTCGACCCCCACGCTGTCCCAGTGTCCGATCGAGGAGTCCCGGGTCGAGAAGCCGCCCGTCGAGATGGCACTCAGGGCGTGGGCGATGGAGTCGTAGGGGTTCATTCCGGCACCGAGCAAGAGGATGGCGGCGGCGATGGTGAGGATCCCGTAGACGCCCCAGAACTGGCGGGCTGTGTCGACGACCTTCGGGGCAAGGCGGTCGGCACCCTCGCCCGGTGCCTCGGCATCGATGAGGCCCAGTCCGCTGGCACGCAGGGTGGGAAGGACGGCCACGACCAGCACCACGATGCCCATGCCCCCCAGCCACTGGGTGATCTGCCTGTACAGGAGGATGCCGGATCCCTGCGCCTCGATCGGGTTGTGGGCACCGAAGACGGTCGATCCGGTACACGAGAATCCCGACACCGACTCGAAGAGGGCGTCGGCGATGACGACCAGGGTGTCGGCACCGTCCCGGACGAAGGTCCCGGCGAGGAGGTAGGGCAGTGCGCCGATGACCGAGACCAGCACCCACGTCACTCCGACGGCAGTGAAGACGATGGAGCGGTCGAGGACTCCGGTCCGGGTCCAGCGTCGCATGCCGCTTCCGAGGAGTGCCGTGATCGCGGCGGCGGCGAACATGGCCGGGGCCTCCTGGCCGTCAACGAGTTCGACGACGGCGGAGAGGGCCATCGCTCCAGCCACGAACAAGAGCGCATTGGCGGCGACGTGGGCCGTGGTCGACGTCCAGCGACGGGAGGCCGACTTCATTGGTCCCCCTCCGAATTCCTGCCAACCCATCGGCGCTTCAGCCGCAACCTGTCCCGAACGCCCGTCGACGCTGTTCCGAGCGCCACGAGTGCCGGATACAGCGCCAGTCGGCCGATGAGCATGGCCGGTACCAGTGCCAGGCGGACAGGCCGCGACCAGGCTGTCGGGTCGAGGAGTGTGCCGTCGAGGGCTCGGATCGGACCGGCGGTCGCCGTGGCGTGTACACCGGCGGCGAGTGCCGTCGCCAGGTCGGGTCCGAGGATGGCCACGGCACCGGTCGTCCCCATGACCACCGCCACGAACAGGAACTGCTGGAGCACGATCCGCCCGACGCTGGCCTCGCTCAGGACCAGGCCGCCGATCCGAATGCGGGCGACCAGGTTCGGATGGAGTTGGCGCAAGAGTTCGCGCCGGGCCAACTTGACGAGGCCGAGCATCCGAAAGATCTGGAACCCGCCGCCGGCCGAGCCGGTCATCGGTCCGACGGCTGCGGCGAGCAGGAGGAGCACGGGTGCCGCCGCCGCCCACGAGCCGACCGCCTCCATGGGGAATCCGGTGGTGGTGGCGGCGGAGAGGAGTGTGAACAGGGTCTCCCGCCACTCGTCAAGGCCGCTGGCCTCGGACCACCAGCCGAGGAGCAGGGTTCCGCCGACGAGGAGGAAGAGGTAGGCGCTGAGTTCGGCCGAACGTCGGACACCTTTCCACTGCAGGGTCACCAGGCGCCAGAGGATGACCAGGCTGGCGCCGGCAGCGAGCATGCCGAAGATGGCGACCCACTGGACGGCGGGGTCGGCGAGTGGCTGGCCGGGTCCTACGAAGCCTCCGGTCGAAGCGGTCGAAGCAGCGAGGACCAAGGATCCGACGAACCCGGCCCCCGCAAAGAGGTAGGCGGCGATGAGGAGCAGCGTGAATCCGGCATAGAGCTGCAGCACGTTGCGGGCGGCCCTGCCACCCGATGGGGCAAGGGGTCGACGTCCACTCCCACGACGCCGATCGGCGAGTTCGCGATCGGCGCTCAGGGCGGGTAGGACCGCCACTCCGAGGAGTAGGGCGGTCAGGCCACCGACCCACTGGCTGCCGGCACGGAAGAAGAGGATTCCCCGCCCCAGTGAGTCGGCGTCGAGTGTGGTCAGTGCCGTCGTGCTGAAGCCGGCCGCAGATTCGAACAGTGCGTCGCCCGGATGCGAGAAGACGCCGGACACGAGGTAGAGGAGCGTGCCGACCAGGACCATGCTCAGGAAGGCGACTGTGATCCCGGTGAGGATGTCGGCCGTCCTGTGTCGCCGGGGTCGCCGCACACGTGAGAACAGCCATGCCGAGGCGAGGCCGGCTGTCGCACTGCAGGCCAGTAGGGCCCAGGCGTCGTCCCCGGTGCCCGTGAGGTCGAGCAGGCCGGAGGCGGCACCGAGGGTCGAGGCGGTGGACCCTCCGACCGCTCCCCCGGTGGCCACCGCCGAGGAGAGTGATCCCCAGTCCACACTGCGGGGACGCCGGAGCAGGGTGCGCATCGCGGGGCGGCGCTTCCGCCGCTGCCCGGTCACCCGAAGAGGGCGGTGACGCGGTCCACGGAGTCCGGTCGGGCGATCACGACGACGTGGTCCCGGTCCCGCAGGGTGCTGCGCCCCCGTGCGATCTGCGGCTTGCCATCCCGGACGATGGCCCCGACGAGCGCACCCTTCGGGACGTCGAGATCGGCGAGGGTCGCTCCGTTGCAGACGCTGTCGCCCGATACGGCGAACTCGAGGACCTCGACGTCGCCGTGGAGGAACGTGGCTACGGCAGTGACCGTCTCGCCGCCGCCGCGTATGAATCGGAGCACGCTGTTGGCCGAGGCCGTCCGGGGGCTGACGGCGGCGTCCACCTGATGGGCTTCGATCAGGTCGAGGAGTTCGAGGCGATGGATCACCGCGATGGTCTCCGGGCCCCCCTTGTCGGTTCCACGGCGCCTGGCCCGGGTGGCGCCGGCCGACTTGGCGTAGAGGCAGGCCAGGACGTTGGCATGGTCCTCACCGGTGAGGGCGATGACCACGTCCTGGCCTGAGACGTCGGCCTGCTCCAGGAGGTCGGCGTCGGTGATGTCGCCCTGGTAGACGATCGCCTGGCCGAATCGGGCGCTCAACTCGCCGGCCCGCTCAGGTCGTCGTTCGATCACGCCGATGTCGAGGCCGCGGGCGATGAGGGACTCGGCCAACAGTTCGGCGGTGCGGCCCCCGCCGAGGAGGAGCGCCCGGGTGGGCATGTCGCGGGCGAGGCCGAGGCGATTCGTGACATCGCGTAGTGCCCTTCGCTTGCACACGACCCGCAGCAGGTCACCAGCCTTCAGGATCACATCCTCACGGGGGATGATGGTCTCCTCCTCGTCCGTGTCCTCGTCGGTGCGGGTGATGCTCGCCACGATGAAGTCCCAGTCTGGTTCGAGTTCGCGGCCCAGCGCATGGAGGGACACACCGACGAGGGGGGCATCGGCAGGGAGTCGGGCACCCAGCACGATGACCTCACCGTCCGCCATCTGGGAAATGTCCACGGCTCCCGGGTACTCCATGAGGCGGAGTACCTCTTCGGCGACCTCGCGGTCGGGATCGATCACCAGGTGGTCTTCGACGCCCTTGAAGAGGGCGTCGATCGCTGGTGACCGGAGGCGGCGCGATTCGATCCGGACAATCGTCTTGTCGACCCCTGCCAGTCGGGCGAGCAGGGCGGACACCAGGTTGACCTCGTCGCTCTTCGTCACGGCGACGAGCAGGTCGGCATCGTCGATTCCGGCCATCGCGAGCATTTTGGGGTCGGTGCCGCTGCCCTCGAGCATCTGAACGTCGAGCTTGAGGCCGACGGCCCGACAGCGGGCGGTATCGAGCTCGATCAGGGCGACGTCGTGCTTCTGGTTGCTGAGGCGGTCGGCCACGTAGGTGCCGACTTCGCCGGCGCCCACCACGATGATGCGCACCGGCTAATCCTCGCCCATCGGGGCCCCAGAATGGGCCATCCCCGGGCGGATGACTCCGGCCTCGGTTACGACGAGGTCGAGGGGGACGTCCCACGGCCTGGCGTCGAGATGCTCGACCACCTGGAAGGAGTGGCAGACGCCGATCAGCACGGGAGGTGGAGTGTGTTTCCGGCGGTCGGCGAAGGTCCGGTCGTAGAAGCCGGCCCCGTGGCCCACCCGGTGTCCCCTTCGGTCGACGGCAACGGCGGGGACCACGACAACGTCGAGTTCCAACGGAGTGACCTCGGTCCCCTCCCCCGGCTGTCGGATCCCGTACGGGCCCTCCTCCAGGGGGCCGGCGGGGACGACGAAGCGGAGGGGTTCGCCGGCTGTGGTGACGGGAAGGGCGACCTCGAGGCGATCCACGTGGCGCAGCGCCGACGGGTCCACCTCTCCACGGACGCCTAGGTACGCTCCGATCCGGAGGCTTCCGGCCAGTTCTGGGAGGGCGAGCAGGCGCCGGACGACGACCTCGGAGGCCCGTCGAACTGCCTCGGGTGACTGCGCCATGCGTCGCTCCAGCATCTCGGTTCGCGCGATGTCGGGTTCCATACACAGATGCTGCCCCTTCTGGAGCGCCAGTTCCAGCATCTGAGACGCTTGTCACGTCGGGGATCGGAATCTCGCGCGATGTTTGAACCTGGTGCACAGGCTCACTAGCGTCCTCCCAGTCCCGGTCCTGGTGGAAATCCAGAGGCGCCGGGTGGCCCTGTATCCTCCCGCATCCGCTGGGTGGCAAGGCGCGGCCCCATTCACGACCATCGAGGAGACATTTTCGTGGAGTTGATCCCTTACCTGGCGGGAGTTTCGGCTGTTCTCGGCCTCCTGCTCGCCGGGTACTTCTACACAGACGTCAAGGCAGCCGATCCCGGCAGCGAACGCATGGTCTTCCTGATGACCGAGATCCAGAAGGGCGCCACGGCCTTCCTCAAGAAGGAATACAGCTGGGTGTCGGTCTTC
>Ga0209445_1000318_pt1 | contig 27137 bp, 27 predicted proteins | sample MarorgKNORR_S2LV_4_FD_188223 | JGI IMG/M metagenome (GOLD analysis project Ga0209445, IMG submission 188223) | Marine microbial communities from the Southern Atlantic Ocean, analyzing organic carbon cycling - NADW_A/KNORR_S2/LV (SPAdes) (version 2) | ecosystem: Environmental > Aquatic > Marine >... | reverse complement strand
CTACGGGGTTGCCGAGCCTGGCAAGCGCGAGGGCGGAGGCGCAGACGCCCTGCGCCGCTCGGGGATCGAGGTCGTCGGCCCGGTGTGGGGAGAACAGGTGGGGCGCGCGGAGAATCCCGCGTTCTTCCACACGCACACACACAAGACTCCGTACGTCGCTCTGAAGTTGGCGATGAGCCTGGACGGGCGTATCGCCGGGGCCCCGGGAGAGCGCACGCGCATCAGCGGACCCGAGGCGGAGCGGGAGGTGCATCGTCTGCGCACCGGTTTCGACGGCGTGATGGTCGGGAGCGGCACGGTGCGCGCGGACGATCCTCGCCTCACCGTGCGCGAGGTGTCGCGCGGCCGCACCCCGGTGCGGCGGCTGATCCTCGACGCTCGCGGCGAACTGCAGGCGAACGCGGCGCTCTTCGACGACATTGCGGACGCACCAGTGCACGTATTCACCCGCCAAGACGTCGATGAGGGCGACATCGAACGGCTGGAGTCCGCTGGAGCTCAGCTTCACCCGGTCCCGCACGACCAGAACGGGCTCGAGCTGGGTGCCGTTCTGAGTGTTGCTTGGGAAATCGGCGTGGAGTCGATTCTGTGCGAGGGCGGTGCGCGCCTGGCCGCGAGTCTTCTCCGCGAAGACCGCGTGCAACGAGTTTATTGCATGATCTCACCTATCACTCTTGGCTCCCAGGGTGTCGCCGCATTCTCTGAGGAAGCAGAATCCCTCGACTGGAGCCGTTTTTCGCCGGCGTTGGCTCCGGAGACGCACGGACGCGATACGCTCATCGTGCTGGACCGCGAGGGAGGCTGATGTTCACTGGCATCGTGGAGTGTACCGGCACGTTGGCTCGCATCGAGACGCTTGATTCGACCTGTAGGTTATGGATCGAGGCGCCCGAGATCGTCTCTGAGCTGCGCGAGGGCACCTCGGTCGCCGTCGACGGGGCGTGCCTGACCGCCACGTCGATCGAGCAGGCGACCTTCACGGTCGATGTCATCGGTACGACGCTCGAACGAACCGTCGCCGGCGGCTATCAAGAAGGCGAGCGACTCAACCTCGAGCAGGCCATGGTTCTGGGAGGACGCGTAGATGGCCATCTCGTTCAGGGACACGTAGATGGGATCGGTCACCTCACCCATGTTATAGAAGACGGTGAGTACTGGATCATGGACTTCGAGGTCCCACGTGACGTGTTCGCCCTGAGCGTCAGGCACGGATCGATCACGCTCAACGGGGTAAGCCTCACCATCAGCGATCTTTTACCGAATCGGGTTTGCCGGATCGGGGTGATTCCGTTCACCTATCAGCACACAAATCTCGGTGGCCTCACGGCCGGCACACCCGTCAACGTCGAGGGTGACATGATCGGCAAGTACGTACAACGAGTCCTCGCGAGCCGCGGGGACCCCGAAAGGAATGAGTCATGAAGCTCGACCGCGTCGAAGAAGCCATCGAGGACATCCGGCTGGGTCGGATGGTGATCGTGGCCGACGACGAAGATCGGGAAAACGAAGGCGACCTGGTCATGGCCGCGGCTATGGTCACGCCTGACCACGTGAACTTCATGGCCAGACACGGTCGAGGCCTGATCTGCGTGACCCTCACGCCTGAGCGCGCGGACGAGCTCGATCTTCCACCCATGGCTGATCGTAACACCGACCCCCAGGGGACCGCGTTCACAATCGCGGTCGACGCGCACGAACGCTTCGGGGTCACGACCGGGATCAGCGCTCACGACCGCGCGAAGACCATCGAAGTCCTGATGGACCCTGAAACCGTTCCGGGCGACTTGCGACGGCCGGGGCACATGTTCCCGCTCCGGGCGAAAGCCGGCGGCGTCTTGCGACGTGTCGGGCAGACCGAAGCCTCTGTAGATCTCGCTAGACTCGCTGGGCTTCCTCCCGTGGGCGTCATCTGCGAAATCCTCAATGAGGACGGCACGATGGCGCGTCGTCCTGAGCTTGAGCGCTTCGCCCAGGAACACCGGCTCAAGTTCATCACGGTCGCCGACCTCGTCGCATATCGGCTCAGGAGGACCCGCATCGTCGAACGCGTGGCGGAAGCCGACCTGCCGACCCGTTTCGGCGATTTCCGCGTCTTCGCATACGAGAGCATCCTCGACAAGCGGGAGCATCTGGCGCTCGTGAAGGGCGACATCACCGGCAAGGGAAACGTGCTGGTGCGCATGCACTCCGAGTGCATGACTGGGGACGTTTTCGGATCCGAGCGTTGTGATTGCGGAGAGCAGCTGGCTGCCGCGATGCGTCAGATCGAAGAAGAGGGGCAGGGCGCTATCATCTATCTGCGCCAGGAGGGCCGCGGCATTGGGCTCGTGAACAAGCTCAAGGCCTATCAGCTGCAGGATGAAGGCATGGACACGGTCGAAGCCAACCAAGAGCTGGGCTTCAAGCCCGACCTGCGCGACTACGGCATCGGCGCACAGATCCTCCTGGACCTCGGGCTGCATTCGATCCGGCTGCTGACGAACAATCCACGCAAAATCGTTGGCCTCGACGGCTACGACATCGAGATCACCGGTCGGGAGCCTCTCCTAGTGGAGCCGGGCGAGCACAACGAAGGCTACCTCGAGACCAAACGCGCGAAGCTCGGACACATCCTGTGAGCAGCGACGGTTCCTTCGTCGACAACTCACGAGATTCTCTGCAAGCTGCCGGGCTCCGCATCGCGATCGTCGTAAGCCGGTTCAACGCCGACATCACCGACCGTCTTCTGGCCGGCGCGCTCGCGTGCCTCGAGCAACACGGCGGGGCGCGCGACGACGTGGAGGTCGTTCACGTGCCGGGTGCGTGGGAGCTACCGCCCACCGCGGCCCGCATCATTGGCCTGAATCGGCACGACGCAATCATTGCGCTCGGCTGCGTGATCCGCGGCGATACGCCCCATTTCGACTACGTGTGCACGGAAGCATCGGCCGGTTTGGGCGCGGTGGCGCGCTCGGCATCGATTCCCGTGCTATTTGGCGTCCTAACCACCGACGATCACCCCCAGGCGCTGGCGCGTGCGGGAGACGGCAAGGACAACAAGGGCTATGAGGCCGCCTTCGCCGCTCTCAAGATGGTTGATGTCTATAAGGCTCTGGAGTGACAGAAAGCGAACGTCTCGGGCTGGCCGAGCGCATCGACAGGCACCGGGCGCGTGCGTGGTTGCTTCAGATCCACTATCGGTGGGAGAGCGCCAGCTTCGATGGCAGCCTCAGGGACGCGTTGGTGGATACCGTGGCGACCAGGAGGGTCTCTCCCCGTAGGCTTCCGTATATCCGCTCGGTGCTCAGGCTGCTGGAAGAACATCTCGGGGAGGTGGATGCCAGGGTGTCCAGCGCGCTGGACAATTGGAGGCTCGAGCGAGTCGGAAAGATCGACCGCGCCATCCTTCGCATAGGGGCCGTCGAGATTCTGTACATCGAGGAGGTGCCCCCGAAGGTCTCGATCCAGGAAGCCATTCGACTCGCTGAGGCATACGGCGGCGAGGACTCGCCGCGCTTCGTGAATGGCGTTCTCGATGCACTCTTCAAGGGGCACGAAGGCGTTCCGTCGTGAGTGACGTCGCGCCGATGCGCGTCCTGGTTGTGAATTGGCTCGACCGTGAAAATCCGCAGGCCGGGGGAGCGGAGGTGCACCTGCACGAGACCTTCGGGCGCCTTGCGCAACGCGGCCATGAGATCACCCTCCTCGCCTCCGGTTGGAGAGGCTGCGATCCCCGCGCCGAGCTCGACGGCATCGACGTCCACCGCACCGGCGCACGCTACACCTTTTCGCTTGCGGCGCCTCGTTATTTCGGGCGTCGGCTGAGGGGCAGACCGTTCGACGTCGTCGTCGAGGACCTGAACAAGGTCCCACTATTCACGCGCTACTGGACACACGCACCCGTTGTGGCGCTGGTGCACCATCTCTTCGGTGCTACGGCGTTCCAAGAGGCCTCGTTCCCGCTGGCGGCCGCGACGTGGTTGCTCGAGCGGCCGATCCCGTTCGTCTTCCGCAGTGCACCTACGATCGCCGTCTCGGCAAGCACTAGGGAAGACCTCGGGCGCCGCGGTCTCGATGCCAGCCGAATAGAAGTCATTCCCAACGGCATCGATCTCGAGCGCTACACCCCCCACCCTGAAGGCCTGCGCACGCCCGAGCCCTCGCTGCTCTTCTTGGGACGATTGAAGAAGTACAAGAGGGTCGATCTTCTCCTACGCGCGGTGGCTCTGCTCGCCTCCGATGGGTCCGACGTAACCCTGAGGATTGGAGGCAGCGGCGACGATCGTGCGCGCCTCGAGAAGGTCGCCCGCGAGCTTGGTGTGGCGGACCGCGTGAGCTTTCACGGGTTCGTTAAGGAAGAGGAGAAACTGGACCTGTTCCGAACGTCCTGGCTGCACGCGCTGACGTCGCCCAACGAGGGATGGGGCATCTCGATCATGGAGGCGAGTGCTTGCGGGACGCCCAGCATCGCGAGCGACGCTCCCGGTCTGCGGGAAAGCGTCGTGGACGGAGAGACCGGCCTACTCGTGCCCCACGGCGACGTGCGCACGCTCGCCAACTCGATCGCATCGCTTCTGGAGGATGACGAGCGGCGCCAGGCGATGGGTCGAATGGCGCGGAGCTTCGCGGAGCAGTACTCGTGGGACGCATCAGCGGACCAGATGGAGGCCTTTTTGAGTCGGGTGGTGGCCGGATCCGCGCTCGGCTAGTTTTTTTGGGAGGCGGTCTGCTAACGATCTTTTCGGGAGGTTCTCTTGAGAGTTCAGATCACTGCCAGGCACTGCAACGTCCCGGACGAGCTGCTCACCCGCACCGAGCAACAGATCCAAAAACTGATCCGTTACGACCCGCGGGTCGCCTCGGCCGAAGTGACCTACACTGAAGAAAAGCACACCAGGAAGGCCGAGGTGGTCCTCCACATAGACGGAGCAGAGCCAGTCGTGGCACACGCCGAAGAACGCGAGTTCCGGTCCGCGCTCGATAAGGCAATCGATCGTGTCACACGCATGTTGAAGCGAGAGCGCCAGCAGCATCGCGACCACTGGGCCCCTCCGCTTCCCGAGGACACATCTGAGGCCGAGCCGTCTTGATGCATTCGCCTCACGTCAGGCGCGTGCACGCGAAGTGAGGTCCCACTGACTCCGAAAAGCATTCCGGTCCGGGACATCCTGGAAGCCAAGCAGAAGACCCTGGGACTCGAGGTCCTCACCGAAACCACGTCGCTCGAGCGTCCCGCGTCGGATCCCGATATCACATCGCCGGGCCTGGCGCTTGCTGGCCACATCATACGTATGCCACGAGGCCGCATGTGGGTCTTCGGCGAGACGGAAATGACCTACCTCGCGGCCTTGCCGGAGCCCGACGCTCGGAGTCGCTTGGCTTCGCTCTTCACCTTCGACGTGCCGGCCGTGTTCGTCACGAAGGGTCAGCAGGTCGCGCAGTACTTCCTCGATGAGGCCGCTTCGGCGGGAGTCCCGGTCCTGCGTTGCAGCGTGTCGACCAAGGAGTTCTATCGGCGCATCAAGCCGTTTCTCGAGCTCACGATGGCGCCTACGACCACCTTGCACGGCTCGCTCGCCGACGTGTATGGAGTCGGATTGCTCTTCGTTGGCGACAGCGGTGTGGGAAAGAGCGAGTGCGTGCTCGACCTCGTGGAGCGGGGGCACCGTCTCGTCGCCGATGACCTCGTGCTCGCTTCAAAGCAGGGCAACGACGTGCTCATCGGCCGTGGGCACGAGCTCCAGAGGCACCATATGGAGATCCGGGGCATCGGCATGATCGACGTGTCGGCACTCTTCGGCGTGCGCGCGATCCGTCAGCAGAAGAGGATCGAGGTCATCGTCTCCCTGGATATGTGGGACAAGCGCCGGGAATACTCCCGCACCGGGCTCGAAGAAGAGTACGAGGACATTCTCGGGGTGCAGGTTCCGAAGGTCACTGTGCCGCTCAACCCTGGGAAAAACATCACGGTGATCTCCGAGGTAGTGGCCATGAACCATTTGCTGCGCTTCGCTGGAGTAAACTCGGCCCAAATCTTCGACGAGAAGCTCAAGCAGTACCTGGAGCAGGACTATGAATGAGGCGGAGCCCGCGCTCGGAGTCGTGGTTGGACACGCAGCCATGGCCGAGGGGCTGGTGCAAGCGACACAGCGTATCACCGGCGGACTCGCTGAATGCCTGGCTCCTCTTTCGAATGACGGGAAAACCCCCGATCAGCTGAAGAGCGAACTCGAGGGCATGGTGGCAGACTCCCGATCCGTCGTCTTCGTCGACCTGCAGTCGGGTAGCTGCGGTATGGCGGCACTGGCGTGCTGCCGGGACTCCGTACGCAGGGTCGTCGTTTCCGGAGTCAACCTGCCCATGTTGCTCGACTTCGTGTTCAATCGCGAGTTGCCGTTCGAAGAGCTGGTTCCGCGCCTGCTCGAGAGCGGCCGCGCCTCGATAGCATCGATGCCAGCGACCGAATGAAGGCAAAAGGCCGCTGACGGTGTCCATCGTTCTGTTCAGAATCGACGAGCGCCTGATCCACGGTCAGGTCGTAATTGGCTGGGGCCATCAGCTGCGCCCCGACCGCTACGCGGTCGTCGACGACGACCTCGCGGGCAGCGCCTGGGAGCAGGACCTGTATCGCCTGGGCGCCGGTACCGCCGATGTCGTTTTCGCGACTACGGAGGACGCGCGTGGCCGCCTGCCCGAGTGGCGCGACGACCCTCTGCGGACCATCCTACTCACGCGGGACGTCACCACCATGTGGCGTCTCGGCGCGGGTGGCATGCTGGCGGGGGACCGGGTGAACTTAGGCGGCCTCCACCACGGCCCTGGCCGCCGTGAGTTGCTCACCTATCTGCACTTGACTGCCGAGGACGAAGATCACCTCGTGAAGCTCGCGGCGGAGGGTGTAGAGGTAAGCGCCCACGATCTGCCCGACGCACACCGGGTCCCGTTGGAAACACTCTTGGAAGGCTGAATGGAACTAGCTCTGGTCGCCCTATTGGGCGGAGTCTTAGCGCTGGACGGGACATCGGTCGGACAATTCATGCTGTCCAGGCCTGTCGTCGCTGGCGCGGTCACGGGTTGGATGCTCGGAGACCCCGCGCTCGGCCTGTTGATCGGGACGTTGCTGGAGCTGTACTTGCTCGTCTCTTTTCCCAGCGGCGGCGCGCGGTTCCCGGAGGGCACGACCGCTACGGTCGTCGCCGTGGCTACCGCGGTGGCGTCCGACACGGCAGGCGCGCTCCCCATCGCGATCGCGGTCGGTCTCTTATGGGGACAGGTCGGCGGCTTCTCGATCACGGCGCTGCGCAAAGCCAACGGGTTCATCGTGCCGGAGCCCGCCGACTCTCGCGCGGATTCCGCACGAGTCGCCACTGCTCACCTCGGCGCCGTCGGGCTCGACTTCCTGCGTGGGGCTCTGATTACGGGGACTGGCGTGGCCATCGGGCGCATGCTGCTGGCGCGCGTGGGCGCCTCCTGGCCGCTCGGGCAGCGCGAGTCCCTCGCTCTGATACTCGTGGGGGCCGCGGTGTCGGTGGGAATTCTGCTGCACGACCTGGGCGGCTTTCGGCACAGGCGCGTGCTCTTCGCGGCAGGCTTCGCGCTGGGCATCGTGGGGGTACGCTTCCTATGAGCGCGCTTTCACGTCGTGCCGTCACCTCCACCTTCCTGCGCTCGTTCCTGGTCCAGGGTTCGTGGAATTACCACACCATGCTGGGAACGGGTTTCGCCTGGGCCATGCTGCCTGGCCTGAGGCGCATCTTCGAAGGCGATCCCGAGGGTCTGGACGCCTCCGTACGCCGTCACCTGGATCACTTCAACGCACATCCATATCTGGCGAACGTCGCGCTGGGTGCGGCGCTCCGTCTGGAGGCGGACGGCACCGACGAACAGACTGTGCGCCGCTTCAAGACCGCGGTTCGCGGGCCACTCGGCGGATTGGGCGATTCGCTCGTTTGGGCGGCATGGTTGCCTACGGTGTCCATGGCGGCCCTGACGTTATGGTGGCTCGGGCTACCGGTCTGGCTGGTCGTGGGGCTCTTTCTCGTCGTCTACAACGCAGGCCACCTGGCACTGCGCATCTGGGGCTTCCGCATCGGGCTGCGCGACGGGCGTGACGTGGCGCTCACGCTGAGTGAAGCGCGATTGTCACAACTGGGCGAGCGCATCAAGTCGATCGCTGCGCTGCTCGTCGGTGTACTCGCGGGAGTGGTGTTGGCCGGCCGGGAGGGGCTGAGCGATGCCGGTCCGCTCTGGATCGTCCCCGCCGTCGTTTGCTTCGCGGCCGGACTCAAGATCGGCCATCGCGCCTGGAGGCCGGCAGCCGTCGCCACCGTCACCGCCATCGCCCTGATAGCTTGGTGGGGGGTTCTGCTTTGATGGAGACCCCAAATGCCGAGAGAGCGGTCGAGATCGTGAACCGCGCCGGAATGCACGCACGCCCTGCGGCCGAGTTCGTCAAGCTCGCGGGCAGCTTCGCCTCGCGCATCACTGTTGAAAAAGATGGCCTGGAGGTGAACGGCAAGAGCATCATGGGCGTGCTCATGCTGGCTGCAGAACAGGGCTCTACCTTGCGGGTCGCCGCACACGGGGACGATGCCGGGGACGCAGTCGCCGCGCTCGCCGAGCTAGTCGGACGCGGCTTCGAGGAGAACTAGTGTCCATTATCCTCGACGGCTCCCCGGCGTCTGAGGGGATAGGCTCCGGTCGTGTCTTCGTGCTCGACTGGGGGGTGCCCGTCGTGCCCCACGAGACTGTCGCGGAGGCAGACGCGACGTCAGAAATCGAGCGGTTCCACGAGGCCCGGAAGTGGGCGAAAGACAGGTTGTTCGAGACCAAGGAGATGACGGAGGCACGACTCGGCTCGGTCGAGGCTCGAATCTTCGATCCACAGATCCTGATGCTCGACGACGCCGAGGTCGTGAACGGCACGGTGCGCTACATCCGGGAGAATCGGCTGAACGCGCAGAGGGCCTTCGAGTGGCGCATGCTGGAGCTGCAGGCGATGTGGAGTCGCGCTTCACATCCCATGGTGCTCGACCGCTTGAACGACCTCGAGGATCTCATGATCCGGGTGCTCAACCGCCTCCTGGGCGCCAACGACCCCATGGACCTCGAAGGGCTCGAGGAGTCCGTGATTATCGTCGCCCCGAACCTCACGCCCAGCCTGACCGTGCATCTCGACGCAGCACCCGTTCTGGGCATCGCAACCGACCTGGGTACGCGCACGGCGCACTGGGTGATCCTCGCGCGCTCTTTGGAAATCCCGGCGGTCGTGGGACTGGGCGATGTGTCCAAGAGAGCCGTCGAGGGTCAGCAGGCGATCGTGGACGGTCGGATCGGGCGCGTCATCCTCGATCCGGACGAACACGACCGCGAGCGATTCCAAAGACGGCAGCGACGCATCGAGGCGTGGGAGGGCGAGATCGCGGTCATCGCCAAGCAGGAGTCAGTGACCAAAGACGGTCAGTTCGTCGAGCTGCGTGCCAATCTCGACCTGCCGGTCGAAGCCGAGCAGGCGCGGCTACACGGAGCCAACGGAGTAGGGCTGTTCCGTACCGAGTTCCTCGTCCTGGGACGCAATACCATGCCCGGTGAGGAAGAGCAGTTCGAAGCCTACAAGGCGACTGCGGAGGCCTTTCCCGAAGGCGCCGTATACATCCGTACGTTCGACCTCGGCGGGGACAAGTTCCCCATGTTCCTGCACATGCCACGGGAAGAGAACCCGTTCTTGGGATGGCGCGCGATCCGCGTCTGCCTCGACGAACCCGAACTGTTTCGCACCCAACTCCGGGCGCTGCTGAGAGCGACTGCGTACGGGGACGTGCGCATGATGCTGCCCCTGGTGAACGACGTAGACGAGATACGTCAGGTGCGCTCGCTGCTTCGCGAAGAGGAATCTCGGCTCGAAGCTGATGGGATCCCCTTCAATGCCGGGTACAAACTCGGGGTGATGATCGAGACGCCCGCAGCCGCGCTGGAAGCCTCGGAACTCGCTCGTCACGCGGACTTCTTCTCGATCGGCACCAACGACCTCATCCAGTACACACTCGCGGTCGACCGCACCAATACCCGACTCGCGAAACTGTACAACCCGTTCCATCCGGCGATCGTGCGGCAGCTACACCAGGTCGCTAGAGTCGGACGTGCGGCGGGCATCGAGGTCAGCGTGTGCGGTGAGATGGCATCGAATCCACTCGCGGCGTTCCTGCTGCTCGGCCTCGACATCACCGCGCTATCCGTCGCTTGGCCGTCGCTGCCGGAAATCAAGAAGGTCATTCGCGACGTGCGCATGGAGGACGCCCGCGTGGCCGCCCGCAAGGCGCTGGCGGCGCCCACCAGCGCGGACGTGACACGCTGCCTCGTCGAGGGTATCGGAGACTCCGTCGACCTCAAGGTCTTCCAAGGTCGTTGGAGCTTGTCGCTCCCAGAGTGATTGCCTAGCCTATTGGCCCCGCTCGCGGGCCCGCGAGCGACCCCAACGAGGCGCCTACCTTGAGCCGCACGCTCTTCACATCCGAGTCGGTTACCGAAGGCCACCCGGACAAGATCGCAGACCAGATCTCCGACGCCGTACTCGACCATCTCCTGGTTCAAGACCCGAGGTCGCGGGTGGCGTGCGAAACCCTCGTGACTACCGGACTCGCGATGGTGGCCGGCGAGGTCACCACCGACTGCTACGTGCACGTGCCCGACGTCGTGCGCGGCACGCTGCACAGAATCGGTTATACGAACTCGAACTTCGGCATCGACTCCAATACTTGCGCGGTGCTCACCAACCTCGACCGGCAGTCCCCGGATATCGCCATGGGCGTAGATACGGGCGGCGCGGGCGACCAGGGAATGATGTTCGGGTTCGCGTGTGACGAGACGCCTCAGTTGATGCCGGCGACCCTTCAGTACGCGCACGCGATCACGCGGCAGTTGGCGCGAATGCGGCGCAACGGGGAGCTGCCCTGGCTCCGACCCGACGGCAAGTCGCAGGTCACGGTCGAGTACGAGGGCGACAAGCCCGTCCGCATTCACACCGTGGTCGTGAGCGCGCAGCACGACGAGTCCGTGGCCCAGGCCGACCTCGTTGAGCAGATCATCAGCAAGGTGGTGAGGCCGGTCCTGCCGGACGAGATGCTCGACGACGACTGTATTATGCACATCAACCCGACCGGCCGTTTTGTGATCGGTGGACCGCACGGAGACGCGGGCCTCACGGGCCGGAAAATCATAGTCGATACGTACGGCGGCGTCGGACGGCACGGCGGCGGTGCATTCTCCGGCAAGGACGCCACCAAGGTCGACCGCTCCGCGGCCTATGCCTCCCGATGGGCGGCCAAGAACGTCGTGGCCGCGAAACTGGCTCGGCGCTGCGAGATACAGCTCGCGTATGCCATTGGCGTCGCCGATCCCGTGTCGATCCGGGTGCACACGTTCGGCACCAGCGACGCGTCCGAGGCCGAGTTGGCCCGCGCCATCTCTGAAGTCTTCGACTTCAAACCCGCAGCGATCATCGACCGACTGGGGCTGAGATCGCCGATCTTCACGGCCACTGCCGCGTACGGGCATTTCGGCCGCGCCCCCGAGATCGGAGTACCGGACGCGGGTGGCCCAGAGGTGCAGTTCTTTCCGTGGGAGATTGACGACTGCGTCGACGACCTCAGGACGGCGCTCGGAGCCTGACGCTTCCGCCTTGCGCGTTTCTTCCCTACCACCGGACCGCCCGAGTAGAACCCCAGTCGAGCTTTGGAGTATTGGTGAAAGTCACCGGGCTCGTACGCCCTGCTGGTTTCCTCTCTTCGGAGGATCTTCCGGTGCTCGTAGAAGTCAGAGTATGTGAATTGCGGCTGGACTCTGACAACAAGATTGGGTTGGTCGTCCTCAAGGAGACCGACGGCGACCGGCTCCTTCGTATCTACATCGGGGAGGCGGAGGCACTCGCGATCGCCTATCACCTGGAGTCGTTGTCAGTCGCGCGACCGCTGACGCATGACCTGCTGTGTTCGGTTCTTCAAGGCCTAGGCGGCAGTCTTCAGAGGGTGGTGATCACGAAGGTGGAGGAGCGCACTTACTACGCTGAACTGCTCCTCCAGCGCAACGGCGAAATCATCGGTCTGGACGCGCGCCCGTCGGACTCGATCGCGCTCGCGCTTCGCGCTTCCGCAGACATCTTCGTCGAGGAAAGGCTGCTCGACGCCGCCACCCTCGAATTTTCTCAAGACCTCGACTTCTCCCCAGCCAAGGACGCCGCGGAAACGACGTTCGGGGAGGCCACTTTCGATGTCCAGATCACGAGCGCGGAAGATCTCGAGGAGCGCCTTCGCAGGCTCAACCCCGAGGACTTTGGGCGCTTTAAGCCCTGAGGGCGGGCGCGCGACACGGGTCCGTGCCGCACTCGTCGCTTCCGTCGTCGCGCTATCTGCCGCCGCGGGGCCGGCACGTGTCTCTGCTCAGGTCGAAGCCAACCCGATCCTGCATGGCACAGCGCTTCTAGGCGATACCGCGCTCACGAGCGGCACGGTCGTACTGCACCACCTCACCACTACGACGCAAGGCGAGGTGGACTCCATCACTGTGGCAGCGGACGGTTCGTTCTCGCTGCGACTGCCCAACGTGCCCGATCCCGCGCGTGGAGATGTTTTCTTCGCCTCGATACGACACGAAGGCGTGAGCTACTTCGGCAGCTTCGTAACCACCGCAAGTCAGCTCGACTCCGTTTATTCCATTCAAACGTATGACACGCTTCTGGCTCCGGAGCAGGGCGTCGACCTGCAAATCGAGATCAGGACCGTGTTCCTCGAAGCAGTCGAGAACCGTTGGCGCGTAACCGATGTCTTTCAGTTGGCCAACATGGGCACCCGCACGGTCGTGACTCGAGAAACGGGCGCCGTCTGGCGGTACCCCCTCGCCGTCGGAGCGACGGAGTTCGCGGTCGGTGAAGGTGACATGACGCCCGAGGTCATCGACCTGGAAGACGGAGACCTCGTGCTGCGTGCCCCCATGTCTCCCGGCCCACGAATGTTCGTGGTCCGCTACATGCTCGACGACATGTTCACGTCGATACCGACGCCCGGTATCGTCGATCAATTCGAAGTGCTCATCAGAGAGCCCGCCCCCCTCATGGAGGTGGAGGGCTTGAGCTTCCTCGCAAGAGTGGAGCTGGAAGTGGGCTCGACATACCGCCGCTACAGTGGGCAGTCGGTCGACCTGGCTTCGATCCGTCTGGTCTCGATCGACGCCCCGTTCGAGCCACCGGTGGAGTGGGTAGCGGTGGTGCTGGGGACTCTACTCGCTGGCATGGGACTCTTCGCGCTGCGGGCGAGTGGCCTGTCTTTTTCGCGCGAACCGAGCAGGGCACCGGCCTCGAGCCGGCACGGCCTACTACTCCAAGTCGCGCGCCTCGACGATGACTTCGAGGCCCAAGGGAATCCGAGCGCTTCCGCCCGTACCACGTATGAACGCCGCCGCGAAGGGCTGCTCAGCCGCATTCGCGCGGCACCGTAGTGGCGCCGGTCAGCACTCCCGCGGTGCTGCTCCGGTCCCACGACTACGGTGACTCAAGCCGCATCCTCCGCTTCTATACCGAGACCCATGGACTGTTGAGCGTGATGGCTCGTGGGGTCCGCAAACGCAGCGGCAAGGGCACCACTACACTGGCCACCTTCGCGACTGGAACCCTCACGGCCTATATAAAGCCGCACCGTGACCTGCACACGATGAAGGACTTCGACTGCACACACTTTAGGGACGGGCTAGGGCTCGACGTAATGCGCTTTGCCGGTGCTTCCGCGACCGCTGAGCTGGTGCTCGCCCACGCCGACCAGGAACAAAACCCCGACTTGCTGCGGGCGCTCGAACAAGTACTCGACACTCTGGAATCGGTCGAGACCGCCCAGGTGCCCGCGGCGGCGCTCTCGGCTGTTTGGCGGATCACCGAGGCCTTCGGATTCGCCCCCCAGTTGGACCCATGTGTGCGTTGTGGGGAACCGCTCGCCGACGACAGCGTGGGCCGTTTCGACTTCGCGTCCGGCGGGGTTCGCTGCGCGCGATGCGCGGAGGACGCCGCCGGCCCGCGCCTCGGACCCATCGCTCGCGCGCAGATCGCGAACCTGCTCGCCTGCGAACTCGACGCGGAGTTCACCTATGCCCGTCGGCACCTCGGGGTGCTTTCCGACTTCGTGGCCTATCACATCGTGTCCAAACCACTCAAGTCCCTGCATTTCCTGGGAGGCCTTTTGCCTCCAGATGAGGGGATCGGAGCGTGAATCGACTGATCCTTGGGACGGCAGGGCACATCGACCACGGCAAGACCGCGCTCGTGCGCGCGCTTACCGGCGTCGATACCGACCGGCTCAAGGAAGAAAAGGCCCGCGGAATCACGATCGAGCTCGGCTTCGCCGAGTTGGTTCTGCCCGAAGCGCGCCTGGGCGTGGTCGACGTACCCGGCCATGAAGCCTTCGTACGGGCCATGGTCGCGGGAGCTGCGGGCATGGACCTCGTTTTGCTCGTGGTGGCGTCCGATGAAGGAGTCATGCCGCAGACCAGGGAGCACGTCGCGATCGTGGAACTGTTGGGCGTGCGCCAACTCGTCGTGGCACTCACCAAGCGCGACCTGGTCGACGAGGAGTGGCTCGAGTTGGTTCGCTCCGACGTCGAGGATCTGCTCGAGCCGACCCCCTATCGTGGGGCCGTTTCGGTGCCCACGTCGGCTACTTCTGAGTTGGGAATGGACGAACTCAAGGAGGCCCTGGCGCTCGCTGCGGAGGCGGTGCAGAAGTCCTCGGGCGGAGACCTCGTGCGACTGCCGCTCGATCGCGTCTTCACCATCCAGGGCACCGGCACCGTAGCCACCGGAACGCTCTGGAGCGGCACCCTGGCCAAGGGCGACCGTGTCCGCATCCTCCCCGATGACCTCGGCGCACGAGTCCGGGGCGTGCAAGTGCACGGTCGGGAAGTCGAGCAGGCGACGGCCGGGGACCGGACCGCGATATCGTTGACCGGCGAAGGGGCAGACCGCACTGCAGTGGGGCGAGGTGCGACGCTCGTGTCCGACCCGGCGTGGTCACCCACCTGGATGCTCACCGCCCGTGTCCGCATGCTTCCTGACACGGCATGGAAACTCGAACACAACCAGCGAGTCCGCGTCCATGTGGGCACGGCAGAGGTCATGGCGCGCTGCGCGCTGCTCGAGTCCGAGACGATCCGGGCCGGCGGAGCAGGGTGGGTGCAATTGAGACTCGAGGAACCGGTGGTCGCCCGGGCACACGACCGGCTGGTAATCAGAGCCTACTCCCCGGTCGCGACCATCGGAGGTGGGCTGATCGCAGAGGCAACGCCGCCGAAGCGAACCCGCATCGACGACTCGGTACGGGCAGGGCTCGAGAGTCTGCTGGAGGGGGACGCGGGGGCGCGTGTTCGTGCGATTCTGGAACTGGCCGGGTGGCACGGCGCGGAGGTAGCGGCATTCCCGGTCTCGACGGGCCTGTCCCTCGACGAGCTCGGCCCCACACTGCAAGCGCTCGAGACCCAGCGTGATCCGCGAACGGCTGGGCGCCTCTTCTCCGCACAAATCACCAGCCAGGCCGAGAAGCGAATCGTCGCCGCAGTCACAGCGGCGCACGCCCAGGATCCGCTGCGGCCGGCCATCTCGCTCGCCGCAGTGCGGACGGCTCTACCCGCCTGGGCAGCCAAAGGCCTGGCCGACGCCACCATCGCCAGACTCTGTGAGCAAACGGTGTTGGAAATGGCCGATGGCGGTGTTCGCCTACCTAGACACGTGGTGGCCCTGACGCAAGACCAGAAGGCCGCCGCGAACGACCTGCGAGCGCTGCTCGCGGAGGCGGGCCTCGCTCCGCCCTTCGTGGACGAGTTTCCCGCGTCGCTCAAGGGCCGAGGCGACCTCTGGTCACTCTTGAAGTTTCTCGAAGAACAGGGAGTCGTCAGCCCCGTGGCGGACGGATACTACGTGAGCACCGCCGAACTCGAGAAGGGGATCGCCGCGGTGCGCGAGATGCTTGGCGGGCAATCAGGACTTGGACCCTCGGCGTTCCGGGAGCCGCTGCCCGTCACCCGAAAGCACCTCATTCCGTTGCTGAATCACCTGGATGGATTGGGCATCACGATGAGGAGCGACGAAGGGCGAAGCGTGCCCCAGTAGAGCCGTTTCTCGGCGCATACAGTCCACCGGCAACTAAATCGGCCCAGTGCGGTATCAAAAACGTACGTTTGCTCAGGTTTCTTTAGGAATGACGGGCGGTTTCGCTTGACCTTCGGGAGCTTGAGAGAGTATGATGACAGTGGCGCGTGTGCGCCGCTCGATAACCACGCATGGAGCGCGATTGCCCCTAGGCTACAGCACATCTAGTGTGCGGAGGAATCAATGAGGCGCATGATCGGCGTCTTGCCCGTCTTCCTGTTTTTGTTCGTCGCGGCTGAGGCCGTATCCGCCCAGGACACCGGGCGTCCCGCGTCGTCACAGCAGGAGAGCGGCTTCGAACTGCGGGACAACTACCCAAATCCGTTCAACCCGGAAACGACGATCCCCTTCGTTCTACACGAGGGATTGTTCGTGGATGGGCGTCCTGCCGTTGTATCCATCCGCATCTTCAACCTACTCGAGCAGTTCCAAGCCTCCCCGGTCGCGCTCGGTCACTCCTCAGGTGAAGGCGTCGAGCTCATCGGGCTAGAGTACCTTCAGCCCGGCACGTACGAAGCCTTCTGGGACGGTACCGATCAAATGGGCCGCCAGGTCGCCTCCGGCAGCTACTTCGTGCTTCTCACGGTGAACGGTAGGAGCAAGCTGGCGGGGATTACTGTGATGAAGTAGTAACGACCGGCTGACTCCGAATGTGACGGCGCGTCCCCCATGGGACGGGCCTTTTTTCATTCTTGCGGCCGGCTAGGATGCCTTCTCGGCGAGGAGAGCAAGAAACTCTTCGGGTTCACTGAGCTCCAGGAGGTCGCCAGGCACGGCTGCGTCCTTGGCGAACTGCGCGATCTTCCCCAGCACCGGCAGGTATTGGTTCGACACCTCGAGCGGTGGCGCGATGATCAGGAAGAAGTTGTAGACCGGCTCGCCATCGATCGCATTGAAGTTGAGGCCCCCCGGCTTCCGTCCATACGCCAGGCGCAGGCGATTGACCACGAGTGTGCGACAATGGGGGATGGCGATGCCCTTGCCGATGCCCGTGGAACCGAGGTTCTCGCGCCGTTTCAGCGTCTTGAACAGGGTCGCCGCAGACTTGTCGTCGAGCGCCAGCAGGCCGACCAGCTCCTTGAGCAAATCGTCCTTGTTCTGGGACTCCAAGTCGAGCTTCACCACATCCGACGTAAACAGGTCCTTCAACCGCATCCACCGCCTCCAAACTCTCGATTCGGCGTCGCATCCTACCAGGCAGCGAGACAATAACCGCATGCGGTAGGTGCGTCAGCCCCGAGCGCCACACGACTTCACCGCGGCCGCCGGCAGGGGTAGCTTCGCAACATGAGCACCGACGTCATCGCCCTACTGAGCGGAAGCCACACGCCGCTATACCTGGCGCCCCAGGCCGGCGTGAGCGAGTCGCCGTTTCGCCGGCTCTGCCGTCGATACGGGGCTGATGTAGTGGTCAGCGAGTTCGTAAGCGCAGCAGGCATCGTCATGCAGTCCCCCAGGTCGCGCGACTATTTACGCTTCGATGAGGAAGAGCGCCCCATCGGCATCCAGATCTTCGGCGCCGATCCCGCCATGATGCGTGATGCGGCCGCGTTCGTTGCCGACACCTACAGCCCTGACTTCATCGACATCAACTTCGGATGCCCGGTGAAAAAGGTCGTGAAGCGCAACGGTGGCTCGGGGTGCCTCAAGGACCTCGATCTGCTCGAGACCCTGGTGCGGGCCGTCGACGACGCCACTTCGCTGCCCACGACGGTAAAGATCCGCAGCGGATTCGACGAGCGCACGCGCGACCCCGTGACCATTGGCCTGCGCTGTCAGGACGCTGGGGCTCGGGCGTTGTGCATTCACCCGCGGACGCGAGCCGACATGTATAGCGGCGAGGCGCGCTGGGATGAGATTCGAGCCGTCACCGAGGCACTAGAGATTCCCGTGATCGGGAACGGAGACATCCGAACGGGTGACGACGCACGACGCATGCGCGACGAAACCGGATGCGCCGGCATCATGATCGCCCGGGGGTCGCACGGAGATCCCTGGCTCTTCTCACAAGCTCGCGCCGCGCTGGACGGAGACCCCGTACCGAGCGATCCGAGTGTTGAGGAGCGCTTCGAGATCTGTCTGGATCACGCCAAGAACGCGATCGCCTTCGAGCGGAACCCCGAACGCGCCATCATTGACTTCCGAAAGCACCTCGGCTGGTATACAAAGGGACTGCCCGACGGTAGGCTGCTGCGCACCGAGCTCTTCCAAGCGAACAAGCTCGAGGATGTCGAGGTGCTGCTCGAGGGTTACCTCGCGGGGCATAGAGCCGAAGCTCTGGTATAGACCCAAACCCCGTATTTCGCATAGCTTTCACCAGTAAGGATGTTTGACAGAGCCATCCGCATCATCGGGGGCGTCCCGGTTTCGACGTGTTTGGTGAACGTGGAGTAGCGTGCCGAGGTCCTGATCCTCGCTAATCTTCGGGAAACTTTTTAGCTGCCAACAACAACCTGGCGCTGGCTGCGTAAGCTTTCTTACGTGCCCGTCTCCCTGGTCGCCCGCTCGAGGCGGTCTTTGAGGCGACGATAAGTCGAGCTGGTCCCCCGGTTTCGCCGCCGGGCCAGGGGGCGAGATTTTTAGGCGGCTGGCCGCGGGGTCGGTTGATCACTGACCGCCCGAGGTGAGATAACCCAGTGATCTACGCACGTAGAGATTCCGCTGGACCCAAGTGCGGACGCGGGTTCGACTCCCGCCGCCTCCACTATGAAGGGCTCTGACGACCACATCGGTTGTCAGGGCCCTTCTTTTTGTCACTGCTTCTCGGTCATGCGGCGGGAGGCGAACCCGCCGGGATTCGCGAAGCGAAGACCGCAACGCGGGTTTGAGCCGACGAGCAGGAGGGTCTACTGAAGACCTGCCCGTCCGACCGAGGAGCCGACGGCGGCCCGAAGGGGCGCCGTCACTCCCGCCGGGATTCGCGAATCCGCTACGAGATAATCTGCGGCTTCTTCTGCCGAGTCTTTAAGTGTTCTTCCATTTCCAGCCGCGGCACGCCGTTCACCCACCAGTCCGGCGCAGGGAAATCGCGGAGGTAATAGTCGAAGAACTCCATCATGCGCACCGTGTAGTCGCGCTGATTGACGGGGTTTCTGAGTCCGTGATTCTCACCCACGTACTGGAGCAACACTACGTCCTTCTCCTGCTCTCGTAGCGAATTGTAGAAGGTGATGCCTTGGTTGAAGTCCACCGCCCCATCCTTCTCATTGTGCAGCAGAACCAGGGGTGTCGTGACGTTCTTCACGTGGAAGGCCGGAGAGTTTCGGAGGTAGGCCTCGTGGTTGTCGAGGTAGCTGCCCCTGAACCGTCCTTGGCTGGACTCAAAGATCCCCGCGTTCGAGTTCCCCGAGTTCCAGTAGACCGAGTTGTACATACTCACCATGTCGGTGAGCGCTGCCCCCGCTATCGCGCTAGCAAAGATGTCTGTCTGTGTGATCAGATGGGCGGTCTGGTACCCACCCCAGGAATGGCCGTGCAGCCCGACCCGGTCGGCGTCGACGATGCCGGTTGCTATCGCTGCCTGTACCGCCGGGACGACTGACCAAACGGCTGACATGCCCGGGTCGTTGATCTTGTATACGATGTCGGGGGTCAGGACGGCGTACCCCCGGCTCGTATACACGCTGACATTGAGCGCACGCGTTTCGTTCGGAACGACGTACCGGTTGATGTTCTGCGAGAGCTTCTCGTAGATGTACACAACAGTGGGGTACTTCTCCCCTTCCATGTAGCCAGCGGGTAGGTAGAGCGCGGCCTGCAGGGAGTCACCCTTGTCCGTCACGAAGTTCAGCAAGCGCGTCCCAGCAGACCATGCATAGTCGGCCTGTTGCGGGTTGGCGTCCGTCAGGCGAACGGGCTCGTCGAAAGAATCCTTCGCCGCCCACACATCCGGAAATTCTGTGAAGGTCTCCCTGGTGTACACGAAGGTTTCGGCATTCTCGGCCCTGCGAACACTGTGCCGAACGTCGTCCCAGAGCAGAGTTTCGATGTTACGCCCGTTCGAAGTGAGCTTGGCGAGACCGGTCTTCTTCGTCCACTCGCCATACATCTCCACGTAGAGGGGCTCCGACAGATCGATGCCGTCCTGTTCGGGATCGTAGCGCAGCGGCCTGCGGTAGCGAATACCCTCCTCGCGGCCGGTCTTGGTAAGGTTGCTGTAGTTGCCCCCGTCTGCATCGACTCTCCAGATATCCCACGCGTCGGTGAGAAGAACACTCTCGGAGTCCGAGGCCCAACCGACCGGGCCTATTGGCGGATCCTCGACGTTGTGATCATCCGCAACGTTGATGAAGCTCACCGGAACCGAGGCGGAAATATTGGTGTGGGAGTTGTTCTCGAAGTCGTACACATGGTAGTGGCCGTCATCGTAGTACAGCGCCTTGCCCCCGTCCGGCGATAGAGACACCCGCCAGGTGAACGCCGGAAGGATCTTCTGCGCTGTACCGGTCTTCACGTCGACCGCGTACACGTCTTGACGACGGCCCCCGTCGATCCCGTCCCGCAGCTGATATGACAGGTCGTCATACCCGACCGCGTAACGCTGGTTTGCGGCCAGGGTTACGGTGCGCATGGCCTCGGTGGCCAGCTGTACGAACTGGCCCTCGGCCACATGGTAGGCAGCGAGGAAGTTGAAACGCTCGTCCGCGCGTTCCTGCACCTGCTGACGCGACTGCAGCCGAGGATCGTTACCGTGCCACAGGACCAGGCTGGGAAGGTCGTCCTCATCCAGGTCCGGCGCCGGGCTCTGCATTGCGCCAGGGGTACCGGCGGCTGGCTTTACGTCAGGACGGTCGCCCTCATCGGGGTCTTCGTCGTGCTCGGCGATTCCGAAGAAGAGCGCCGAGCGGTCATCTGACCAACGGGGCGACCGCTCCGGGGTGATCCGCATCGCCTCGGGGAACCCAGCCAACTCGGTGCCGTCCACCACGGTAGTCGTCACAGAACCCCCAAACCCCGTGAAGCCGACGGCCACGTACGTGGTGTCGTCCTCCTCACTGATGTGGCCTCGCATAACAGAAAGAGCCGGTCGCTCACCGTCCTCATCTGCCCACGACAGATCGGAGTACAGGGCGCGTTCGCTGTCGATGCGTTGGGCCGCGTTCGTACGAAGGTTCAAGACCGTGACTCCGTTCACCACCCGGTCCGGTGACTGCGTACTATACGCCAACAATTCGCCGCTGTCGTTGAGGTCGTAGGCGCTCACACCCCCGATGGGAGAGGAGACGCCGGTTTGGAGATCCAGAAGCAGCAGGCCTGAGCCAGTGTCCTTGGGCGCCTTCTCCGGGGCCACTCGGCGCATCACCAGCCAGCGTGGGTTGTCACCCGCGAACTCGAAACGGCTGACTCCCTCGTATTTAGCTTCCTGCCACGTAGTGAGATTCACGATCGTGACGGCGTTGTGTAGCGTTTCGTCCGCCTTCTTCGCTTCGTCCGCTTCCTCCTTGGTGGGAAATGTCGAGAAGGCCAGCCAGTTTCCATCCGCCGACAGTTGCAGGGGTCCGGCGGTCGAAAACGAGAGTGCGCCACCGCCACCCGACGGCTCCCCGATGGGGAAGCGGTGCTCCTCCCCGCCATCCGTCGGCCGCACGACCACCTCGGCATCCCCTTCGGTCGGGGTGGCCTGGTAGGCGTACCAGCGCCCGTCCGGCGTGAGTTGGCCGGACCGCACAGTCTTCCAGTGGTTGAGATCGGTCGGGTCGAGTTCTGGCCTCTCGGAACCGTTCTGAGCTGCCAGCGGGAGCGCCAGCACGGAAAGGGCCAGCGCGACCGTGACGAAGGCTGCGACAAACGACGGGCGACAAGATTTCATGTTCAACTCTCGGGTTGGCCATTGGATGGTTCAGGATAAGTTCCGCTGCGTACCGACAACGGCGCAACTCCTCCCGGGGCAAAGTTGAGCCTGCTGATTCGGGATCGGATCGAAGATCCCCAATGGCTGAGTGAGCTCGTGAGGATCACCGCCCGAGAGCTACCCGAGCCCAAACCGAAGAAGCCCAGGAAGAAGAAGAGCAAGGGCAGGGGGGGGCTAGCCGCCCCAAACGCCCCGGGAGCGGACTGCCACGGCACCGATTATTCCTTCGAGAGCCTTCTGCCCCCTGCGCATGCAGTAGGCATAGACGGCCCGGTATCCCTTCATGCCGAGGCCACCCCCGAGCAAGAAACCGGCGCCGAGGACGGGCACGGCCGGGACCGCCACTCCCAGCACGAACACCGCGAATCCCCCGAGCGCTACTCCCACACCCATGCCCGCTCCTCCGGCGACCACCCCGGCGATCAGCCCCTGAACAAGCCCGTGGTTGTGGCCCGTCACCTGGCCGTGCGCCGTCATCTCACACGACGGCGTCGCCCCTTCGACCGGGCGCAGGGAGACGAATACCTGCCGAAAACCGCCCCACTTGGCTTCCAGTGCGAGCCCCTCGGGGAAGGGGGCTGTGAGTCCTTGGATGTCGAAGACCAGTACGCCTCGATTGAGCGGGTCGCCTTTCTGGTCGGTCGTGGTTAGGCGAAACGGCTCGTCCGGAAATACAACCTCCATTGCCGACAGCACCTCGCGTGGTGTTGCCTCCAGGACTCGGCGGGCGGTGAGCGTGTCGGGTGGATGGCCTAGAAACTTGCGCGCGACGTTACTACCACTCGCAGCGGGAAGTGCTCGTTCCGCTCGCAGGTCGGCCAGAGCCGCTTCCACGAATTCATTGGCAATGCCGGCTTCCAGAGCCGCGGAACGCACGTGCGTGAGCGCATAGCCCGAGGCAGACATGGCAGCGCCCTGTACCTCCGGTGCCTCGACTCTCCTGGCGGCCTCGGCCTGCAGGTGAGCGGCACGCTCCCACAAGCGCGCTGCCTCTCCCACGCTGAGAACCTCGGGGTCGCGCTGCACCATTTCGGACCTGAGCCTTTCTTGTTCGTTACGCGTTGGCAGCCACAGCGGCCTTCGACTTGCGGGTCAGCCGCCGCGCGGGTGTAATGAAGGTCGTGCATTATGCTTCCGGGTACCATTCTTGTCGCGCACTCCAACTCCCCACTCGCGCCACCCTCGACTTGGAACGATCCCGCATGATGAACCAAGTACGCGTCCGGGCGTGGCCCGCTTCGTGAGATCGCGTTCCAGGGTCTCGATTCTCGGCTCGGTGCTGACGTGTCTGGCCGCGGCAATGGCTTCGTGTGGCTCAGACGCGCCGGCAGGTGAAGAAGCGGTACAAGCACTTCCAGCCTTTCGGCTCACCGCTTCGATGGAGGAGATCATGCGCTACATGATCGACCCCTCTGCGGACGCCGTTTGGGATGCGATCGTGACGGAGGTCACGGCCGACGGCGTCTTCACCACCGAACCGGAAACGGACGAAGACTGGATGGTGCTGCGGCGGCACGCGGTGACGCTCATCGAAGCCACCGACCTACTGTTGATGGAAGGCCGACGGGTCGCGGCAGAGGGGTCGCGCTCGGAGCTGCCGGGCGTCGACCTGGAGCCCGAGGAGATCGAAGCGCTGCTCGAGGCGGACCGAGCAAGTTGGACGGCGTTCGTGGCGGTGCTGCATGAAGGGGGCGTCGGCGTGCTGGAGGCGATCGACAGCCAGGATGTCGATGCGTTGCTCGTCGCCAGCGATGTGCTCGACGCGGCGTGTGAGGTCTGCCACGTGCGCTATTGGTACCCGCCTCGCCCGCTCTCCGACAGCACGCGCTAGCTGGCGAAACGCGGGATCGCGCGCGGTACGCTCGGCTACCGTCGTATGGAACTGCCGTCCGGCCGGGTCAGCTCCGCGCAGCAGACGCCGAACGTGCCAGGTGCGCGCGATGGCTGACCGACGGCCCGAATCGAGTCACCGGCGCTGATGGTCTCGGGGCTCCAACCACGGCGGCGCATGCTCACCGCGGCACCCATTTCAACCTCCCACTCAATCAGCTCGCCATCCTCATCCTCACCGTTGATGAAGAGGAACGAGTGCGGGTTGCGGAATACGAACCTCTCGACGACACCGATTGCCTCCACGCTCTTCTCGGGATCATAGAACGGCGCGCTGCTATGGTGCGCGCCAGCCGGAAGCATCGTGACCGCCATTCCTCCAACCACGACGGCGAGGAACGACGAGATCCAGAGCATTCGTTTCACCGGTTCGCCTCCTTGGCGTTGCGTACTCTTCATCGGTACTTGGGAATCATGAATTTCACCGCGCGACGTGCCTCTTCCGCGTCACATGCGTACGGTGCAAGCCGGTAGTCCTCGGGCGCCGGAAGCCAGCGCGTCGTGTACGAGGCCGGCTCTCTGAGGAACAACGGGTCCTCGAGGGTCAGCGTCAAGCGCAGCTCATCACCGTCACGCCAATACCGCTCGGTCACCGACTTGAGCTGAGACGACGGGATGCCGTTGTAGTCGTCGAATCCTGTGATGTCGAACACGAAGTGCGTGGTCTCGACGATGAGCGCGTCGCCTTCATATCGACCGACCGAGAACCCCTGGACGCTGAAGTCGTTCAGGGGAGGCTCGCGACCGTCCAACCAAACGATGCGCAGCTGGTCGTCTTTCTCGTACCGGAACATGACTCGATCGGGCCACTGCACGACCTCCATGAAATAGGGGTCGTATTGCAACGCCGGCGACGCCGCCGGAACGCAGTCGTACTTTGGTGCGATCGCTTCGTCGAAGACCTGCTGAAACGCGATCGCACGCTCGTTGAGTACGGGGAAATTGTCCGGCGTCCAAGGCATGTTCGGTCCGTTGATGCGACGCGAGCGCGGCCCACCGTCCCAGATCCCCACGAGGTCGGGCGGCGCAGTGCCGACCGTCTGGGCCGTGACTGGAACGGATGTCCCTTCGATCGCTACCGCCAGCAGGGCGGCCACCGCGCCCAGGCAAATGAGTCGCCGAGAAGACCCCCGGACGTCCGTGTTCCTCATCGTTCTCTCCTTTTTCCGTGCCCAGACGCGCGTTTTTGGCGCTACCGCCAGACACTTCCGAGCCAAGGCAGGCAACGTAGGACGGGGCCTGGATGAACGCGAGCGCGGTGAAAGGGGGCGGGGCCGTGGCACACGGATCCTGCGTCTAGGCCTCCGTGTAGGTACCGGGGTCGCGCACTTCGGTCACGCCCCCCAAATTGTCGGCCAGTTGAAATCCTGGATGACAGCATGAACTCACGATCCATTCTCTTGGTCGCACTCATTGGTCTGCTGCCCCGTGCGGGCGCCTCGCAGACCACGGAACGGCTGTATGTGGAGGCATGCGAAGCCGGCGACTTGATCGCCTGCAATGTCTTCGGGCTCATGTACGAGACCGGAGACGGTGTGCCACGGGACCTCTCTCGTGCCGCCAGTCTCTACGAAATGGCCTGCGAGGGTGGCGAACTGGTGGGCTGCACCAACCTCGGCCTCATGTATGCAGTCGGCGCTGGCGTCACTCTGAGTGTTGCCCGCGCGGCCGGCCTCTACCAGGTCGCCTGCGAGGGAGGCGAACGGTTGGCGTGCAGCCTCCGGGCGGACTCAGAGCGCTTCGCCAGGTCCGGCCGCGTCGGTGACGCGGAGACCGAAAGGCCGCTCAGCCAGGCAATCGTTGAATTGCCAGAGCTCGGAGTCCGAGCCGTGTCCGACGAGTTGGGACGACTCCAGCTGACCGATCTTTTGCCCGGCATCCACGCCCTTAGGGTAGAGCGGCTCGGCTATACGGTCCTCGAGGGAGCGTTGGAGGTCCCCGGAAGTGGCCACTTCGTGATTCTCCTGTACCGATCCCTGTTGAACGACCCGAACGCACTGGGTCGGATCACGGGTCGCGTCATGGAGGAAGGGGTGAATCGCGGGCTCTCGGACGTAGAGATTACGCTACTTCGTCCGCCTCAAGTCGGCACGCTCAGCGACGGACAAGGCCGTTTCACTCTAACCGGTGTCGTGCCCGGGCTGGTGGAACTGCGATTCGTGCACCTGGGCTATGCGCCCCGCACGGCCACACTGATCGTACAGCCCGGGGAGAGCGTGGAAATCGCGGCCGAGATGTCGACGCAGCCGATCGAGCTCGAGGCCATTGAGGTAACCGTACGCTCCACGTATCTGGAACGAAACGGGTTCTACGATCGGAAAATCGGTGCATCGGGTGCCCAATTCACGCGCGACCAACTCTCCGAGATCGACCCGCTGCTAGTTTCGCACGTCTTCAGAAACGTTCCAGGCGTGATCGTGAGCTATGAATCGGGCGATGCACGACCCGTGAGCCGGCGAAGCACCAGTATTACCGGCGGCAATTGTGAACTGCTTGTGTACCTGGACGGAATGTTGATGCAAGAGTGGGACATGGACGACATACGAGTCGAATGGGTCGAGGCCATGGAGGTGTACAACGGGTTGAACACACCCGCGCAGTATGCCCGAGATCCGTGCGGGGTCGTACTCATTTGGACCCGATGAAGTAGGTAAGCGGCACTCCGGTCACCGGGAACGAACCACCGCCGCTTCTGTACACTGACTGCCTCAGTCGTATTCAACCCGAGTCTGGAGTTCCGTCCGCGTGCGTTCGAAGGTCGCCATCTTCGGTCTGACGTTCCCGTTGATCATGGTGTTCGACTTCATGAGCAAGCGCTGGGCGTTGGACGCGCTGGGCGCACGCAGTAGCGAGATCTTCGGCGGTCTGGTGCCGCTCACGCTGGCCTACAACAAAGGCGCGGCCTTCGGGGTTCGTCTGGGCGAAGACTCGAGATGGTTCTTCGTGCCTGTCACCATCATCGCGCTGGTGCTGCTCGGCGTGCTCTTCAAGCAGGCGGCCGACCGCGATTTCCTGCGCATTGCTTCGATCTCCCTCGTGGTCTCCGGAGCGATCGGGAATCTGTGGGATCGCGTGCGCTGGGACCTTGGCGTGGTCGACTTCATCGGGCCGATAGACCTCGGCTTCTGGGACTTTCCGATCTTCAACGTGGCCGACATGGCCATCACGTGCGGCGCAGTGCTGCTCGCGATCTCCTTCTGGTTCGAGGAGCAGATGGAACGCAGGCTCGAAGCGGCG
>Ga0209445_1000315_pt1 | contig 27389 bp, 27 predicted proteins | sample MarorgKNORR_S2LV_4_FD_188223 | JGI IMG/M metagenome (GOLD analysis project Ga0209445, IMG submission 188223) | Marine microbial communities from the Southern Atlantic Ocean, analyzing organic carbon cycling - NADW_A/KNORR_S2/LV (SPAdes) (version 2) | ecosystem: Environmental > Aquatic > Marine >... | reverse complement strand
CGGCGCGCCCGACGGGCCCGCCCGCCAGTTGAGCCCGGACGGACGGCCCGACGACACTGCCACGTACTGTTTCCCGTCCACGGTATACGTCACCACTCCGCCACCGATCGGTCCCGAAGTCCTAGACCGGAAGAGCTCGTCGCCGGTCTCTGCGTTGAACGCTACCAGATCGCCGGTCAGCTCGCCCAGGAAAAGAAGATTGCCGGCAGTCGTCGTGACGGCACCCAAGACGGGCAGTTCAGACCGGTACATCCAGCGCACCTCCCCCGTGGAGGCGTCCACCGCGGTCACTCGACCCTCGTTCTCGGGATCGGGTCGAAACGTGCCCCCCATGTAGAGTTGCCCCGGCACAAACCGCACGCTGTCGGTGAGCGCGAAAGTAGTGCACCAGTCGATGGCACCGATGTAGAGCTGATTGGTGCCGGGGTTGTACGCCGGACCGTGCCAGAGCACGCCGCCATTGACTCCGGGACAGACACGAACACCCTCCTTGGTGAGCGGCACGTCCGCGTTCAGTTGCCTTGAAATCGGGGTTTCGTACAGACGCTCGTGGGACTCGCGGTCCAGGACCCGTAGGAAGCCGTCCTTGCCCACCGTAGCAAGCAAGTCGCGCTCTCGACCTTCGATGGTCGTTTTGAACAGCGGGCTCACCTGCGTCAGATCCCAATCGTGGAAATCGTTGGGCACGACCTGGTCGTACCAGCGGAGTTCGCCCGACCGAATGTCGAGCGCCACGACCGAGTTGGTGTAGAGGTTCAGACCCGGCCTGAGGTGCGCTGGAAGATCCGGAGCCGGATTCGTCACCGCCACGTAGAGCTCTTCGGTCTCCGGGTCGAGGGACAAGGGCGTCCACACTCCTCCACCGCCCAGGACGATGTTCTCCGGATTCGGCCAGGTACCCGTGCCGTCCTTCGCACCCGGCACAGTGTTGAAGTGCCAGACCTTCTCTCCGTTCTCCAACTTGAACGCCGCCACCCATCCTTCTATCGCGAACTCGCTTACCGCAGGCCCGATCACGATCAGATCGTCGTAGATGAGGGGGGGCATCGAGAATGTCTCCCCCTGCATGGTCTGGGCGACCTGTCTCGCCCACAGGAGCTCTCCGTTCGCCGCATCCAACGCGAGCAGGTAGCCATCCGGTGTCGCCCTCACGACGCGACCATCCTTGATGGCGACGCCCCGGTTGTTGATGGGAATCTGAAGGGCCTGCGGCTCCCACTCGTGCCGCCACTGCACCTGGCAGGTCGCGGCATCGAGGGCAACGGTCGAGCGCAGGGTAGTCACATACATGACGCCATCGCGCACAATCGGGCCGGACTGGAACGACCCGGCACCCCCCATCGCGTACATGCAAACAGGTGCTAGCTGGCCAACGTTGTCAGCATTGATATCCGTGAGCTCCGAGTAGCGTCGCCCAGAGTAGTCGTGCGTGTGGTAGAGCCAGTCGTCACTGTTTCCGCCGGCCGCGTTCAGATCGTCCTGGGTGGGGCCAGTCGCCTCGGGCACCAAGCCGCGAGACCCCCTGATGAAGGCGGTCGTGGATCGCGTGGTAGGGGCCGCGTCGTCCTGACTCTCGAGGGTGACCGCCGTCAGCTCCGTGGCGTCGGCTGTGAGTTCCCGCTCACCTGCGCTGTATCCGTTGCGCAAAAGCATGTAAGCGAGCACGTCCAGGTATTGCTCTTCCGAAAGCGTTCCGCCCTCACCCTCGGGCATCGTGGTCCGAGTGATGAAAAAGAGGTCGTCGAGCGTGCGGCCGGCGCGGCCCCACGACAGCACGAACTCGTCCCCCGCGAGCGGGGGAGCCACCCCGTCATCGAGCGCCCCACCATGACACGACGCGCATTCGCTGGAGTAGACGTCCCGGCCGTGCTCAGCCTGAGCAGCGGTGAAATGCGCGCCCTCCGGTTCCTGCGCCCAGGCCGCGGTCGTGCGGACAAGAAGCGTGAGAGTCAGAAACGCGGCGATTCTGCTAAAGGCACTGGGCATGGCTCGGTCCTCGGCGAGGCGGGATGACAGGCCAACATCCCCTGCGTGAAGGCAGGTACGCAAGCGAGAATCTCGATTCCCACACCACCTCCCGTCCCTTGGCGGACCCCGCGATAATTAGGGCATGACTCACCCTGCATGGAATCCACAGGCCTTGCGCGGCCATCTCAACGCTTTCGCGCCGTTCACTGGCGCGGGCATCGTCATCACGCACATCGCTGAAGACGCCAGCGAGATCCGCGTCGAGATGCCACTCACCGAGAGCAACCTGAACCTCGTCGGCACCCACTTCGGGGGCAGCCTGTACGCCCTGGTCGATCCGCACCTCATGATCCTGGTGATGCAGCGCATGGGTCCCGACTACATTGTTTGGGACAAGGAAGCCTGCATCGACTTTCGGAAACCCGGCACCGGAACTGTGCGCTCCGTGGTTCGCGTCACCGACGAAGAGATCGATGCCATTCGAGCGGCTACCGCGAATGGAGAGAAACACCTGCCGAAGTGGACGCTCGAGGTCTTGGACGAGGAGGGTGGAATGGTCGCCACGGTGCTCAAGACCCTCTACGTGCGGCGTAAACGCAGTGCGCATTGACCGTGTCGCCGAGAGATTCTTACATTGACCCAATGACTCTCCTGAGGGCGACGCCGTGATCGATGCGCTCATCGGGCGCACCCCCGTGGTGCGGCTGGAGCGGGTCGTCGAACCCGATTCCGCCGAGGTTTGGGTCAAGCTGGAAGGCATGAACCCCGGCAGCTCCATCAAGGACCGGCCGGCGCTCGCGATGGTGCTCGACGCGGAAGAGAAGGGACTGCTCTCCCCCGGCGCCACCATCGTGGAGCCCACGTCGGGCAACACGGGCATCGGTTTGGCGCAGGTCGCCGCCGCACGCGGATACAGACTCATATTGTGCCTTCCGTCGTCCATGAGCATGGAGCGCAAGCGCACGCTTCGCGCCTACGGTGCAGAGCTCGTGCTCACCGATCCCGAACTGCGCATGATCGCCGCGATCGCGGAAGCCGAGCGCATTCGTGACGAGACTGGGGCGTACCTGCCCAACCAGTTTTCCAACCCAGCCAATCCGAAGAGCCACTACGAGACCACCGCCCCTGAGCTGTGGGAAAGCCTCGACGGACGCATTGACGCCTTCGTATACGGGAGCGGGACGGGCGGCACGATCTCAGGCGTTGGACGGTTTCTTAAGGAGCGCCTCGACGACGTGCTGGTTGTCGCGGTCGAGCCCGCGAGGAGTGCCGTCATGTCCGGAGAGCCGCGCGGCCCACACAAATTCCAGGGCATGGGCCCCGGATTCATCCCCGACAACCTCGACCGGTCCGTGATCGATCGGATAGAGAAGGTGCTCGAGGAGGACGCCTTCCCGCTGGCTCGCCGACTCGCGCGTGAAGAAGGACTGTTCGTGGGGATGAGCAGTGGCGCCATCGTCTGGGCGGCGCTCAAGATCGCGCACGAGCTCGGACCGGGACACAGAGTCGCGTGCATCGCGCCGGACTCGGCGAGTCGGTACTTGTCGACGGAGTTATTCGAGCACGAGGAGGATGAGTAGGGTCCAGTGACCGCGACTCAGGACCAGCGGTTCCCCCTAGAACTCGACCGGCGTGAAGCCTTCCAGACGCGCGGCCATCCCGAGCCTATCGTCGAGCGTGCAAACCCGATGGGAATCCCGTGGATCCTCCCCCCAGATCAACACCGCACCGAGCTGGAGCGCATCTCCGGCGCGGAGCGGGTGCCGGGGTCCGTCGGGGTGGCGGCTGGTCTGCCGGGAGCGTTTTGGCTCTCCAGATTCATGGACGCCTATCTCTTCCACGGGAACCGCTGGGACCCCACGACGTACGTCTCGGTCGCACTTGGGCTCCTGATTCTCAGCACATTGGCCGCGTACGTTCCGGCGCGGAGGGCGGGGCGTGTGTCGCCCGTAGATGTGCTCAGGCAGGAGTAGCTCGATCAGTCCTTCAGAATCTCCCGAGCCGCATTGAACCCAGGCACGCCAGTGACCCCACCGCCCGGATGGGTCCCGGCCCCACACAGGTAGAGTCCCTTCACCGGCGCACGGTACCGTGAGGCACCTGGTACCGGCCGCATGAAGAGTAGCTGGTCCAGCGTCATCTCGCCGTGGTAGATGTTGCCCTCAGCCAGCCCGAAGTCCCGCTTGAGATCAAGTGGCGTCAGCACATGCCGCGCCTCGATGAGCGATGCCAGGTTAGGCGCATACTCGGCCAGAGTCTCGACCGCCAGGTCGCCCAGCTTCGCGCTGGCCGCATCGTCCCAGGCGCCGTCCCTCAATGAATAAGGAGCGTACTGGAAGAGGATCGACATGAGGTGCTTTCCGTCCGGCGCTACGCTGGCATCGGAAAGCGACGGGATCGAGGCTTCGAGATAGGGACGCTGCGAAATGCGGCCGTACTTGGCCGAGTCGAACGCCCGTTCGACGTACTCCAGGCTCGGGCTGATAGAAATCACGCCCTTCAGGTGATCCCCCGCGCCGGGCTGGCACGTGAAGTCCGGCAAGCCACTCAGCGCGAGGTGCACCTTAGCGCACACGCCCCGGTAGCGGATGTTGCCCATCTTGCGCGCGAACTCCGGAGTCATCTCGCTGGGCTCCATGAGCTCGAAGAAGGTGCGGCGCGGATCCGCGCTCGATACGACGCGCTGAGCACGAATCTCAGCTCGATCGACGAGCACGCCCACTGCAGTGTCGCCCTCGACCAGGATGCTTTCGACGGACGCACCCGTTCGAACCTCGGCTCCGGCCTGCTTACAGGCGGCGACCAGCGCATCCGCCAGTCGCCCAACTCCGCCGCGAACACGGCGCGTCGGCCGAATGACGCCGGCGCCAGCACCAACATGATGATGCAGCAGGGTGTACACCGTCCCGCCCGCCATCGGCCCCTGGCAGAGGCCGGTAACGGCCGACGCGGCGATAGCTCCCTTCACCAGGTCACTTTCGAACCACTCACCGAGCAGCTCGTACACGGACATCGGCAGAATCCGCATGACCTCTACCATGTCCCGCTTGCCGAGCCTGCGCAGCTTCAGGCCGAGCTTGGCGGTGGCGAACAGGTCCCCGAGGTCGTTGCCGGTCACGTCTGGGGGAGTGGACGTCCAGGCCGCTTCCAGGAAGCTGGCAGCCTTTCCGATCAGCTCCGTGAACGGAACCCAGGCATCGGCATCTGTAGCGGAGATCTCCCGGATTGCCTCGGCCGTCTTGCGGGGGTCTCGCCAGAGCGTGAGCGGCGTGCCCCCGAGCACCGGGACGAATGCGGTGGCTTCCGAGTCGATCAGCTCGAGACCGTGACGAGCCAATCCCAGATCGTTTACCACCGTGCTGCTGAGGCCACCGAGCCGGTGCGCGCCCGTGTCCACCTTGAAGCCCGGGAATACCTCTTCCGTCGAGGCGGCACCCCCGACCACGTCGCGCTGCTCGAGCACGAGCACCTTGTGGCCAGCCCTGGCCAGGTACGCGGCGGTGACGAGGCCGTTATGCCCTGCCCCGATGACCACGGTGTCATAGGAGACACTCATCACAGTGCCTCCTTCAGGATCTTCAGTGCCGCCAAGCGTCCGGACGCTCCAGTCACACCGCCGCCGGGGTGCGTCCCCGAGCCGGCCTGGTAGTACCCCCGCACCGGCGTAGTGTAGTCGGCATGCCCCACCGTGGGCCGCATGCAAAAGAGCTGGTGCAGCGAGAGCTCGCCGTGGAAGATGTTGCCGTCCGTGAGCCCCATGTCCCGATCGATATCCCAGGGCGTCAGCACCTGCCGGTGTAGAATCGCCTCAGGAAGGTTGGGGGCGTACTGGGCGAGCGTGTCGACGACGGCATCGCCGAACGCCTCACGCTTGGTCTCGTCCCAACCGCCGCGTAGATCCGACGGAGCGTACTGCACGAAGATCGACATGACGTGCTTGCCCGGAGGCGCCATGCCCGCATCGATCATGGAGGGCATGATGATGTCCATGTACGGACGGCTGGAGAAGTCACCGTACTTGGCCTCGTCGTAGGCGCGCTCCAGATAGTCGATGCTCGGGCTGATCGAGATCGCTCCCTTGTGCAGCGGACCCACGCCCGGCTTGCTGGTGAAGTTCGGGAGCTCGCTGAGCGACAGATTCACCTTGCCCGACGAGCCACGAATCTTGAAGCGCTCGATGTCACGAACGAAGTCATCGGGCAGACTGTTGGCATCGACGAGGTCCAGGAACGTGCGCTTGGGATCGAGGCCCGAGACCACAACAGAAGCCGTGTACTCCCTGCCATCGTCCAGGACGACACCCGTCGCCTTTCCGTTCTTCACGGCGACCTGCGCCACTCCGGCCTCGGTAAGGATCTCGGCACCGTGCTCGCGAGCGGCGCTCGCGATCGACTCGCTCACCGAACCGGTGCCGCCTTTGACGAAGCCCCAGGCGCGCATCGCCCCGTCGATCTCTCCCATGTAGTGGTGCAGCAGCACGTATGCGGTGCCGGGCGAGCGTGGCCCGAGGAACGTGCCGATGATGCCGCTCGACGACATCGTGGCTTTCAACGCCTCGGTCTCAAACCACTCGTCCAGATAGTCCGCCGAGCTCATGGTCATGAGCTTGTGCAGCGCATGGAACTGCTCGTGGCCGAGGCCCCGGAAGTGTTTGCCGAGCCTGAGGAATCCCATGAGGTCCTTGGGACTCATGGATGTCGGATCGGGCGGTACCATGGCGAGGATCGGCTTCACCGCCACCGCCAGCTGATACATCAGCTTGCCGAAGTCGTCGTACGCATCGGCGTCCCGCGGAGAGTGCCGATAAATCTCGCGCCGGGTCTGATCGTGGTCCCCCCAACGCGCCAAGTAGTCGCCGTTCGGCAGCGGCGTGAAGGTGCTCTCGAGCGGCAAGATCTGTAACCCGTGCTTCGGCAGCTCGAGGTCGCGGATGATCTCGGGCCGCAGCAGGCTCACCACGTAGGAGCACACCGAGTACTTGAAGCCGGGATTGATCTCCTCGGTGACCGCGGCGCCCCCGAGCACGTGCCGCTTCTCCAGCACGAGCACCTTCTTGCGTGCGCTCGCGAGATAAGCCGCCGTGACGAGTCCGTTGTGACCGCCCCCGACGATGATCGCGTCGTATCGGCTCGCGCTCATGCCGGCACCTCGTCCGCCACGGACGGATTACTGCGCTTGCGCTCCGGATTGAAGAACTGCGTCTCGACCACACGCGCCGCTGCCTTCTTCCGGTAGTGCTCGACGGTCACCTCCACGCGCAGGTTGGTGCCGATGCCAGCGTACTGAGACTGAATATGGGCGAGCGCGATGTACTTCTTGAGCAGCGGCGACCAGCATCCGCTGGTCGCGTACCCAACCTGAGTATTTCCGCTGTAGACGGGCACACTCGTCCGCCAGCCCTCGGAGGGAAGCTGGGGCGGTAGGCCCACCTCTCCGTACAAGGCCTCTAGCGAGTCCCAACTCACGTCGAGGCCCCGGAACTCCCATTCAGGCCCGCGCTCCTTCTCGGCAATCAACGCGTCGCGTCCCACGAACCAGTTCCCGCCTAGCTTGACCGTCCAGCCAAGGCCCAACTCGAACGGGGACGACTTCCGGCCCTCGATGACGGCCTGATGAGCCGGCACGTAGTCGACGCTGATCAGAATCAGACCCGCCTCGACCCTCGCGACGTCGAGCGCGAGCATGCCGGCCGGGAGAATGCGATGCTTGTCCCCTGCCTCCATGAGCCCATCCCACAAGGCCTCCGCGTTGGCGGGGTCGGTCCAGATCTCGTAGCCGAGATCGCCCGTATATCCGGTACGGGTGATCTCGACAGGTACACCCCCGATCTCGCCTTTGGTGAGTCGGAAGAAGCGCAGGTCGTCGGCCGCTCCGTCCGCGGCGTCATGCAGAATCCGGCGAGCGTTGGGCCCCTGGAGCGCCAGCGCTGCCAGATCGTCGGAGATGTCCCTGATCCCGACGTTCATGCCGAGGGCGTTGTCTTGCAGCCAACGTAAGTTCGGTTCGGCCGAAGTGAGCCGAAACGAGTCGTCGGCGAGACGCGTCAGCGTGCCGTCGTCCATCACCTTTCCGTCATCGTCGCACCAAGGAGTGTAGAACACCTGGTGCAGCTCGCACTTGGTGACGTCACGCGTCACGACGCGGTCCAGCAGGCGCTCCGCGTCGGGCCCTTCGATCCCGTATTTGTAGAGAGGCGAGACGTCGATCATCGCCGCAGAATTACGGATCGCCCAGTACTCGCGGTCGTGGTGGAACTCGTAGGCACTCGCCGCGAGATACCCCGACCAGCGGCGCCAATTCTGCGCCAGATTCAGGGGTGCAATGCGGGAATGAAACGGGGTGGTTCTCAACATGGCGCGGAGTCTACACTGTGAACTAGACTCCTCCAAATCGAAAACGACTATCCACAGGAAAAAGCATGTCGTCTCGCACCGCACAGGACGCCAAGACCCTCGCCCGCAGGTACTACACGGGTCAAGACGTCTATGACGCCGAGACCCGAAACGTCTTCTTCGAGCGCTGGATCTACGCTGGGCGCGCGAGCGCAGTCTCGGACCCTGGCAGCTACTTCCTGTGCGAGATCGAGTCGGAAAGCGTCATCGTGCTCAAGGACTCAGACGGTAAGCTGCGCGCGCACCACAACGTGTGCCGACACCGCGGGACGCGGCTGCTCACCGAGCCACAGGGCCAGCTCCCCAAGTCCATTCAATGCCCCTACCACGCCTGGACCTATGCGCTCGATGGTACGCTCATCGGCGCGCCGTTCATGGATGAGGTGGAGTCCTTCTGCTCGGACGACTACCCGCTCAAGTCCGTGGCGGTGGCCGTCTGGGAGGGCTGTGTCTTCATCTGTCTCGCCCTGGAGCCCGAGCCCTTCGAGCAGGCGTTCGCCACGCTCATCGGCAAGTTCGGCTCGTGGACGATGCGAGAGCTGGAAATCGCTCACAGCATCAGCTACGACGTCCCCGCGAACTGGAAGTTGATCTTCCAGAACTACTCGGAGTGCTATCACTGCCCGAGCCTCCATCCGGTCCTGAACAAGCTCACACCGTTCCGGAACTCCTCGAACAACCTGGAGGAGGGACCGTTTCTCGGTGGCCCCATGCGCATGTCGATCGACGGCGGGAGCATGACCATGAGCGGGCAGACCTGCGCGCCATCGCTCGGCGACCTGAGCGGCGAAGCGCTCAATTGCGTCCAGTACTACACGCTCTACCCCAACATGCTGTTGAGCTTGCTGCCCGACTACGTGCTCATTCATCGCATCGAGCGTCTGGCGCCGGACCGTTCCCGAGTGATCTGCGACTGGCTCTTCCACCCTGCGGCGACGGCGGCCCCGGACTTCGACCCCAGCGGTGCGATCGAGTTCTGGAGCATGACCAACGAACAGGATTGGGGCGTGAGCGAGCTATCGCAAAAGGGCATCTCGTCGCAGGCGTACACGCCCGGACCGTACTCCGAGCTGGAGAGCATGACCGCGGCGTGGGACCGGGAGTACTTGAGTTCGATCGACGAGCTGTAGACCCCTTCCCCTTTTAATCCAGCGTGTTTAGCTATCTATCCACGTTGGATACATCGACGACTGTGGAAGATGATGAAGAGGAGGGGAGGATGGTCTCGACCATGAGGTGCGCGTTCTGCGTTTGCGGACTCGTCATGTTGGTGGCGACGGCCGCGGTGGATGTAGCGGCGCAGAACGCCGCATCGACCGAGCGTTCCTGGTCCTTCGGCGGCGGCATGAGCTGGCTCGAGCTGAACGGGGAGAGACGGCTCGTGCGCGGCGACCGCAAGGTCGTCACCACCAACGCTACGGGCGGACTGGCGCCGTTCCTGGAAGCGTCCTTCAAACTGAATGATCGCTAGAGCTTGATCTTGGGTGCCACGAGAGTCGAGTCGCGATACACACACAACGAGACGGTCACCAACGGACTTAGCGTCGAGACGATTGACGATCTGACGCTCGGGATGATGAGCGGAGGAGTGAAACGCACCTGGGGAGCGCCAGGCGCTCTGAAGCTGAACGTAGATGCGCATGTGGCCTTCCTGCTCTACAACGACCGACTCGAGCTCCTGTCCGAACAGCAGCTGCCCGCAGAGCTCTCGACGATCGACCCGACCCCATTCAACCTCAGCGTGCTCAACAGTTTCGGAGGCGGCCTTGGAATCGGGGTCGAGGCGCCGCTAGGGCACGGCGGGCTCTTCTTCAGCGCCGGAGCCCGCCTGACGCTCGGTTTCATGCCCGCTGACATCATCAACGATCCCGAGGATCCCGAGGACGGGCATGACGTCAATTCCCCCACGCACCCGTTGAGCGTCGGCTTGGGTGTGGGGTACCGACTCGGGGGTTAGGGGTAGACGGACCTGGACATCAACTCGAGAAGTTTTGACGAATGAACGCTCATAGACTCGGTCTCATCGCTCTCGCTGCCGCAATCACGGCATGCGCAGGTACCCCGGGGCCCGGAGACGCGGGCTACCCGTACAACGTGGAGGGAGCCTACACCGGATCGATCACGGTCAACGGCGTCCCCTTCGCGGGAAATCTCACAGTCGAAATCGGAGAAGGTGGCGTTGTCCGGGGCACCTTCAATGTGACCCAACCAGCAGCCCTGGAAGTGCGTCTCACGGGCACGGTCGTCGGAAACGAGCTCACCGCCGAGATGAGCTACGATGGGAACCCAGCCACCGGGTGCACGACGCCTGGCACGGTCACCGGCACCTTGATCATCGCCGACGGTGGCGCGGAGCTGAGTGGCCCGGTGACGGTCCAAGAGTGCGGACAGACACTGCCAGCGAGTGCTCAATTCACGAGGTAACCGAGCCCGCATCCGCTCCTGATACTACCGCCCGTCCCCGCCGATCTCCTTCTGCTCCAGCCACGGCATCTCCTGGGCGATCCAGGACGCGGCTTCCCCGCCCCTCAAATAGTGGTCGAACCAGTCGAGAATGCGGCGTTGGTAGTCGGCCTGGTTCTCCTCCTGGCGGAGACCGTGGTCCTCCCCGTAGTAGACGAGCATCGTGAGCGGCTTATCTGCGCGGCGGGCGACGTTGTACAACTCGATGCTCTGACGCCAATCGACATTCTGGTCGGAGTCACCCACCTCCAATAGCAACGGCGTGTTCAGCGACTCGATATTGAACACGGCCGAATTTCGCATGAAGGCCTCCGGGTCGACGTAGTACGGCACTTCCATGCGCTCCTGACCGACCTCGAAGTGCCCCGACTCGGGCGCCCCCGCGACCCAGAAGATCGAGCCGTACATCGTCACCAGGTTGCTTATGCCGGCTCCCGACACGGACGCGGCGAATATGTCTGTGAACGTCGGCACGAACTGCGCCTGATAGCCACCCCAGGAATGACCGATGAGCCCCACTTTTTCCGGGTCGACCACGCCGGCCTCTACCACGGCGGCGACGGCACGCTCGAGGGTCTTCGCCGATGAGACACCCGGGTCCCTTGAATCAAAGATGATGTCGGGCTGAAGCACGAAGTATCCCTCGGCAGTCCAGACCGCAGGGTTGTAGTAGCTCCGGTGGCTCGGAACCGAATACTGCTTCGCGCTCTGGGACCGGAACTCGTAGATGTACACAATCATCGGGTACGTCAGCGAAGGGTCGTAATTCGCGGGATAGAAGAGCGCGCCGTGCAGCGGTACGTCGTTGTGGTTCGTGTATGGGATGAGCTCCGTGCGTCCCCAGGCGTAGTCCCCATGGAAGGGATTGCTGTGGGTCACCTGGTGAGCGTCGTCGAAGTCACCCCCCACGAAGTAGTCGGGCGAGTCGTCGAAGTCTTGGGCGACGTAGGCAAATACGTCGGCATTCTCAGCCTTGGTGAGTCGCGCGACGTTGTCGTCCTGGTAGATCAGCCGCTCAACCCGCCCTCCGCTGAGACGGGCGGCGCCGCTGTGAAGTGTCCACTTCCCACGGAGCGTGAGGTAGAGGCCTTCGTCGAGGTTGACCGGATCGGCATCCGGATCCAGACGAGCGATGCGGTGCACGATCTCCTCGTCGCGCCCGTCGGTAAGACGCCGGGGCGCGCCCTCGATCGGCAGCTCCCACACGTCGAATTCATCGTAGACAAGAAGAGACGCGTCCCCGTCGGTCCAGCCGCTGACGCCGTAGGAGGGCAACTCGGGCACTGGGTGATCGTAGGCAATATTCGCGAAGGTCACGCCCGCGTAGGCCGACAGCGCGATCGTGGACCCACGTTCGCGATCGAACGCGTAGAAGTGTCCGCCCCGGTAGTAGTGCACGTATCGTCCCGTGTGGCCGGCGCCGTTGGGGGAGCCGATGTTCTCAGCGGCGACCTGGCGCTCGCCGGTATCCGGGTCGATCGCGTACAAATCCACTCGTCCTCGACCGAACATGCCGTCGAACGCATAGGCGTCATCATTGGTTGCGAGCACCAACTGGCCATCGGCGACGACCCGGGGCCGGTCGAGTGTTTCGTCCGTCAGGCGCAGTGTGCGTGCAGAATCGAGATGCCATACGAACAGGTCGTTCCGCCGCTCGTCGCCCCGCTCGTCACGCTTTTGAGTGGGGAGCGTCCGCTCGTCGCTGGAGCGCCAAATCTCCATCTCCGCCGGATCGAGCTCGTCCGATTCGTCGGCGGCGTCGTCCTCCTCCGAGTCGTCGTCAGGGTCGTCGTCAGGGTCGTCGTCGGAATCGGGGTCGTCCTCGGAGTCGGCATCAGACTCCGAGTCGTCGTCGTCCTCTGAGAGCTCCCATTCCTTCACGCCAAAGAAGATCAATCCCCCATCTTCGGCCCACGTCAGCGAACGGAAGGCGACGATGCGGTCGTCGAGCCCGATAGCCTCGTGACCAGACGGGTCGAGATCGAAGCTGGTCGCTGCCCCCGCGAGATCGCGCCATGCCAGAAGCACGTGGCCCGCGTCTTCATGGCCTTCGTCCTCGAACGCCCGTAGCACAGCCAGATCGGACGAATCCTCCCGCCACGTCAATTGCGCGTACTTGGATTCGCTCGAGTCGAGGCTGCTCACACGGCCCTGGGAGGCGTCATAGAGTTGAACGCCGTTACCGACTCCATCGGCCCCGTGGACGGTGAAAGCGAGCAGAGGGCCATCATCCTGCCATGCCCAGCTGTCCACGCCCGCGAAACTGACGCGGTCACCGGTGGCTAGCCCCCGCACAATGACAGCGCGAACGCTGTCCGTCGCATAACGCGCGACCGCCAGATGCGTGCCTCCGCCTCCAAACGCAAAACCCTGGACTTCGACGATCGTGCTCTGCTCGCCAGTGGCGAGGTTCACGAGACCCAGATCGTCCCGCACCTCCCCGTCGTCCTCCTCGATCTGCTCACGCTCCTCTTCCGACTTGCCGATCGCGTAGGCCACCCACTGCCCGTCCTCAGAGAAGGAGGGCCGTGCGCCGTATGCCACAACGATGACGGAGTCGGAGTTCGTGTGGTGGATGCGGAGCTCGTTTTCTCGATTTACGCGCGAAATCGATACCGCGAGCCACTCGCCATTCGGGGAGAGCGTGCCAGAGCCCAGGGACTCCCACTGTCCGTAGTCCTCGAGCTGGACAGGGGTCTGGTCTTGAGCGTGGAGCGGAAGCGCCAGGGCGGCGGACAACAGTACGTGCGCTAAGGGTCTGACAATCCTCGTCATCATCGTCGTTCACACCTTTGATTCACTGGTCCACCGAGTCGTGGCTGGAGCAGATGATCGCGGTTCGGACAAGAAGCCGCCACGACACCGCGCGGCTTGTGACGCCACAGCCCCGACCGCATCTTGGCGGGACACAAATTCAGAGGTCGCCTCTCCGAAGGAGCTCGTCATGAAGCCGTCACCATCCCCCGCGCTCCCGCAGCGTAACGCTCGGGCCCTCATGTCGGTGATGGCAGTGTTTGCTCTGTCGGCTTGCTCGACGTCCTCGCCTGAGGGGGTTGCCGGAATCGCCCCAGTGGCCATGCCCCTGCCGCGACCTGAAAACCCCGCGCCGCTCACCGAATGGACGGCCCACGGCCTCGACTTCGCCGAAACCCGGTTCAGCCCTATCGATCAGATCGACTCCGACAACGTCGGCCGCCTCGGCGTTGCGTGGAGCTGGGAGATCCCGAGAGCCGGCGCGCGGCTCGAAGCCACGCCGTTGATCTCGGACGGCGTACTCTACGCCACGGGCCCGCGGAGCTACGTCTACGCGGTCGACGCCCGCACTGGTGAAGAGATCTGGCACTGGGATCCGGCCATCCCCGACGAGTCCGAGGGCGGGCCGAGCGCGTGCTGTGGGGACGTGAACCGCGGCGTCGCGCTCTACAATGACAAGATCATCGTGGGACTGCTCGACGGCCGCCTGGTAGCGTTCAACAAGGCGAACGGCGACATCGAATGGGTGCAGCAGACGACGCCGCCCGGCGACTACAGCATTACCGGCGCACCTCGAATAGCCGGCGACAAAGTCATCATCGGAAACGGTGGGGCCGAGTACGGAGTGCGCGGCTACGTGACCGCGTACGATGCCGACACCGGTGAGCAGCGCTGGCGCACCTACACGGTGCCGGGTAACCCCGCCGATGGCTTCGAGAACGAAGCGATGCGCCTAGCAGCCGAGACTTGGAACGGCGAGTGGTGGATCGTGGGTGGTGGCGGAACCGCCTGGGACGCGATGGCCTACGACGACGTCGCAAACCTGCTCTACATCGGGACCGGCAACGGCGCTCCCTGGAGCCGTGACATCCGTAGTCCTGGCGGAGGAGACAACCTCTACCTGTCCTCGATCCTCGCGCTGAACGCCGACGACGGAGAGATGGTGTGGTACTACCAGACGACTCCGGGTGACGACTGGGACTACACGGCGACCCAGCCGTTGATGCTGCTGGACCTGACGATCGACGGGCGAGAGCGACAAGTCATCGTGCAAGCGCCCAAGAACGGGTTTTTTTACGTGGTCGATCGCCTTACTGGGGAGCTGCTGTCCGCGGAAACCTTCGGAGACGACGTGACTTGGGCGACGGAGATCGACCCCGAGTCTGGACGCCCGGTCGAGACCGCCGAGGCGCGTTACGGAATGAACAGGCGGGGCGCTTACCTGTCTCCGGGCCCGACGGGCTCGCACAACTGGCGACCGATGTCGTGGAATGCCGAGACCGGCCTGGTCTATCTACCTGCTCAGAACACCCAGTCGTACTACGAGATGGCGGACTCACTCGTGTACACGCAGGGTAGCTGGAATACCGGGACGACGATTAGAGGAGGAGGCACGCCCAGGGCCGAGCGGGGGGAGCGGCCTGACCTCACCGGACCGCGGACCATGTTGTTGGCCTGGGATCCGGTCACGAACAGCGAGGTGTGGCGCGCGACGGGTAAGGGCGGCAACGGAGGCACCCTGTCCACCGCTGGGAATCTGGTATTCTGGGGAACGGGCAACGTGATGGTCGCCTACGATGCGCAGAGCGGCGAAGAGCTGTGGTCGGCCGAAGTGGGGCGCAATACCGCGACTCCGGCCACCTACGTGCTCGACGGTCGTCAATACATCACGATCGCGGGCGGGTCCGGGGGCAGGAACGATGCGCCGCGCGTGACCACGTTCACGCTCGACGCTCTCAGCGCGGCTGACCCGGGGAACTGACTCGAAGTCGAGGCGAGGGGATCGGCCGCTAGGCGGTTAGTGGCCGATCCTCACGCGGGCTCCGCCCGTCACGACCCAGAGGCCGTTCGAATTCTTCCACTCCAGAAACGGGTCCGCCGGAAGCCGAGGCAGTCGGACGCCTAGAATGAGATTGGGCTTCCACCCGGCGCGGGTCGACGTGCTGCGGAGGCCGTCGACCGGGAGCGACAGATGCGCTCGGGCGTAGCGCATGCCGAGGCCGGCATACGGTGAGATGGCTCTACTGGGATCGAAGTGGTAGAGCACGTTGCCGTTGAGCTGCCAAGAGCCGCGGCTCACTGCCACACCTGGGTCAGCGACTCCGTCCTCGTCGGGAAAGAAGAGCAGCGCCTGGCCCACGAGCTCCAGCCCCCCGACCACATGCAAGCCCACTCGGCCACCGATGGTCGCGTCCCGGAGCTCCGTCCAACCGACCTCTGGGGTCGCGTACAGGTGCTGGGCCGCTGCAGGCGCCCCGACGGCCGAGCCCAGCAGCAGCCAGAGTGCGAAGATCCGCAGGCTCACCAACCAGCTCCGGCCACAGAGTAGCCGTTGAAGAAATCGACCATGACGCGGCTCGCGTCCAAGCCCCGTGACTTTCGACCCAGCCCGCGGCTCAGGTTCAGGGGCGACCCGGGCCAAGTGTGCCCGCCGCCCAGGATCTTGTAGAAAACGAAGCCACTACCGGCTGCGCACTCGGCATAGTCCCACCGCTCGACGGACGTGCCATCGTCTGCCAGGTGCGGCAGAGCGGTCGTGGTCCGCTGAGGTTGGCATCCGTTGTTCATGGCCCACCACTGGGCACTGCCCGCCCCGCCCAGCATGCCCGATGCGGCGGCGAATCCATCCGACCAAAAAAACTGCGGATCTGTGTCGCGAAGAAGAACATCGCGGGTATGGGCTGACTCGACGGGCAGTTCTGGGAGATCTCCAGCGACATGCTCGCCCCGACCATGGCCACCGCCGCGAACCGGTCGCCCCGAGTGCACGCCAAGCCCTCGGTGAAGATGGTCCCATTGGAGAAGCCGGCCACATAAAGCCGGGAACGGTCCACACCGAATTCTCGGTCGATGTCGTTGATGACCTCGTCCACGAAGGGCACGTCGGGAACGTCCCAATACCGCGGGAGGCTATTGGGGGTGTTCCAGTAGTCCCCCGTAGCCTGCGGGTCGGCAACGATCAGGCCCTCGGCGTCCGCGAGCGGGTAAAGCCAACTCATCAGCGCGGCGCCGGAGGCGGTCTGGGTCGCGCCATGAAAGACCAAGAGAAGAGGAGTCGAAGGCGACGCCGCAGCCGAGGCTGACACGTAGAGCCAGTAGCTACGCGAGCTGCCTTGCACGTCGACCGTCCTCACCAGCGTGTCGACCTCTCGAACCACGGTGGGTCCGTCTCCGCACGCCATGAGCGCCAGACTCAGCAGCGACAGGCTCCTGACCGGCAGCCCACGAAGGAGCCCCGTGTTGTGACACCTGCTGGATGGCATGTGGTGGACCTATAGAGATCAGCGGCCTGACGACGGGGCTTCCTACGAGGTCCGCCCCCTCGGTACTTACACGACGAGCCAGCGCTCGGTTTGTGTCCACAAGCGCTCGGCAACCGCGACGTCCTGAGCTTCCGCACTCGCCGGCTTGGGGTGGCAGTCGGAGAAGTACCGGCCGGCCAACTCGGCCGTATGGGGATGCGTGGCGCACACGATGGATGTGGACGCACCGCAAGTCACGTCCTTGGTGAACGGGCTCATGAGCGTCATCGCGATGCTGGCCAGCCGCGAGCTACGCGCGATGTTGGTGGCCATCATGGTCCCCGGATGCAGAGAGCATGCGGTGATCCCCTCGTCTCCATATCTGCGCTGGAGCTCTGATGCGAACAGCACGTTGCACAGCTTCGCCTGGCCGTAGGCCACCAGCCCCGAGTACTGGTCGGCCGTGAGCGGAAGCCGATCGAAGTCGAGCCTGCGAGGCGTGCGGTGCGACTCACTCGACACCATGACGATCCGCCCACCACCGTTTGCGAGAAGCTTCGGCAGCAGGGCCTGCACTAGTAGGAAGTGCCCGACGTGGCATACGCCGACCGTTCGCTCGAGCGCACCATCGACCTCCTCGTAGCGGCCACCGAACACGCCGGCATTGCATACCAGCACGTCGACCGAGTCGGCGTCGATGCGCCCGGCGAAGTCACGAATGCTCTGGCGAGACCCAAGATCCAACTCGCCGAGCTCTGCGAGCGCCCCGGGGTGCTGCGAGATCGCACGCGCGACCGCATCAGCGCCTGTCGTTCCATCGCGGCACGCGAAGATCACGCGGGCGCCCGCCGAGGCCAGCGCCCTCGCCGTGTGGAAGCCGATTCCACTGTTGGCGCCCGTCACGATCATGAGCTGCCCAGACAGGTCCAGGCCGGCCACCGCCTCGTCCGCCGTGGTCCGGGGCCCGAAGGTCCCACTCCAGTCCCGCAAAGGTCGGCTCCTGTTCAGTATGTTCGTCCCGACATCCCCAGAAACTCGCACTCTGGCGCTCGAGCAGAAGAATCTCGACTATGCTCCAAGGCCACTTCGCACACCTCGGATCCCTATCCCACCGTGGCGCCGCAGATGTCGCCGAGGAGCACAATTCGATGCCAGACCACCGCATCGCGCGATCGATCACCACGCTCGCCGGACTGTTCGCGCTTCTGGCGCTCGCGACGGCAGACGTCGCCGCACAGCGCATCGTGCGCGCAGACTCTCTCCGGCAAATCCAATCCGTAGTGCCGATGAGCGGCCCTGCGGGCACTCAGATCTCGGTCAGCTCCGACAACCTGCCACTGGCCGCTCGAGTGCACATCGCGGTCGGGATGCTGCACGCGGGCTTCGAGACGATCGGCCAGGCGGCACAAGGGGAGTGGGGGGAGATCAGCGCGTCGGTCCAGATCCCGGCGGCCTCGACGTGGGACCGGCCCCTCTACGTGATCGCGCTGGACGGCGTGTTCAGTCCGATCGGAATCTCGGATCCGTTCCACGTCACCAACGATGACGGAATGATTCGACGTACGGGGCGCGTGATCGACGAGGGAGGACCGTGCTTGGCGCTACTGGACGACAACGGCCTGCTTTACGCGCTCGCCGGCGAGCTCGGCGGCTTCCGACCCGGCGACGAGGTAGTGGTGGACGGCACGTACTCCGGATCGAGCCCCTGCAGGGACGGCAGCACGATCGGTGTAGCGCGCATCGAGCCGCGAGACCCTCCCCTGGGCGGCCCAAGAACGCCATGAGCGAGGTAAGAGTCGTCCGACCCGGTGGACCCAGTAACGGTCACCCGAGGCGCTGGCGACGAGTACCGCTATCTGGCGACCGGAGCCAACACCGACGGCACATACTTTCTCATGGAAGCCCTCGTACCTCCGGGTGCCGGGCCGCCACCACATACGCAGACGCGTGAGGAGGAGGGCTTCTACATACTCGAGGGAAGCCTGACGTTCTGGCCCGACGGCGAAGAGACTCGGGTAGGGCCAGGCACCTTCATCAACGTGCCCAAGGGGGTAGATGATTTTTCCGAACCCTGCCAGGAGATGTGCGGTGCCGAGGCCAAGCACGATGGCCATCAGTGCCATGACGTACTCGAACTCGTTCAATCATCCCCCTTTCGGTTCGCCTGCCCAACTTGACCTCGCGGCCCGATACAGTCCCAAGCGTAGCCAGAACATGGCGCTCGGCGCGAATAGCAGCCAGGCGGGTTCCGAAAACATCCTCTTCACTCCAATAGGGACGCCGCATAACGGACAAGCTTACGAACCCTATCGCTTATCGATCCTCACAGTCAGACTCCCGAACCTCGACAATTGGCACGATCATTGAGGAAATCGCACACGGTTCGCAAAGAGGGACGATTCACCTTGTCTAGCGCCATCGCCCGTAGTCAACCGCATCACGCGTCAGAATCACTCACCTCGCTGCTTCGGGGCTGCTAGGTGGTCCTCTCCGGCTGCTAGGCGCCTAACGCGAGATAGTCACGCACGCGTTCAAATCCAGCGTCGATCTTCGGGAGATCGTGCACCCAGGGGCCGAACGACACACGGATTGCATGCTCGAGTGACGACCCGAAGCCGCTCCCGGGCACGAAGATCACACCGGTGTTCTCGAGGATTTCTCGAACAAACCGGTCGCCGTCGCGGCCGACGTTGACGACGCAGAAGAGCCCGCCTTGGGGAGGCATGTGGGGCATGCCGAGGTGTTCTTCAATGCACCGAGCAGTATGCTCACCCGCCCTCTTGTACTGCTGCCGAGTCTCTTCCAAGTACTCCCCGAGCGATCCGTCCTTGACCGCCTTGTGCAGGTAGTTGGCGAGCGCGTATTGGTGGACTGTGTCGCCGCACAGCGTGGTCGTTTGCTGCACGATCTCGAGCGCTTCTATGACTTCCGGTGCCGCCTCGACCCACCCCAAGCGACGCCCTAACCCCCGACACCACTTCGAGTTGGAATGCAGGCGCACGAGGTTTGGGAAGCGCACCGGGCTCGCTGAATAATGATCGGGCTGCTCCTCTAGGAAGCACTGCGCTCGGTATGCGAAGTCGACCACGACGAAGCAGCCGGCCGCCCGCGCGCGCTCGACGATCTCGAAGAAGAGAGCGTCGGGCACCATCTGACTCGTCGGATTGTCGGGGGAGGAAAAGAGCATCATGCGCGGACGATCTCGCTCGAGGATCTGGTCGACCGCGAGCAGCAACGCTTCGGAGTCCGACATGAACGACCAACTGCCCAGATCGAGCACGGGTAGCCGAACGATCTCGATCCCCTGCGGCCCGAAGCCCAACTGGGGTCCGTAGTTCGCGTACGACGGATCGAAAAGCAGCACGCGATCGCCAGGATCGAGCAGCGCCATGAAGAGGCTGTGGGTGAGCTGCGTCGAGCTCTGTCCGACGAGGATATGCTCGTCGGCCAGACCCTCGGTCTTGTACAGCGCCTGATCAGCGCGTACGAGCGCCTCACGCAACTCGGGAAGCCCGCGAGTCGGCGCGTAGGCCCCCAGTTCGTGAAAGAGGCTTGAGTCGTCCGCGACCCTCTGGTATGCGGCGCGTAGCGCTTCGGGCGCGCGATGGTTGACCCATCCGCCCGCGAACGAGATGACATCGTCGGGGTCGAGTCCGAGCGCGATGACGTTTTGTCGGTCCGCAAGCTTCATGATCTCGCGAATCGGACTCTGCTTGAGCTTCGGATCGCGTAGACGAGCGGACACAGGTGGAATGTTCATCGGCAGAGGATGACGGAGCACGTATCTATCTGCAACCGCGGGGCGTCTCACGGCGTCAAAGAGACGCGAGGCACGTTGCGATATGTAACGAGCCCAAGTCACATGATGTGGGGACAGCAGGATGCCTGAGGATCGACGCGCCACGGTAGCTAAGTCACTCGGAATGTCGCGGACGCCGGAGAGCATGGAGGCGCTGCGCAGGGACATCCGCACGGAGCTCAGTGACCTCCACCCGGACCGGAACGGAACGGAGGCGACTTCGCCAGTACCGAATTTGGGGAGCGCTACACTGAGCTCTCGAACGCCCTAGCGGAGCTCGACGGCGATACCGGCACTACGGCCTTGGTTCCGGTTTCGACTGTCGCCCCCATGGTCACCGCAATTCTCGAGGCGCTCAACACGTCCGGCCAATTGGAGGGCCAGAAGCGTTCCTCGGTGGAGCGCGGCGCAGTAATTCGCGCGGAGGCCAAAGGGGAGGCCGCGTATCGTTTTCGGCTGTCTCGTTACACGCCGGGAGTCGTCGGGATGCTCGCCTCGGCGGTCTGGGTCTTCCCCACCATGGTCAGCGCTTTCGGCAGCGAGGACGCGTCCACAGTGCTCGAGGCGTCGATCCTCACGCCCATGTTCGCGCACGCGCTGTTCGAGCCCGTCTCGTTCGGAATCGGCCTCTATGCGTGGATGTTCTTCGCGCTCACATGGTTCATGGAGCAAAACGACCGCTCCCGCATTGATTGGGTTACGACCGACGCCGCGCGCAGCGCGCTCATGCGCCGTGCCATTGCGTCCGCGCGGGTCCGCGGCGAGCAGGACTCGATCACCAAGTCGGGCTTGCGTGACGCCGTGGGCAGTCGTTTCCGCCCGATCTTCGCACTAGCGCGCTGGGCGTTCGTGACGTGACCGCCTCGTTCCTCGATCGTGTCGTGGGTCATCACATCACTGAGCTCGTAGCTCAAGGTGGGCTCACGCCGTCGGAGTCGGCATCGCTCAGCCCTCGCTACTCGATCGCCGAGTCCGTGACCAGCGAGCTCAACCTCGGCGAGGAATAGCCGCGGAGAGCCTGGCGTCTGACATTCACGGGTGGCGTTGACGATCGCCCTCGCTAGAAGATGTTCGCTTCCACTGCTACACCCTCTGAGAAACGCCCGTGGCGGAAGGCGCTCACATCGACAGTTCGCGCCTCGCCGTCTGCAACCAACTCCGAGACCGCCAACCCCGTCGCCGGCGCGTGCATGATGCCGTGCCCCGAAAAGCCACAGGCGTCGATCCAGGCCTGGGCGCGGGGGTTGAATCCGATAATCGGGCTGTTGTCCGGGCTCACGCCGTAGTAGCCCCACCAGCTGCCCTTGCGGTCGATCCCGAGGTCTTCCCACCACGGGAAGCGATCGACACCGGTCAGCAAAACGTGCTCCAACCACTGCTCTTCCACCCCCTCGGTGAAGCCATACTCCTGCTCGAGATCGTCGAGCCCGAAGAGCACGCGCTCGCCCTCGCTGCGCAGATAGACCCCGGTCGTAAGGTCGATGGTCAACGGGTAGGTGCGCGTGTCGTCGATGGGAGCGCTCAAAAAGATTTGGATGCGCTTCGGGCCGACCTGCAGCTCCAGCCCGGCCAGTGAGGCGACGCCCCCCGACCACGCTCCGGCCGCGTTGACCACATGTGCGCAGTGGAAGACCTCATCTCCGCTGCGCACCTCCCATCCCGACGCACGGGGGGCGATTCGCGTGACAGGTGTTGCGAATCGATACGCCACCCCGAGCTGCTTTCCCATCGCCACCCATGCGTGCGTGGCCAAGTGCGGATCGATCACACCGTCCCACGGGCCGAACGTCGCGCCCGCTAGACCCTCTGCATTGAAGTCCACATAGCGCTGGGCCTCCTCGGTATCGAGCACGTCGACCGGGGCGCCGAGACTGCGTTGCAGAGCAACCGACTCCAGATGCCGGTCCCACCTTTCGTGCGGTACCAGTAGTAGGTATCCGATGTCCTGGTACCCGATTCTGTGGCCGTGCTTCTGTTCGAATTCCCGGTAGACCGCGAGCGAGTGCATCGACAGTCGAACGTTGGCCTCGGTAGTGAATTGCACGCGTACGCCGGCCGCGCTCTTCCCGGTCGAGCCCATCGCGGGAGCGACCTCCTTCTCCACTACCATGACGCTGAGTCCCCGCGAGGCGAGGTGCCAGGCGCTCGAGGCACCGACGATTCCCGCGCCGATGACCACGACGTCTGGGGTGCTCGTATTCAGTCCGTCCCCTCCATCACTCCGAAGCGTTGCAGTAGTGGTATGCCGAGCTCGAAGTCGTAGAAAGTGAGCTGCTGGATGCGGAGCAGCGAGCGACGCCATCCGAGGTAGGCGTCCAGGAAATTATTCGTGGTGTCGACCTGACGCCGGAAGCTCTGAAGCAGATCGAGCGCCGCGATCGAGCCCTGCAGGCAGAGCTCCAGACTCGACGCCGACAGCTCGGTGGCCAAGAGGAGGTTCTGCTCCATCGCAAGCGCGCGGTCCCCGAACTCTTCGGCGTTGCGCACCTGGTTCACCACGTCGGACCGGATCGACTGCTCAGCCTGGTCGATTCGCAACCTGGTCTGATCGAGCCCGATGCGAGACGCCGCGATACAGCAGCTGCGCTCTCCCCAATCCCAGATGGGGAGGTAGGCGTTGACGTCGACGGTATACGTGTTCGTGGGGTCGGCCCAAATCCGATCGAAGATCGGGTCCTGGGCTTCACGGCCGTAGCTGAACGCGAGATCCATGCGAAAGCCGCGCCTACCCTTCGTTTCTTCCAGCCTGATCTCGTTCTCCCGAAAGTTGATGTTGAGTTGGCGCATGCGCGCTGCGCCGCGCCGGGCGCGGCACCCTTGAAGGAGGCAACCGTGATGAGCACGGTCGTGAAAGTCCACACCCAGCGCCTACTGACGTCCATCATCCCAGTCCCCTTTGTCGGATTCTGCCTAGCCACAACGGTCGTTCCTACGCGGCTCGCAGTGAAGAGTTGCACGACCCTAATGGGACATCTGGCAGGTCGCGGGTGTTTACGCACCTTCCGAGGGTACTCCGGCGGGATCGAAGAACTGGCCCGCCAGGGTCAGGGGCGAGAAATGGGCCCGTGCCTTTCGGCACGGGCCCGGTCGCCGCAGCGACAAGACCGCAACTCGATTGGATGCTCTCCTAGAGCCTACTTGCGGTTCGCCTCCACGGCGATGGTGCGGGAGGGTGCTCGCTTGGCAGATCTGGGCGGCGACGTGGGGCAGGCTCTTGTGTGGTACAGGAAGTTCCTAGACCTATTTGTGGCGGCCGACCCAGAGTTCTCGGACCTCCTCGAGAGCATGCGCGCCAGGGTGGCTGAACTCGAGACTCAACTCGCGGAGCGCTGATGGCCAAGAAAGCCTCATTCGACATCACCACCGGCGTCGACCTCCAGGAGATCGACAACGCGGTGAACATGGCCAACAAGGAGATCGCCACGCGCTACGACTTCAAGGGCACCACCTGTACGCTCGAGTTCGATCGCGACGCGTCGGCGGTACGCCTCGATGCCGACGACGCGTACCGGATGGACGCCCTGCTGGGGGTGCTGCGCGAGAAGCTCGCTCGCCGCAAGGTGCCGTTGAAGAACGTCGACGAGGGTAAGGTCGAGATGGGCACGCTCGGTCGCGCGCGCCTGACTGTGGGGCTAAAACAGGGAATCGATCAGGAGACCGCGAAAAAGATCTCGAAGGACATCCGGGACAACGGCTTCAAGAAGGTCCAGGTGTCGATTCATGGTGACGAGTTGCGCGTGACGTCGGGCTCCCGCGACACGCTGCAGGAGGTGATGGCGTTCGTTCGCGGCAAGGACTACGGCATGGAGCTGTCGTTCGGAAACTACCGCTAGCTCAGCTGTTACAAGGCTCCTACGTCGCTCGCTGGCCAGCCATACGCCTCATGACGGAACGCCGTCGGGCCCTCCCCAGAACGACTCTCCCTGAGCAGGACGTGAACATCGCGTTCGCCACGCTCAGAGGGAGGGAAGATGATGGGAGTGAAACGTGAGACAGGCCTTCGGCGAGAAACACGCCCGAGGATCGTGGACGATTGGGTGAATCATCCGCCGGGAGGCGCAATGCTCTGGTGCGAACCGACTCCGCTACCGCCCGCGGACGCTATCCCGGCAGACGAAGCGACAGGTGAAGATGGTCCGCCGTCCCGACATGGCGGAGCGAATGAAAGCCCAGCGCCCAAAAGGCCATTTCGACCGCTCGGTTCCTCCATTCCGGACGACCATTCGTTCTGAGGTCGAGCGCATGCACGAAGCCGTCCTCCTGCTCGAAATGCAACGAGGCTTCGTTCACGGGAAGGCCCATCGCGTAGTAGTCCTCGGCGGAACGGCCCGCGTCGGTGATGACGGCGCTCGGGTCGACGAGGATCAATGAGCTGGCCGCGACGCGCAGCAGAGGGTGGATGGCCGAGTATTGCGCCTGGATGTCCTCGGACTTCACGTTGGCGCTCGCGACGTAGACGAGCGCGTATCCCGAGTAGGCGATCACGATCGCTCCTCGGGTGAGCACCCAGCGAACGCTCTTGCCCGCCCCGACCTTCCGGCTGAAGGCCTAGGCGTAGCCCGCGAGCAGCAGCGTCGTGACCGCCACCGCCAACGCGGGCCAGGTTCCGAGCGCCCATTCGCGGTACGCGAACACGCCACCACGTATGAGGACCACAAACGGAAGCACCGCCAGGATCACGAGTCCGACGGCCCACTTCAGCATCACCCACGGGAACCTGATCAACCGGCTCCGCCGTGCTTTGCGCTGTCCCGATTGCTTCCGCCCCTCGTCCACCATCCCGCTCAAATCGCTGTAGTCGATCCGTATTCCGCTCACGTCACGCTCCTCGTCATCCCCCCAAACACGCCATCGGAACCCACGACCGCCGGCTAGTGGCCGTCCACTTCTGGCACGGCCTCTATCAGCATCTCGAACGCGGCATTGAGCGCACGTCCGCCGAACTGAGCCGCGCTATACTTGCCTAGACGTACAACCACCAAGTCGTGTGTCGGAATAATGGTCGTGCTTTGCCCGCCCGCGCCGCGCATGCCGAAGGCACTGGTCGGCAGCGGCCAGCCTCCGTCACCGTTCACCCACATGAACGCGCCTCCGTACACGGGTCTTCCGTCTGAGACCCAGGTCGGTGCCAGCGTGCGCGCATACTCCACATATCCCTCGGGTAAAATGCGCTCTCCGTTCCACATGCCGTCCTGTAGGTACAGGTTGCCAAGCCGCGCCCAATCGCGCGCCGGCAAATACTCGTAGCCCTGGGTGAGGAAGTTGCCGAAGGGATCGGTCTCCAGTATCGCGTCGCGGATCCCGATCTTGTCGAAGAGGTTGCGCTGCGGGAACGAGTGGTATTCCTCCCCCCTGCCTTCGACGGCCAACCGAATCAGATAGTTGGTCAGCACGGGGTCGCTGTTCCGGTATCGCCCGACCGTATTGGGCTTCCACTCCTGTGGTCGCGTAGCGGCCCACTCGTAGGAGTCCGCCGTCCCAGTGTAGAAGTACACGTGATCCGGATAGCCAAGCGCCGGGTCGAAATCAGGGTCCTGCGGCGCCCGAATCCGAATACCAGAGGACATGCGCATGATGTCGCCGATCCGGATCGCCTGGCGCGGATCGCCCTCGGACTGCCACTCGGGAACCGGCGCGGGCTGCCACAGCTCGTATTCGCCCTGCTGAATGAGCACACCCATCTGCGCGCCTGTCAGGCTCTTGCCCATCGACCAACTCTCGAGCGGCGTGTGCATGTCGATGCCCTCACCGTATCGCTCCCCGAGCATGCGGCCCTTGTAGGTCACCACGAGACCCAGCGTCATCGCCTCCGGTGGTCCGAATCCGACGTCGAGCGCCTGATCGACCTTCTCCATGTCAATTCCGTCCGGCCACGGCTCATCGGGGACCAAGTCGCCCATCGGCCACGCCGTTGTCGCGGCTGGCGGCAGGTGCCGCGCCACGTCGGTCGGCGTGAAGTGGACCGAGTCTTCGCCAATCGGCAACGTGACGCAGCCCTGGTTCTTGTACTTCTTCGCGGTGCGCGTGACGCCGTCGGGAAGCGTGAGCGAAACGCGTTGCGCCGAGAAGTCGACGACCGTGTCGACCACGTGCGCTCGTTCACCGAACGGGCTAGTAAAACCGCCCACGTTGGCCGCTGCGTCCGCCGGGTCGAGCCCGGTGATGAAGACGGCGGAGCAGAGGATCTTGGCGAAGCCGGAGGTGTGGTGGTGCAGGTTCTCCCCCGGGGGAGGGCTGTACTCGGTGTCGAGCTCAAGCGCGCTCGCGCGGGCGATCAGTCCTTCGGTGGACCCATCCGAGGTCGGAATCTCCGGCGCGTCCTCAGGGGAACAGGCCGCCAAGTAACAGACCGAAAGAATGGCTAGCGTCACGGCAGCACGCGGTGAGTGGCGCAAGAGGGACCTCCTCGTGGTGACGGTGCGACCGTCAACCTGCGGCTCCCCACGGACCGGGGCAAGCGTTCTCATGGCGCCGCGCCTGCCGTGGTCAGTCGGCCGTTGAGGCCCTATCATGCGCGCCTGCCACTTTCGGAGAGACCAATGATCTCGAGAC
>Ga0209445_1000313_pt1 | contig 27432 bp, 23 predicted proteins | sample MarorgKNORR_S2LV_4_FD_188223 | JGI IMG/M metagenome (GOLD analysis project Ga0209445, IMG submission 188223) | Marine microbial communities from the Southern Atlantic Ocean, analyzing organic carbon cycling - NADW_A/KNORR_S2/LV (SPAdes) (version 2) | ecosystem: Environmental > Aquatic > Marine >... | reverse complement strand
GTACAGCAATGTTTTTGTCACTAAAATGCGGGAATCACTTCCTGGGCGAAGAGGCGCATGGATGCCGCTGCGTCGGTCTCGGAGATGAGGTGGAAGTTGACCTGTAGCGAGGCGGTGCTGAAACCACCCACCTCGGCAGCGTAGCCGGAGATCTGCTGGCGTATGTCATCCGGAGTGCCCACCCAGATGGTGCCGCCATCCAACAGCGAGTCGAAGCTGGCAGCTCGTAGCGCGTCAAGGTAGCCGCTGTATCCGGGGTAGTCCCGGGAAGATGCACCGGCGCCCCACCCTGAGTCCTGCTCGGCGGCGGACACCAACGACTTGAAATAGGCGTCGATGTTCGGCTTGGCGATACGGTGGGCTTCCTCGCGGTCCTGGTGGCAGAACATGTGGAGCCCCAAGGCGATCTTGCCCTCACCGGGGTGTTCCGCTTGCTGCCAGGCTTCCCGGTAGGCCCCGATAGCCTCTTGCATCTGGGGCCCGGCAAAGGCTACCAACATCAGGTTGAAGCCGTTCTTTCCGGCGGCCTCCATGGACGCCGGGGTACCTAGGGCGGCGACCCAAAAAGGTGGGCGTGGCTTCTGTGTAGGTCTTGGTAGAGAGGTCACGTTGCTGAATCGGTGGAATTGCCCGTTGAAGGTTATGGTTTCCTCTTCTAGCAGCCGACGCACCGCCTCCACGCCCTCATCGAACCGGGCCCGGCTATCGTCCATGCTCCGATCGAACCGCTGGAACTCGTGGGGCAAGAAGGCCCGTCCGAATCCGCAGTCCAACCTGCCGTTTGAGATGGCGTCCAGCATGCCGATCTCGCCGGCGATCTTCAGTGGGTGGTTGAATATGGGCAGCACCGCGCCGGTTAGAAGCCGCGCCTTGCTGGTGCGCTGGGAGGCCGCTGTCAGGAAGACGTGGGGAGACGGGCTGTAACCGCCGTAGGGCTCGAAGTAGTGCTCAACGGTGCGGACCTGCGCGTACCCCAGCTCGTCGCAGAGATCGACCAGGTCCAAGCATTCGTTCCAATACTGTTGCGCCGATTTCTCATCGGGACCGACGTCCGGGAAGAACTGGAGTCCGAATTCCATGGCACTTTACCTCTAAGATTGGGCTTAAAGCCCCAGCTTGCCGGGGTTCATGATGTTGTTGGGGTCCAGAGCCAGTTTCAGGGCCCGAACCACATCCTGGCCCACGCCCATCTCCCTGGCAAGCAGGTGGTTCAGTTTGACTCCCACTCCGTGGCAGTACTCCATAACACCGCCCATGTCTTGGGCCAGCTTCAACACCTGCTCCACCGTTTCGCCCAGGCGCTCCCTTGAGGCGTCCGCGGCGCCTGATTCGGTGACGATCAACATGGAGAACAACTCGGGCCGTGACCAGATGGCGTACTCGACGACCCGCACGCCCGACTTCGCCATGATGACATCGCACTTCTTGCGGTATTCCAAGACCTTGGAGATGGGCAGGCCCAGGTGGAGGTAGTCGAAGCCTCGGCGGCCCCGCCAACGACTCCAACGGACGCTTCGAGGTTTGCCCAAGGCTGAAACCTTGTAGTTCTCCGCCGACTGGCGGCGGTCTTCCCAGTAAGCGGTTGTTGGACCCGGGCCGAGCAAGCGTCCTCCGAACTGGGTGCACACGGATAAAGCCCGTTTCTCGGTGGCTTCGACTCCCTCTTTGAATCCCTCGAAAAGTAGGTGGAACGTGATGCCGTCGTCCTCTTCGGTCAGGTCAACTAGGGTGGGGCGCACCCCCAGTGCGAACATCTCGGCCGCCGCGTTGAACCCCTGGTCAAAGGTGTCGAAGGCCACGGCGGAGAAGACCTGGGCCTCCGGCAGCCGGAACACCCGTATCGTCGCCTTGGTGATTACGCCGAAGACGCCTTCTGAGCCGATGAACAAGTGTTTCAAACTGGGGCCCGACGACTGGTTAGGCACTGCTCGCGTGCTCATGATTCGGCCGTCGGCCAGGACGACTTCCAGGGCGACGACCTGGTCTCCCATGGGGCCATGGGCCCCAGCGCGGTAGCCGACGCCGTTGGTGGAGATGGTCCCGGCCACGGTGGCGATGGGCACGCTGTAGGGGTCATGGCCGGGCATCAACCCTTGGAGCGCCAGTGCGTTTTCCAAGTCTTCCAATACTACGCCGGCCTCGACTTCGGCGGTCATGTCCGTTGGATCGATGGCCAGGACCTTGTTCATCCGCTGGAGGTCCAGGATGATTCCGCCCAACGCAGGCACCGTGGCGCCCATGACGCCCGTTCCACCGCCGTAAGGGATAACTGGAGTCCCTGACGCGTTGGCCAGCTTCAACACTGCGCATACGTCTTCGGTTGAGCCAGGGCGGGCCACCACGTCGGCCAGGCGGTCAAAGGCGTCTTCAGCTCCGAAGGCGCGGGTGGGGGAGAGGGCGTCGCCGGAATAACGGTCCAGGTCGTAGGGGTCGGTGAGGACGTTTTCCTGGCCCAGGGCTTGGGTCAGCGACTCGATTAGAGAATCTGGCAGGGCGGTATCCGGCATCAGTTTTGGCTCCGTTGCGCCCAGGGTTTCAGGCCGTGTTCGTTGGACCGGGCTCCGTTAGGAGTTGGGGCGGTATTCCCAGATGCTGCCGGCAGCCGAGTCTTCCACGGAGATGCCCTGACTCTCCAACCAGCCTCGGATTTCGTCGGCCAAGGCGTATTGTTTGTAAGATCGGCAGGTAGTACGGATGTCCACCAGCCGGTCGATGTCCGGCGCTGATACCGCTTCCATGTCGGAGTCAGGGACCAGTTCGGCCAGCTCGTTCTCGCCGGTTTCCGCGATCTTGGCGCGGAGGTCCTGCAGTATGGCGTTATAGGACGTCGCGTCGACGTTCAGTGACGCTTCCCGCTCTTGGAACGTTAGGCCCAGGATTGAGCCCAGATGGCGAAGGCAGTCTTGCGCGGCGGCAATGGAGTGTCCATCGTCACGTTGGCGGTTCATCTCCCGGGACAGGTCGAACATGGCCGCCAAAGCCTTGGGGGTGTTCAGGTCGTCGTCCATTCCGGCCAGGAATTGCTCTTGGAATGGGGATGGGTCCATGGACTCGCCGTTTGATTCAGGTTCAACCCTAAGGGCATGGCGCAACCGGTCGGCGCTACGCTCCATGGCGTCGCAGCCCTCGCTGGAGTAGCTGAGGGGGCTGCGGTAGTGGGAGCTCAGGAAATACAGGCGTATGGCGTCGGGCGTGTAATTCTCCAGAGCTTCTTCCACAGACACCAGGTTGCCCAGGGACTTGCTCATCTTGTCTTCGCCCAGTTGGAGCAGGCCGTTGTGCACCCAGTACCGGGAGAACGGCATCTCGCCGGTGGAAGCCTCGCTCTGGGCGATCTCGTTCTCGTGGTGGGGGAAGATCAGGTCCTGGCCGCCGCCGTGGATGTCCAAAGTGGCGCCCAAGTAGGTCATAGCCATGGCGGTGCACTCGATGTGCCAACCGGGCCGGCCCGGCCCCCAAGGGCTTTCCCAAGACGGCTCCCCGGGGCGCGCGCCCTTCCAGAGCACGAAGTCCATGGGGTGTTCTTTATTCTCGTCGATCTCGATACGGGACCCGGCCTGCATGCCGTCCAAGGTCCGGTGGCTTAGCTTGCCGTAGTCGTCTTTCTTGGTGACGCGGAAGAACATGTCGCCGCCGGCGGGGTAGGCCGAGCCGTTGTCCACCAGAGTCTGGATGGTCTCGATTATCGGGCCAATCTCCTGAGTCGCCCTGGGATAGATGTCGGCCCGCTGGATATTCAGGGCGTCCATGGTGCGGTAGAAATCGTCGATGAACTGCTCGGCCAGGTCGTCGGGGTCTATCCCCTGCTCTTGGGCCCGCTGGATGATCTTATCGTCGACATCGGTGAAATTCTGGACGTGGCGCACATCGAAACCCAGGAATTCCAGATACCGCCTGAGAGTATCGAAGGCTACGTAGCTGAAGGCGTGGCCTACGTGGGTCGAGGAATAGGGCGTCACACCGCAGACGTACATCTTGACGGTCTTGCCATCGGCGGGCGCGAAATCCTGGACATCGTGAGTGAGGGTGTTATATAGCTTCATTGATCTAATGGGCCTGCAATTGGGGCCGGTCATCACCGGTTACCGGACGTTAAAGAAACCACGGCTAGTGCGGCGATGCCTTCTTCCCGGCCTACGAACCCCAGGTGGTCGGTGGTGGTGACTTTCACGCTGACGCGGTCAGGGGAAACGGACAGGCTCTTGGCCACGTTTTCCCGCATCTCCGCATTGAAGGGATTAAGCCTGGGATTTTGCGCCATAATTGTAGCATCTACGTTTGAGAGCCGCCAACCAGCCTCGGCGACCAAGACGCCGACGCGTTCCAGTAACTTGAGGCTCAGAATGTCTTTGTACTGGGGGTCGCTGGATGGGAAATGCAGACCCTTGTCGCCCAGGTTGGCCGCTCCCAACATCGCGTCCATCACCGCGTGCACCAGCACGTCTCCGTCGCTATGGCCGGACAACCCCCGGTCATGGGGAATCTCCACACCGCCCAGCACCAGCTTTCTCCCGTCAGCCAGTGGGTGGGAGTCGAAGCCGATCCCGGAGCGGAATTCGAGTTCTTGAGGCGTGGTCATATCGGGGAAAGTTTACGCCAGGGGGAGTGGGGGAGTAAATGGCAGGATGGGTGGGCTTATCAAGCGGAACTGCGGCGAAGTCGGGCCCTTCGACAGGTCCGCTTACATTGAGACTCTCGACATTCGGTCGGAGCCCATACTGCTCTGAAATGGTGACCTGTGTATATCGGTTTCCCATGACAACACCTTAACTTGGTGTTGCACTTCGTTTGCGAACTTTGGGAATCTACTCACGCAAGGTCGTTAAGCTGGCGGGCATGTTACATAAATTTGAAGGTAACACCTACGCCCAAAGTCCCACTTCGTCTATTTGCCAGAAGGTAGTCACACGGTTGGCGCAGTGGGTTCCGGCTTCCGGCGGAATGACGGTGACAGTGGTGGATGGTGTGCCTATTGGCCAAAGCCAATATCCTTGATTTGCTCTTTGGCCGTGCCTTAACCTGAGTTGTTTATCCGATTCGTTCTTCTCGTCGTTCCGGCGAAAGCCGGAATCCACTCACGCAAGGTCGTTGTAAAGATCGCGTCATTGCGAGTTCGATTTTTCTATCAACTCAATCTTCCAAGCCCGCTTCCATCCCTTGATGGCCTTTTCACGTGTTATGGCGCCTTCCATCGTGTCGTGAGCTTCATAACACATTAGCCTATGGGCGCCAGAGGCGGTGGGTGATATTTGAGGTAACACCTATGTACAAAGTCCCATTTCGTCTATTTGCCAGAAGGTAGATACACGGTTGGCGCATTGGGTTCCGGCGAAAGCCGGAACGACGGTGGGGGTGCATAAAGGTGCTCAAAGACGCCCCACGAGACCCCTAGTCCGCGGCGAACACTGCCAGCTCTTCCTGGTCGATCATGGCAGAGTCGCGGCAGCGGCGCATGATCCGGAAGATGGTGCGCACGGTGACGGAGAACCGGTCTGCGGCTTCTTCTACCGTCAGGTCATCTTGCTGCATGGCGGTCCAGATCTTGAAGTCCCGCGCCAAACGCCGGTTGCGCTGGAACCAGGCCGGGTCGTCGTACTTGCACTGGGGCAGCGGGCAGTCGAGGCAGGCGGCGGAGACCTCACAACCCGTATCTTCGTAATGGTAAAATTCGGGCACGGCGTCGAGAACGGGGCTGGAAGTTATTGGCCAGTCTAAAGCAGTCATGTCCTTACTCCAAAACAGATGTTCTAATATTGCCTGCTAAGTTTAGAACACACGTTCTGAAGATGTCAATACGTTTCCGAACGAATTTGCTAATTAACCGAAATCCACGCCTGATCCAGCCTGCAATTCGGAACATCGCACCTAAAACCTGGAGGTGGCCTCAGTGCCCGAAACATCAGAAACAGAGCCCCTGATCATTACCGAATACGAAACCATGATGTACAAAAGGCGGAGGAAGACCGCCTACATCATGTTTAACCGGCCCCAGGCCCTGAACGCGGTCAACGACCAGTTCGAAGAGGACCTGCACTCGGCCCTTTTAGAGTTCGACCTAGACGATGAAGCCTGGGTGGCCATCGTCCACGGCGCGGGCCGGAGTTTCTGCGCCGGAGCCGATATCAAGCAGCGGTTCGTGGCCATGACTCCGGAGCAGAGCGCCCGCAGAGAGCGGGGCCCCAACCCCGAGGGCTACATGGGCCGGGCGATCAACTGGAAGCCGGTCATCGCCGCGGTCCACGGGTACGCACTGGGCGCAGGGATAGTCATCGCCTCCGAGTCCGACATGATCGTCGCCTCGGAGGACGCCCGATTCGGCATCACCGAGACCAGAAGGGGTCTGCCAGGGGGACGGATCTGGGCCAAGGTCAACGCCTTCATGCCCTCGAAGATCGCCTCGGAGATGGTGATCACAGGAGAGCACATCGACGCCTCTGAACTATACCGCCTGGGACTGATCAACCGATTGGTCCCCACGGGAGAACACGTGAGCGCAGCCGAGGAACTGGCGGAGAAGGTGCTGAAGTCACCGCCGTTGGCCACCAGGGCGGCAGTGAAGCTGACCAGGCGTCAGTGGGTACAGACCGGCGCGGACGCCGACATGCAGATGCTGCCCCTGAAGTTACACCTGACCGAGGACTTCAAAGAGGCCAGCCAATCTTTCGTGGAAAAAAGAGCGCCGGAGTACCACGCCAGGTAGGCGGCGCAGCCGCGTTTTCAGGATTGGTTGACTCGGGCAAGCCCTTCGACATCCTTCCGCAGAAGGACAGGATGAGCGGTTTTGCCGACTAACTCATCGTTCATGGTGAGCTTGTCGAACCACGTCTATCAACGGCTACACAAACTCCGGCATGACTTTCTCGGCGAACAGGCGCAGCGACTTGGTCGTCACCTCTCCTTCCATGCCCGGCCATTGGGAGCGCAGTATCAGTTCTTCCACGCCCTGCTCTTGGTATTTGTGGATCTCATCGATGCATTCTTCGGGGCTACCGATGATGAAGCGGCCGTCTAGCACCTGCTCAAAGGGCACGTCGATGCGGTCGGCTTCGGGAAGTTCTTGGCTGTGTCCCAGGGCGGCCCGGTCTTTATAGAGCCACTCCACCTGGGGCCGCACGATGTCGATGGCTTCTTGCCGGCTGTCCGCCACGAAGACTTCTCGCCAAGCTGATATGTATCCCGCCTTCCCTGCCTCTTTCGCCGCCTGCCGGTACATCGGCGCCTGGATGCCGATGGTCGTCAGGGTTGACCGGGAACTGACCAGCCAGCCGTCGGCTTCCTTGGCGGCCCGCAAGACGCCCCGTTCCAAGTTGGCCGCCAGATATACCTTTGGACCCGGTTTCTGGATGGGCGCGCCGGCTCCGGGTACGTCGTCCAGGTTGAAGTGACGGCCCTCATGGGTGACCCGGTCCTGGTTCCACAGCTTCTCCATGACCTCTTGGACCTCGCGGAAGCGGGAGAGCCGCTCCGATTTGGGCACTTCAAAGGCCTTGAACTGGAAGTCCCGCCAGCCCAATGCCGGGGCCAACACGAACTTCCCACCGCTGATGACGTCGAGAGTGGATATCTGCTCGGCCGCTTCCACCGGGTGGTACAGGGGCAGCAGGGCAACCATGCCCAGTTCCAGGCCGGGAGCCTCGGCGGCCACCCGCGCCAGCAACATCAGGGCGTGGAAATCGTTGTTCAGATAGCCCGCACCAGTCCAGAGGGAGCGATACCCCATCTCTTTGGCCAATCGCGCCTTGGCCAGACGCGCCTCCAGACCTTCTTCCCTAGACTGGCCGCGCCGGTCTCCGCCCCCCAAGTTGATCCCAAAATGCATGATTCAAGGCCCTCCGTATTCGCCGGTGTTTGAGCCTGAGAAGTATAGCAGAGGGCTCGAAACGCCAGCGGTGGGACGAGAAAATGCCCCGTCCTTCCGAGGAAGAGCGAGGCATTTTTCTTTATCAACCGGCATTCAGCTTCTGTTCAACGGGGCCGCCACGGCCATGGTTGGTCCCGGACGGTGGCCAGCGACGGTGGGACGTCCACTCCTAATACCGCGCCGTTACTGAGTCTAGCTTCGACCTTCAGGTGGTGGAACCAGAGGAAATTGGACTGGCGTATCCGCAGGCTGCACACATATGGAGCGAGGGTGCCTTCGACCAGCATACGTACCCCTTCAGCGGGTACTTCGCGGAAGCGGGACTGTTTTCTGTGCCCAAGATAGGTGCTGACCGAGATCTCGGCAGCGGAGCCGGCTCAATGGTCAAAACACTGCAGGTCAAAAACGGCCAGTCCGCCCCTTTTTTGGACGTGTTCTAAGGCTTCAGGGGTGAAAGGGACGGCTATCTCGGCTGATCTGGAGGGGCCTTCACCGGCCGGTGCGCCGTAACGTAGCCGCTAGACGTTAAGCCCAGGAGGCACGACGTCCCAGCACCATGCCGTTTTCCAGTTCCAGATCCGCCTTGAGGTTTCGGAAGAACAGGAACTTCTTACTGTCGATGTTCATGACAGTGGTGTGCTGAGCGAGATTCGGCAGGATGAACAATTCCACGCCGTCCTGCTCTATCTTGCGGTACGGGGAAATGTCGCGGCGGGCAATTCTGGTATCGACCGATACCTCAGTGGCGTTGCCGCCTCAAGACGAGAAGGAAATCAGGTCGACGGCTGCCTGGCCGCCTTTGCCCTGGATGTGCTGAACGGCATCTGGCGTCAGATTGATTTGCATCGGTTACCTCGCTGGCCGGTGGGGGCGACCGGCTTGAAAAACGGTATGACCTGATCGAGGCCTAATTGGTGTTTATGATGCGCCAAATCCGGTCGGGGTTCAATCCCTGGAGGCTAATCTTTAAGTTTGAGGACCAGGCTGTTACGAGCATCGACGCTGGCCGGGTGGACCGTTTCGCCTTTTTCGATCCGGGCAGCCATCTCCCGGGTCAGAAACTCCAGCAGCGCCAAGTCCAGACTCTCTAGAGCCATGGTATGCAATCTAGCCTGGTAAGAGTAGACGGCCGCCTTCTGCGGGTCCAGCTTGTCGGCAAGGAAAACCAGCTTGCCCAGATCGTCCAAAGAGGGGTGGGCCGTGGAATGCCAGCGCACGGCCTCAAAAAGACTTTTGTCGGTGAGATCATCTTCCTTTCGGAGCAGCTCTGCGCCCACCGGTCCATGGAGCAATAGAGGAAAGTCCCGGTCCACGTCGGTCACGGGCACGTCCAGGTCGGCCGACATCTTGAGAAGGTCTTCTCCGGGAACGGCGCGGCACACATCGTGGGCGAGGGCGCCAAGCTCGGCGCGGTCTGGGTCGATGCCATGGTTGGCAGCCAACTCTAGGGCTACGTCACGCACGCGGTAGATATGGGCTTGCAGGCCGTCGGGTAGGGACTTCAGACGGGTCTGTAGGCGTTGGAGTAGGTCGGGCAATGCAGAAATCCCGGGAGTGGGATCTAGCCCATGTCTCCCAATTTCTTGCCGCCCAAGAGGTGCATGTGGGGGTGGGGTATCTGCTGGCCCGAATCGTCACCCTGGTTCAGCACCAACCGGTATCCGCTGAGGGCAACGCCCTCGCGCCGGGCAATCTCCTCGGCAACCACGAACATGTGGCCCATGATTGGCACCTGTCCGGGCCCCACATATGCCAGGGAGGCGATGTGTATGTTGGGGATGATCAACATATGCACCGGGGCCTTGGGGTTGATGTCCCTAACGGCGAAGACCCGGTCGTCCCGGTAGACCGGTTCGGAGTGCATCGGGTCCTGGGCCATATTGCAGAAGATACATTCGGTGGTGGTGGTCATGCCTGGTTCGCCTCCGTGGCGTGGTGATTCTTATCGAGTTTTAAGGGATTATTCGTCGTCCAGGTGCTGCAGGGCGATCTCTTTGTAGTGATTGGCGTCGCCGTAGGTCAACTCGTGGACCTTGGCCCGGCGGGTATACAACTGCAGGTCGTGCTCTTGGGTGAAGCCGATGGCGCCGTGGCATTGGTGGGCAGTGCCGCACACTCGACGGTATGCGGGGCCGATCCAGGCCTTGGCCATGGCCACTTCCTTTTGAGCGGGTAGGCCCTCCGACAGCCGCCATACGGCCTGGTAAGCGATGTTCTTGGAGCCTTCGACGTCGGTTGCCATGCGCGCGCAGTGGTGTTGCACGGCCTGGAAGCTGCCGATTGCGCGGCCGAACTGGGTGCGGCCTTTGGCGTATTCAACGGTCATGTCCAATACTGCCTCGGCGCCGCCCAACATCTCGATGCATTGCGCCGCTGTGGCCCGCATGATGGCCCGCTCGATGACGGGCCAGGCCTCGCCAACAGTCCCGATAACCGAGTCAGCAGGCACACTGACATTTTCCAGACTTACCTCAAAAACGCGTTCATTGCCCACCGACTGCATCGGTGTGGTATTTAGCCCATCAGCTCCGGCAGGAACCAAGAACAGGGAGATGCCTTGAGCCGGGTCACTGCCTGACGATGTCCGTGCCGCCACGATGATCGTGTCGGCCGCCCCTGCATCGGGCACAAACAACTTGGTCCCGGAAATCTGGAAACCGCCGCCCTGTTGGCTGGCGGTGGTCTGGATATCCCAGGGCTCGTAAGCCGCGCCGGCCTCGCTGATGGCCATGGTCATGATGATCGTTCCGGCGCAGATCCGGCTGATCAGTTCGTCTTTCTGGGCGTCCGAGCCGGCGTCCATGACGGTCATGCCGCCGAGGACCACCGTGGAGAAAAACGGCGCGGGAGCCAGAGAACGGCCGATCTCTTCTAGCAGCACTCCAAGGTCGGCGAAGTTTCCGCCGGTGCCGCCGTATTGCTCGGGGAAGGCCACGCCGGTCCAACCGAGCCCAACCATCTGCCGCCAAAGTTCATCGGTGAACCCCCGTGGGTTGGCCTCCATCTCCCTGACCAAAGTCAAGGGACACTCCCGGGACAGAAAATCCTGGGCGCTGGTCTTCAGCATCTGCTGTATCTCGGTTAGGCCCAGGTCCATGTGGTTCCTCCGAATTTAGTGCAAGCCAACTTGAGCGCGGCTAGTATAGCCGATAGGCTGGGGCGTGGGTAGAGGTTCCTTACGCCTTGGACGGCTCCACTTCCACCACTATCTCTACCGGTGTGTTGCGGGCGACGATGATCTCCATGTCTTCGGCGCCGTCGTTGATCGGTTGGTGGACGGCTTCGGCGGGCACGTAGATGAAATCGCCGGGGCTGATGGCCAACTCTGTTTCCAGGTTGTCCCCGATCACGAAGCGTCCTGTTCCCTTGACCACATAGATCGCCGACTCGCAATTCACATGATAGTGAGCGCTGGAGGCGCAGTGGGGCGGGATGGTGGCCACGGCCAAGTGAATGCCCGTGGAGCCGGTCAATTTCTCGGACACGCCGGCCAGGCGGGTCATGGCCCCGGACTGGATCTCAACTTCCAAGCCGTCTGGATGGACAACTTTAATCTCAGGCATAAAAAACTCCGTTTCTTGATGGCTAGAGGCCGCGGACCATCTTGTCCAACTGGCTGATGGCCTTTTGGATATTATCTTGGGAGTTGGCATAGGAGAGGCGGACGTATCCCTCACCGAACTCGCCGAAGGCGCTTCCTGAAAGCAGAGCGACGCCGGCTTCGTTCATCGCCTTGGTCTCAAATTCCATGCTGGTGAGTCCGGTCCCTTTGATGCTGGGAAAGGCGTAGAAAGCCCCTTCAGGCTCTGGGCAGTTGATCCCTGGGATGCTCCGCAGTCCGTCAGCGATGAGCCTCCGCCGGATGCCAAACTCGGCGACCATGGCCTCGACTTCGTCTCTGGGACCCTCTAAGGCCGCTACCGCCGCCTTCTGAGTGAATGAAGCCGCGCAGGAAACGCTGTTCACGGCCAGCTTCACGATATGGGGGACCAGCTCCTCTGGCAAAATCCCGTACCCCATGCGCCAGCCGGTCATGGCGTAGCTCTTGGAGAATCCGTCCAGGATGATGGTCCGTTCCTGCATGTCAGGGATGGACGAGATGCTGTAGTGCTCTCCGGTGTAGAGGATGTCTTTGTATATCTCGTCGGCCATCACGTATAGGTCCGGATGCTGTTTAACTATCTCAGCGATAGTCTCCAATTCCTGCTTGGTCAGTGCCGAACCGCAGGGGTTCTCCGGCGAGTTGATGATTATCAGCCTGGTCTTATCTGTGATCAGGCCCGGCAGCGCACTCAAGTCGGGGTGGTAATCCTTGTCCTCCAGAAGTTGCATGGGCACCGGCGTGGCGCCGGCGAACTTGATCATGGACTCGTAGATCGGGAATCCGGGGTTGGGGTAAATGACCTCCACGCCTGGTTCTGCCAGGGCCAGAAGCACATAGAACATTATGGGTTTGGCGCCTGGGGTAACCACGATGTTTGACGGGTCGGTGTCGGTCCCCCGGACCTCGCGGCTGTTCCGGGCGATGGCCTCCCGCAACTCAGGCAGGCCCGCCGTGGGGCCGTAATGGGTGAACCCGTCGCTGATGGCCTGCCTGCCGGCCTCGACGATATGCCTCGGCGTCTCGAAATCGGGCTCACCGATCTCCAGGTGGATTATCTCTTTACCTTGAGCCTCCAAGGCGCGCGCCTTGGCCAGCACTTCGAATGCCGACTCGGTGCCCAAGTCGTTCATGCGGGCGGCAACTGTCATCAGTCCTCCGGATTCGTGGGGCTATAACGTGACGAGCCGGGAGTGGGCAAGCGTTCAAGACTCAGTCTGACTGTACTTGGTTCTCGGTGCGGACCGAGAGGCCATAAATCTTGATGAAACCCTCAGCGGAGGCGTGGTCGAACTCGTCCGAGCGGTCGTAGGTCGCCAAGCTGTAGTTGTATAACGCCTTTGGCGCCTGGCGTCCCACAACAGTGCAGGTGCCTTTGTGCAGCCGCACCCGGATGTCTCCGGTCACGAACCGCTGCGTGCTCTGAACGTAGGCGTTCAGGTCGGCCCGGTGGGCTGTGAACCAGAGGCCGTTGTAGATCACATCGGCATACTCCAGGGCGATGCGGGCCTTGGTGCGGGCCTGGTCTTTGGTCAACGTCATTGCTTCCAGCGCCGTGTGGGCTGTGTGCAGCAGCGTAGCGGCCGGGCATTCGTAGATCTCTCGGGACTTGATGCCCACCAAACGGTTCTCCACATGGTCGATTCGCCCGATGCCGTGGGCGCCGGCCAGGGTGTTCAAGTGATTTATCAGGTCGGTCCCAGCCATGCTTTCGCCGTCGACTGCCTTGGGCACGCCACACTCGAAATGGATCTCGACGTAGGCCGGTTGGTCAGGAGTGTTTGCCACGGGGCTTGTCCAGTCGTAGGCGTCCTCGGGAGGTTCCAGCCATGGGTCTTCCAGTTCTCCGGCCTCCACGCTCCGGCCCCAGAGGTTCTCGTCGGTGGAGAACCGGCTGCGGTTGGCGTTGATCGGGAGATTTCGCGCCTGACCGTACTCGATCTCGTCATCCCGGCTCATGCCCCAATCGCGTATGGGCGCAATGACATCGATATCCGGCCCGAGAGCGGTGATGCCTACCTCCAGCCGGACCTGGTCGTTGCCCTTGCCGGTGCAGCCGTGGGCGATGGCGTAAGCGTCGTGCTCCCTGGCTGCCTCGACCAGATACCGGGCGATGAGCGGGCGTCCCAGGGCCGTGGCCAGCGGGTATTGCTCCTCGTAGACCGTCCCGGCTTGCAGGGACGGGAAAAGGAATTCGTTAACTAGGGTATCCCGGCCGTCGACTGTCAGGGCTTCCAGCGCGCCGATATTTAGCGCGCGCTGGCGGATAGACTCCAGGTCCACCATTCCCAGGTCAATGGTCAGGGTGATTATGTCTGCATCGTACTTCTCTCGCAGCCACGGGACCGCCACGGTAGTGTCCAGTCCCCCGCTGTAGGCCAGCACGATTTTTGGTTTGGCCATTTTTTAGTTAGGTTGCTCCATCAATTCTGCGAGTTCGCTATCAGGTTGTTTGTTCAACGCTTCCAAAAACTGTGAGGGAGTGATTTGCGCATCCCCCAAAATCTTCCTCACTAGCCCGCGGCCAACGTCCTGGCCGCGATGCACAGGCACGGTTACCACTCTAGCATCTGGATGCCGTAGCGGGCTTGACTCCCGCGCTGGCGCACTATCTCAAACCCTAGAGCTTCCAGCGCTCTGATCACATCCTTTGCCTGCAATGCCGGAAACCTTGCCATTAGGGCTTATATTTCTAATCTTATGGATGCCGGCGAATTCTGGAATTTCGCCGTCACCCTCGTCTTCCAAGCACATTTCGATGACCTCTTTGATGTTGGTCATGAGTTCATCGAGAGTCTTGCCCTGTGTGTAACAACCCTTCAGTTGAGGTACTTCCCCGACGAAGAAACCGTCTTCATCTTTTTCGATCACTACGTAAAATTCTCGGTCTGCCACGGTTGCCTCCCCTTCCCGAACTCGCCCTAAATCGTCGCCAAGGCGTTGCCCAGGCGCTCCATACCCTGGTCGATCTCTTCTTTGGTGATGGTCAGGGGCGGCATGAATCGGATGGTGGTTGGTCTGGGCGCGTTCAGTAGGATACCTGCTTCGTTGGCTGCGGTGAGCACCTGGGGCGATATCTCGCTCTCGAAGTCCATGGCGGCCAGCAGGCCCTTGCCCCGGACCTCGGAGATGAATGAGAACCGGCCCCTCAGGTCGTTCAACCGGCCTAACAGGTATGGCTCCATCTCTTTGGTCTTGGCGGGGATGTCGTTATCGATGAGGAACTTGGTGCCCGCGTAAGCGGCGGCGGTGGTCAGCATGTTGCCGCCAAAGGTCGAGCCGTGGTCGCCGGGCACCAGGGCCATGCAATGCTCTTTAGACATGAACGCGCCGATGGGTACGCCGTAGCCCAACCCCTTGGCCAAGGTCATGACGTCTGGTTCGATGCCGTACTCCTGGTATCCGAACAGGCTGCCCAAGCGGCCCATGCCTGTCTGGACCTCGTCCAGTATCAGCAGGATTCCTTTTTCGTCACACCAGTCTCTGACTCGTTTCAAGTAATCGTCGGCGGGGATGACCACTCCGGCCTCTCCCTGCACTGGCTCGATCATGACTGCCGCGGTCTTATCGGTGGTGGCGTTCATGATGGCTTCGACATCGTTGTAATCAACGTGGACGAACCCGGGTTGCAGGGGAGTGAAGTTCTCTTGGTAGTGGGGCTGGCCGGTGGCGGCCAAGGTCCCCATGGTGCGGCCGTGGAACGAGTTCAGGGCCGTGATGATCTCATAGGCGCCGTCGAGGTTGAGTTTGCCGTAGCGGCGGGCCAGCTTCATGGCCCCTTCGTTGGCCTCGGCCCCGCTGTTGCCGAAGAAGACCAGGTCGAGAGCGCTGTTCTCTACCAGGGTCTCGGCCAGTTGCAGTTGGGGCACGCTATAGAACTGGTTGGAGACCTGCATCAGAGTAGCGGCCTGGTCTGCAATGGCCTTGGTAACCGCCGGGTGGCAGTGGCCCAATTGGTTCACGGCCCAACCGGCTACGAAGTCCAGATACTCTTTGCCGTCGGCGTCCCAGGCACGGGTGCCTTCGCCCTTGACCAGCACCACCGGCTGGCGGCGCACCGTCTGGGCGTAATACTTCTTCTCAACGTCGATCCATTCACTGCTTTTGGTCATCGCGGGTCTCCTCCCCCAATTTGGGTCTTGGTCATTGCGAGTCTTTTTCTAGGGACTCGCGTAGGCGTTCTACAGCCTCTTGAAGTTCTTTCAAGGCCTCGTCCAGACCGGAAACCGCATCCTCTATCACTTGCAGGTCTTCCGGGCCCGGAGTTGCCTGGCCGTCCCCACCTACTCCCGCTCCTCCCAGTGACGTATCAACAAGAGGTGCCTTGCCCTCCAGCAGCATGGCCAGTCCTTCGCCGACGCTGTCCGCCATTACGACGTTGCTGCCGTCGGCCAGGATCACCTTCTTGAGCTCCGGAAATGCCAGCACTTCCGACTGGAGATACAAAGGCTCCACATAGATTATCGCATCGCCCACCGGTATGACTAGTAGCTGGCCTCGGACCACCTGCGAGCCGGGCCCGTCCCACAGTGTGAATTGCTGAGAGATAGTCTGGTCATTCTCGATGCGGGCTTCCACCTGGGCAGGCCCGTCAACCTGTGGGTCGCTGGGCACGCTGAAGGCGTTGAGTTTGCCGTAGTGCACTCCGTCGTTCCGGGCCGTCAGCCAACCGACCAGGTTCTTTTTCTCGCCAGCCGGGGTGAAGGGCAACATCAACACGAACTCTACGCTGTCACCACCGGGCATCCGCAACATCAGGTACGAGGGATGGACCTCCACCCCCCGCTTGCCGAACCGGGTGTCCTGGGGAATCGCCCATTGCTCTGCCTGGTTGAAGAAGGCCTGGGCGTCTGTGATGTGGTAGCGCAGGTACATATCGGCCTGGGCTGAAAAGATTCCGTTGGGATATCGGATGTGGGCTTGCAAGTCGGCGGGCATCCGGTCGAAGTCCAAGAACAGATCCGGGAAGGCGCGGCGATACATCTGTAGCAGCGAGTCTGTGGGGTCCATGACATAGATGAACACCTCGCCACTGAAGGCGTCCACCACCGCCTTGACGCTGTTGCGGATGTAATTGAATCCGTCTTCTGTCAGGGTCGAATACGGGTAACGATCGGTGGTTGTGAATGCGTCTTGCAGCCACCACAGCTTGCCTGCCTTATCCACAACCGGATACGGGTCATCATCCATGGTCAGGAAGGGTGCCAACGCGTGCACCCGCTCGCTGATCTGCCGCCGGTATTGGATGCGGGTACCGGACGATATCTGGTCGCTGAGCAGGATGTTGATGTCCGCGAATTGCCAGGCATAGGCCAGACGGCGGAAGGTCGAGCCCAGATCCACTCCTCCGGGGCCGTCGTAGTGCAGTTGGCTTCCCGATGGGTCGACCTCCGGGGCCGTGCTGTTCACAATGGCGAAGGGCGCCGGGGACTCGCTGTAGTACAACTCGGGCCGCCGGATGGGAATCTCTCCCCGGATGGGGATGTCCTGAATGAAGAATTCGGGCCGTCCCTCCTCGGGAGTAAATCCGGTGGCCGGGCTCATGGCCACGCCGTAACCGTGGGTGTACTGAAGTCGGCGGTTCACCCAGTTTTGGGCGTCGGCGGGCAGATTGTCCGGGTCCAATTCCCTTGCCGCCAGCAGCACCTGCCGCAGCCGTCCGTCCAATACGTAACGGTCTGAGTCCATGTTCAAGAAGTTGTAATACAGCTCCATGAACTGGAGTTGGTTGTAGGCGTCTTGTAGCGGTTCCACGTCCCACAGCCGGATGTTTTCGATCACCGACAGGTTGTTGGCCACAACGTTGGCATCGATGTCGCCGATCGCCGGGAGAGCAACTTCCTCTATCTGGTCCAACTGGTAGGCGACCCGGGTAGACTCGATATTACGCTCGATGTAGACCTGCTCCCGTTCAAACTCGTTGGGGTCCACCTGGAAGCGTTGGAACAGAGCCGGAAAGGCCAGATTGGCCAATAGGGCCATGATGATCCAGAGGCTGAATGAGCCAACCATCAGACGGAGACCACCGAAATAATTGCTGACGAAGAAGGCTCCCGCGCCTAGAGCCGCGATGGAGGTCATCAGCCAGAGCACCGGTATCCGGGCGTGGATGTCGGTATAGCCCGCCCCGGCAACCAAGCCTCCCGGCGAAACAACCAGCTCGTAGATGGCCAGAACGTGACCCGCGGCGATGCTAACCATTAAGAGACCGCCCAATATCCCTATGTGTTTCAACATCCGCGGCGCCAGGAAGAAGTTCAGTCCCCGTAGTCCGTAGATCCCCGCATACAACAAGAGCGACATGACCACGGACGTGATCAGGATGCCCATGATCCAGCTCTGGATAAAATTGAGCATCCGGAGGGTAACGATGAAGAACGAAAGGTCCTGACCGAATTCGGCGTCGGGCACGCCGAAGGACACTTTGTTCAGGAAAAGAAGAAAGACCTCCCAACGCCCCGCCGCGGCCGAGCCGAACACGGGCGCGGCCGTCAGGACAGTGATGACCACCGCCGCCACCAAGAGCGCGCGCAAGAGCCGCATGGTCTCGTCAGTCACTGGGAGGGTGGAGGGTCCTCTGGAGAACCGGAAGGTGTAGTAGAAGTTGACGATGAGGGCGGCCGCCGTCACCAATGTCCCACCGATAAGGAGCCAAAGCTTCATCACCAGTATCTTGGTGAAAACGTCGCGGTAACCCAACTCGCCGTACCACAAAAGGTCGGTGTAGACCGTCCGCAACCACCACAATATCAGGAAGGCGAAGAGCAGGCCCACGGCGATGATGCACCCTTTCCGGACCCGTCGCAGGACAACTTCTGATATCCCCGGTAGGTTCGGGCCCTCTGGTTCATCGGAGTCGTTTGTCAGATCAAAACTCATGAACTACTGAGATTACGCCTCACCGGCATTTTCACGTCTGCGGGCGCTTCTGAAGTCTTTAACGATGGTGGTGCCTGTGGAATTTCCCCGCACGCATTCGAGCAACGCGTCGGGTTGTCGCCCGTCGATGATATTGGCCACTGGAGACCGCTCCAAAGCGCGCAGACAGGCCGACAGCTTGGGGATCATGCCTCCTTGAATCACCCCGGAGTTGGAGAGGATATCGGCCCGGCGCCGGTCCAGCCTCCGGATCACCCGGCCGCTGCCGTCCATCACCCCGGCCACATCAGTCAGGAATACGAGTTGCTCGGCCTCAAGGGCATAGGCCAGTTCTCCGGCAACCGTATCGCCGTTGATGTTAAGCGGGCTTCCGGCGTTCTCAGACCCGTCTCGCACGTGAACGCCGAGGGGAGCGATCACGGGGATGTACCCGCTGTCCAGTACAGACCTGATCAGCTCAACGTTCACGGTGGTTACCTCCCCGACGAACCCCAATTCGGGATCGCCGATCTTGGCTTCCACCATGCAGCCGTCGATGCCGCTCAAGCCTACCGACCGTCCTCCGAACTCGTGCATCAAGGAGACCAGTTCCTTGTTGATCAGCCCAGTGAGCACAGCCACGACGATCTCGAGACTGGGAGCGTCGGTAACCCGCAGACCGCCAACGAATCTGGGTGCAAGTCCTTGGCGCTGCATCCATTGGGAAATCACGTTGCCACCGCCGTGGACTACCACCACCTCCCGGCCCTCTTGTTGCAACCGGACCAGGTCTTTGAGGCTGGTGTCGTGACTACCCAGGGTGCTGCCACCGATCTTTACCACTATTGGATGGCCTGGTGGTTGATTAGAAGTCGGTTGGCCCGCCAATTCTTCCTCCAAACGAAAAACTCAAATCAAGATAGGATCGAATGGGTGTGGAATCGGCTGCCGAAGTGGGGAGCATAAAAGCCGCCGGAAAAGCAATCAGACCGCCGCTGGCCCTGCCATATGGTGCGGCCGTCCCACGCCCGAATGTTTAACGGGAAATCGGACGCAAACGTGTACGCGCGCAGGGGCTAAAGCCGATAGCTGTGATAACGGCCTGTTTAGGTAGTGTAGGCACTGTTGATGACCACGTATTCTTCGGTGAGGTCGCAGCCCCAAGCGGTGGCCTGACCGTCCGAAAGATTTAAGTTCACTCCGAAGGTGACTTCGTCGCCACGCATCAGAGCGACCACGGCGTCCCGGTGGAAGGGCACGGGCCGGCCTGATTCCATGATGCAGACGCCGTTGATATAAAGGTCTATCTTCGACTCGACCATCTCGGCCCCACTGCGGCCCAAGGCCATGACCAACCGGCCCCAGTTGGGGTCGGCTCCGTAGACCGCCGATTTTACCAAGAGAGACGAAGTGATTGTCTTGGCAACCATCCGGGCGTCCGCTATATTCCGCGCGCCTTGCACTTCAGCGACGATCAGGGTAGTTGCACCCTCTCCGTCCTGGGCCAACTGACGGGTCAACTGGACCAAGACTTCTTTCAGTGCGTCTCTGAACGTGTCCGCGTCGGTGTTGCCGGCGGTGATGGAAGCGTTGCCCGCGGCCCCATTGGCCAGGACAACCAGACTGTCGTTGGTGCTGGTGTCTCCGTCGATATCCAGCATGTTCAGAGTGCTCTCGGCAATGTCCGGCAGTATGGAGCGCAGGAAATCCTGCTCCACCGCGGCGTCGGTGGCCACGAAGCAGAGCATGGTCGCCATATTCGGGTGAATCATCCCGGACCCTTTGGCCACGCCGCAGATGTTGACGTCGGCCCCGCCAACGTTGACCGAAACAGCGGCCTCTTTGGTTCTGGTATCAGTGGTCATCATGGCCCGTGCCAGCGCGTTGCCGCCGTCATCCTTAAGTTCTATCTCTCCGACGCCTTTATGAATCAATGTCATGGGCAGTTCAACACCGATAACCCCGGTGCTGAACACCAAGACTTCTTCGGGCTTCACGCCCAGTCCCGTGGCCGCCACGGCAGCCATCTCCTTGGCGTCAACGTAACCTTGCTCGCCCACGCCGGCATTGGCGATGCCCGAATTGACCACCAGCCCTCTAACCGCCTCGCCCGCCGTGAGGGTCTCGCGGTTCACGGTCACCGAAGGCGATACCAGGCTGCTCTTGGTGAACACACCAGCCACCGAGCATGGGGTATCGGACAAGAGCAACCCCATGTCCATCTTGTTTTCGGAGAAGGTCTTGATGCCCACGTAAGTTCCCCCAGCCTGAAAGCCTCGGGCGGTGGTTATGGTTCCGCCATCTACGTGGGTGATTGGGCCGGCCATGAGCCACCTTCTTTTTGAGTAATCTCGACTTCTTATCCGTGCCTGAGCAAGCACCGAGTATATCACAAGAACACCGCGCCGCTTCGCCCCTCTACCTCTTCGGTCCGGCTGTGGACTGGCTGTGGAGGTTGACCTATAATCGAGAGTCGTACACGATCGAAAAATAACACACGCAGGTGTTGGAATGGCAGTGGTAAGTCCCTTTAGAGGATGGCGGTACAACCCGGAAACGGTGGGAGACATGGCCTCGGTGCTATGCCCACCCTACGACATGATCGACGAAGCTACCCAAGAGGCGCTCAAACGCCAGAACGAATACAACGTCATCCACCTGGAAGCAGGCGAGGGTCTGGACTGGACCACCTCCGCCAAGGAACAGTACCAGTCGACCTCCGGTCTTTTCGACCGCTGGAGACAAGATGGAGTGCTGCGCCAGGACGCTGAGCCCAGCTATTACGTGATGCGCCACAGCTTTCCCATGGGCGGAAAGAACATGGTCCGGGTCGGGCTCATCGCATCGGTGGGCCTGGAGGACTACTCCACTCGCCAGGTTTTGCCCCACGAGTTCACCCAGGCGCCGGCCATCCAGGACCGGGTCTGGCTGATGGAGTCGCTCTCGGCCAACATCAGCCCCATCATGTCGATCTACCGCGACGCCGAAGGCGAGCTGGACCGGTTGTACCAGAAGGTGATGCAGGGCACGCCGGAATTTGACTCGACAGACGACTCGGGCAGTGCCACCGCCCTTTGGCGGATCTCCGACTCCGGCGTGCAGAGTCAGATCAGTGAGTTTTTCTCCAGCCGGCCCATCTACTTGGCGGATGGCCACCACCGGTACGAAGCGGCCAGGCAGTATCAACTGGACCGCCACGCCGAGGACCCGAGCGCCAAGGCGGCCAATCTGGCCCACAATTTCGTGATGATGAACCTGATCTCCTTCGACGACCCTGGTCTGGTTGTGCTGGGCTATCACCGGACGCTCAACGGAGTGCCTGCGGACAAACTGGCCAACATCAAAGCCAAGCTGGATGAGTTGTTCGACGTGGAAGCCATCTCCGGCAGTTCCGACGCTCTGATCGAACAGGTGGACCGGCTGGGCGCGAAACGGCGGGCCCTGGCTTCGGTGGATAGCGGCGGCGCCAAAATGCTGACGCTGAAGGACTCGGCAGTCAAACCCGATTGGGGGTCGCTGGCGGTGTCTGAAGCTTGGGTCCTTGAGGAACAGGTGCTGCGGCCGGAACTGGGCGACGCCACCCTCGATCACCTGGATTTCATGCACGACCACGAAGCGGCCGTCGATCAGGCCAAGAGCGGCGATCTGCAGTTGGTGTTCTTACTGAAACCCTTCCCGCTGGACGCCTTCGAGAGCATTGTGGGCGGCGGGCAGCGGCTGCCCCGAAAGTCCACATTCTTCTACCCGAAGCTTCCCACCGGCCTGGTGATCAACCGTCTGGCCGGAGAGCTTTAATCGCTGAGCTTTAGAAAAGACTAGCTCAAGGCCCAATCACCGTTGGTCCGCTCCCTAAATCGCTCGGTGATGGCCTGCTCAGCCTGACGGCTGTTGGCTGCGATGAAGCTTTCCAACTGCCTGATCTCTACCTGCACGTTCTCGTCAGCAGGAATGCCTTTCTTCAGGTCAGCCAGTTTGGACCGTGCTTCGTCCACCCGCTTCAACAACTGCAGGGCTTCGAGTTCCTGGGTGGCGGTGTCTTTGATAGCCAGAAGTCTTCGCCGGTTGGCTACGGCGTCACCCAGGCGTTCTTCGATCTCGCCCATGGCGGTCAATGACATTTCCAAGGATGTCTGGCCGTAGACTACCTGGCGAGGCAGGCGGCGCAGTTGGGTCTGGAACTGATTGACGAGGGCGTCCATCTGGTCTTCTTTGTTGCGCATCTCGGCAAGACTTAGCCTGAGGGTAGCCATAGCCTGTTCAAGCTGAGAGATAGCCATCTTCACGCCTCCTAAGACTAACCGGGAACGATAACGCCGGAGAAACCTGAATGTTGCTCCGGCGAAGATTTGTGATTGATTGAATTATCCCACCGGCGCGGACTTATTCCTACGGGATGAGTCCCATTTCGGAGGGTAATTGTGTCCGCCGGGGACCGCCTGACACCTACGGGTTGAAGCCAAGTTCGGACAAGACGATTTTCAGTGCGTCCATGACCTCGGTGATGTCTGCTTTGTCCACGGCGCCCAGATGGCCGATCCGGAATATGTCGGCGCTCATCTTGCCCTGTCCGCCGGCCAAAACTACGTTCTGCTCGGTCCGCATCTTCCCCATAAAAGTTTTTTGGTCCACGCCGTCGGGCATCTTTATCGCTGTCACCGTATTCGATGCATACGCCTCGTCGGCGACCAACAGTTCCAGGCCCAATTCACGGACGCCGTCACGGGTCATCTGAGCGATTGTGGCATGGCGTCCGAACACGTTCTCCATCCCTTCCTCTAGCAAGACGTCCAGCGCCTGGCTGAGCCCGTACATCGCTGTAAGGTTGGGCGTGAACGGAGTTTGCCCCGTTGCCAGATAGGTTTTAGCCATCGCCAAGTCGAAGTAGAAACGGGGCATCTTGGCGGTCTGCTGGGCTTCCCAGGCGCGTTCGCTGACGCTGATGAAAGACAGCCCTGGCGGAATCATGAACCCTTTTTGGGAGGCCGTGCCAACCATGTCGCAGTCCCAGGCGTCTACGGGGAGGGGGATGCAACCAAGGCTGGATACGGCGTCGACCAGCAACAGTTTGTCGAACTCGCCTTTGACTACTTTGGCGATCTCTTCCACCGGATGGGTCACGCCCGTGGAAGTTTCGTTGTGGGTTACCAACACCGCTTTGATATTCGGCTCAGCCTGCAGGGCCTTCCTGATGTCATTGGGGTCGATGGGGCCGCCCCATTCCCAATCCATGCGCTTAACGTCGGCGCCGTACGCCTCGACCATGTCCACGAACCGGTCTCCGAACGCTCCTGCGGTGGCGGCAATGACCCGGTCCCCGGGCGATAGGGTGTTGACGATGGCCGCCTCCAAAGAGCCGGTGCCGGACGCAGTCAGGATATACAGGTCATTCTTGGTCATGAACACCTGCTTCAACTGCTCGGTGGCTTTGTGGATCAGCTCGTCGAATTCCGGCCCCCGATGGTTGATCATCGGGTTGGTCATCGCCTCGACGATGTCGTCAGGTATGGGCGTGGGGCCGGGAGTCCTCAGGTTCTGGGGCGTGAATCTTTGCATGGCTCTATTCGTCCTATCTGCCTGCCGCCTCCTTACGAATCATCAGAGTAGACGGAGATCAATTTCAAAAGGGATTGTTGGTCAGGCGGGTCGTGGTCAGGGAGGGTTGAAGCGCCTTTCAAGGCCGATCAGGCACGACGGGACTGCTGCAATCCAAGCGGGAAGAATTATATCACCGTCTTTCTAGAGCGTCATATGTGACGCGGTGATACTTTGGTGAACGGCGCTGAAATCAATTATCCGTACGACTGGTTGAAGAGATAGAGCGCCAGACCCAGTCCGGCTATGGCGACCACCATCAAGCCAAACATCATTAATATTCCTAGTCCGAGCAAAAACGACTGAACCCTCTGGAAGATCGGCAGCAGAGACAATGTGAAGATCGTGCCCGGACCAAGTAGAGCGAACCCCACGATACTCCAATAGCTGGAATAACCGAAAAAATCCCAGATTACAAGGGCCCCCCAGAACCCGCCTGCCAGCACCATCAGCGGCAAAATGAGGCTGCCCACCGTGATTCCCCAGACTATCTCTCTCGTGAAGAATGATTCCAATACCAATTGCGGGGGCATGCGGCGGTCTAAACGGACGCCGCATCTACTGCAGAGAAAGGTTCCCGCGTCGTTGTCCTGTTGGCATACCGAGCAGATCACGCCGATTTACTCCGGCCGACTTTCCGCAGTCCGCTTCTTAAGTCTTGTTGTGTTTCTTATCGATAACAAGATATTGATTGATTCACCCGATCACTTCAATTACTCTCAGGGTATATCTTGCATCGGCAGTCCCGCTACGGCCAAGCATGGCTGCCCTGAAATTACCCGTTTTTGAGGCTAATTGCGCCTTATGTCATGTTATAATCGCCCCATGACTACAGGCTCAGGATTACTGGAAGGACTTAACCCCGCGCAGAAGGACGCTGTCGAGACCGTCGACGGCCCTCTGCTGATCGTTGCTGGGCCCGGCAGCGGCAAAACCCGGGTCATCACCCACCGTATCGCTTACCTGGTCCGCGAGTACGAGATCAGCCCGTTCAATATCCTGGCCATGACTTTCACCAACAAGGCCGCCAAGGAGATGCGGGAACGGCTGGACCGGTTGGTGGGCTACCGCAGCGATGCCCTGACCGTGGGCACGTTCCACTCATTCTGTGCCAAGCTGCTGCGCATCGACGGCCAACACCTGGGCTTGGATCCTAATTACTCGATCTACGACGCCGACGACCAGGGCACCATCATCAAGCAGTCCATGGAGCTGGCAGACATCGACCCCAAGCGGGTCCCGCCCCGCGCCGTACTCAGCACCATCTCCAAGGCCAAGAACCAGCTGTGGGACTCCCGGGCCATGACCAAGAACGCTGACCCCGACAACTATTTCGAGGAGACCTGCGCCCGGATCTACCACCACTACGAGGAGATCTTAACCCGCAACAACGCCCTGGACTTCGATGACCTGATTATGAAGTCGGTACAGCTTCTACGGGAGTTCCCGGAGGTACGGAAGAAGTACCAAGACCGCTACCAGTACATCATGGTGGACGAGTTTCAAGACACCAACATCGCCCAGTACCAACTGGCCCGGTTCCTGGCTGAGTCGCACCAGAATATCTGCGTGGTGGGCGACCCTGACCAGTCTATCTATTCCTGGCGCAGCGCCGACATCCGCAACATCCTCAGCTTCCAGCAGGACTACCCCAAGTCCAAGACCATCACCTTGGACCAGAACTACCGCTCGACATCGACGATCCTGGAAGCCGCCAAGAATATGATCTCCATGAACGGCCGGCGCATCCAGAATGACCTGTTCACCGACAACGACAAGGGGGACTTGGTTGAGGTGCGCGAGGCCTACGACGAAGGCGAGGAAGCGTCCTTCGTGATCTCCGAGTCGGAACGGCTGGTCCGTGAGAACGGTTTCAAGCCGGGCGACTGCGCCGTCATGTACCGGATCAATGCCCAGTCCCGAGCCCTGGAGGAGGCCTGCTTGCACCAAGGCACCAAGTACCGGCTGGTGGGCGGCATCCGTTTCTATAAGCGCCGCGAGGTCAAGGACCTGATGGCCTATCTGCACATGGTCCACAACCCCCACGACGATGTGAATGTGGGGCGGGTGATCAACGTGCCTCCCAGAGGCATCGGGGCCAAGTCGATGCAGCAGATGGCCGATTGGGCCCGCAGCAAGGACCTGCCCATGTTCTCGGCCATGCAGGAGGTCGCCGCCGCCCGGCTGGCCGACGAGGCCTGTCCTGTCGACATCACGAAACGGGCCGCCACGTCAATCGCCGACTTCGCCGTGATGATGGAGAAGCTGATCGAGTTCAGCAAGCAGGTGCCGGTGGTGGACCTGGTCGACCGCGTCGTAGAGGACACTGGCTTCCGCAGCTACATCCAGAACGATGACGACCGTCCCCAGGAACGCTGGGAGAACGTCCTAGAACTACGCAACACCGCCCAGGAGTTCAACGCCGAGACGCCTCCCGACGGCCTGGCCACGCTGCTGGAACGCCTGTCGCTCGTGGCCGACGTTGACAGCTACGAGGACGCCGAAGATTCAATCACACTGATCACTCTGCACCAGGCCAAGGGATTGGAGTTTCCAGTCGTGTTCATCGTGGGCATGGAGGAGGGCTTGCTGCCTCACAGCCGGTCCATCGACTCCGAGGACCAGCTTGAGGAGGAACGGCGGCTCTGCTACGTGGGAATGACCCGCGCCGAGAAACGCCTCTACCTGACCCGCGCTTTCCACCGGACCGTGTTTGGAAGCTCCCAGGTCGGCCACGCCTCGCGGTTCCTTCGCGATATCCCCGCCGAGTTGATCACATCAGGCGGCGTCAGCGCATCCAACGGCGGACCCACTGGGAAGGGATTTGCGGACAAACCCGGCGAGCGCCAATCCTTCCGTTTCCGGAAGGACCGGAAAGGATGGTCCGAGTGGCAGGCCCCCACCCCAGTGATCAACCGCCACCAGCCCGCCACGTCCCGCCCCACCCTAGAGGTAGGCGACTCAGTTCGGCACAACGCCTTCGGCGAGGGAGTTGTAACCGGGGTAGACGTAACAGCATCCGACACCGAGGTAACCATAGAATTCGAAGCGGGCGTAGGGCAAAAACGCCTCCTCCTCAGCTTCGCACCCATAGAGAAACTGGGGTAGCCTCGACCGTTATCCTGTCGTTTGGCGGCAAGGCAAGATTCAGCAATCACCCAATGGAGTCCACACGCGGGGCTCCATTGGACTAGACCAGGGTCCTGTCTTAACATTTAACGAATAATCAGGAGGGGAAATGCCCAAGATAATCCCGGTTCCCGATGAGTTGAGCAAGCCTTTTTGGGACGCCGTCAACGAGAAACAGCTGTTGTTGCAAAATTGTACCGTTTGCGACAGGCTCCAATACCCACCGCGACAGACATGCCTGTCCTGCGGTTCTGCGCAGAAGCTGGAATGGAAGGATGTGGAAGGGAGAGGCCACGTATCTACCTATATCGTGATAGAGGATGGCCGGCTGAACCGGCGTATGCCTGATCAGCCCTATAACTTGGCTCTAATAACCCTGGACCAAGACCCG
>Ga0209445_1000306_pt1 | contig 27884 bp, 26 predicted proteins | sample MarorgKNORR_S2LV_4_FD_188223 | JGI IMG/M metagenome (GOLD analysis project Ga0209445, IMG submission 188223) | Marine microbial communities from the Southern Atlantic Ocean, analyzing organic carbon cycling - NADW_A/KNORR_S2/LV (SPAdes) (version 2) | ecosystem: Environmental > Aquatic > Marine >... | reverse complement strand
AGGACATTCCCGCAAACCCGGCGAAGAGCCACAGTCCCAGGGTCGACGGCGCTAGCAGCAAAGCGATGTATCCACAACCCCTGATGAAGTAAGCGGCAGCCAATAAGTTTTTTCGGCCGAACCGGTCCGCCAGCATCCCGGATCCCAGCCCCCCCAGGACGTTCAGACCCATCATGACCCCGAATATCGTGGCGGCGAGACCAGGTGAAACTCCAATGTCGATGGCGTAGGGCACAAAGTGGACCGACATTATCAATGTAGTGAAGCCGCAGACGAAAAATGCTCCGGACATTTGCCAGATGGGAGGAGACCGGAAGGACTCGCTCCATGCGTCGACTTCTAACGGCCCGCGCCGATGGCGGGATCGATCGGCGGCGGCGTCTTCAGACGGGTCGTGTTCGCCGTAGGGCTTCAGTCCTACCTTGCTGGGGTCGTCACGAATGAACAGAAAGCCCAGGGGCACCGCCAGGACTAGGATAATAAGCCCAAGGGCGGCCCAGGTAATCCTCCAGTTGCCGCCGGTGGCTTGCAGCAGAAACATGGCGAAGGGCACCAGCAACAAGCTGCCGGCCGAGGTCCCCACGGCGCCGACGCTGACTACAGTGGCCCGCTTGCGGACGAACCATCTGGCGAGCAGCGCGCCCCTAGCGAGAGCAGCTCCGCTGTTGGAGATTGAAGTGACAAACCCGAACACCAGTAACAAAAATATAAAGTTGAACGTAAGACCCAGGGCCGCCGTGGCAAGTCCAACGACGACCAAGGAAGTCACTATCACTTTCCTGGCCCCGACGCGATCGAAAGCATACCCAAGGAAAGGCTGGGCCGCACCGCCGACGATGGCCCCAAGGGCCGCCACCGAAGAGATGGTGAGCCGGTTCCAGCCGAATTCCTCGCTCATGGGTATGACGAAGATGCCAAAGCTGCTGCGGGACCCAGTATTGACGAAAGCGATGAAAGTTACGGCGGCAACCACGTACCAGCCGAAGAACAAGGGAGACTTGGTGGCCCCCGGCTTTGTCACCGGGCTATTCTGATTTGAAGTCATTTGCCTCTGTGCTTGCGTAGCCGTTGCCCGCTATCAAACTCGTAGAGATTTTGCCGAACCGGCAACTTGCTACCACATGACCCCACCGCCGGAGTTGACGTCCTGTCCTGTAAAATTGCTGGCTTCTTCAGAGGCCAAGAATAGAGCGATCGTCGCGGCGTCATCCGGCCCGGCGCCTTTTTGAGTATAGCCCTCGTCGGCACACCAACGGCCGGCGATTACGGCATTCTCCCGCGTTGCCCTAAAACCAACGCGAAAAGCTTCCTCATCGAACGCCTCACCCACATATTCAGCCCGTCCCTTGGCTAATTCGAGACTCCGTTCCTCATGCCCGCCGGGGCAGATGGCGTTGACCGTTATGTTGTACCGGCCCACGTCGGCGGCCAGGGTGCGGGTAAAACCGATGACAGCCATCTTCGACGTGGCATACGGCGCCCGATGGGACAGCGGCTGTTTCCCCGTGCCTGAGCTGAAGTTGATGACCCGGCCGTACCGCTTGCGAATCATCTCGGGCAAGACATACTTGCAACCGAGAAAGACCGAATCCAGGTTCACGGCCAGGGTTTCCCGCCACTCGGCCAGGCTGGTGTCCCACACATCTTTGGTCGGGCCAGCGATGCCGACCACATTGGCCAGGATGTCGATGGTGCCGAACTGGTCGAGGGTTAGCCGCACTAACTGCTCGATCTCGTCTTCCTTAGACACGTCGGTCTGGAAGCAGAGAACCTGTGCCCCCTCGGTCCGGATCTGTTCGCCGACTGTCTCTTCCAACACCGCGACCGGTAGAATGTCGCAAAGGGCAACGGCGGCGCCCTCTTTGGCGAATCTTCTGGCCATGGATTCACCGTGTCCCCGCCCCGCGGCGGTGATGAGGGCTACTCTTCCATCCAATCTACCCATGCCGGCACTTGCTCCTTCGCTCAAGACTGTCTCCGATTCAGACTGATGATAGCAGATGCCGTCTCGAACTTCTTGATGGCTTGAAACTGGTCTTGCCCTGACAGGTACACCCTGGCCCAAAAGCCAGGCATCGCCTGCCGTGCTAAGATGTCGCCACCCAAGACCAGCGAGGTGTGGAAATGACGATTCCCGGAAAGCCCCCGGCGCCCACCGGCTTGGTGCATCACATTGGGATCGCGGTGAGTGACCTGGAGTCCAGCATCGAATTTTACCGTGGACTGTTCGGTCTGGCGCCCGGCCCAATCATCGTCCGGGAAGATATTGGCGTCCGTGGTTGCTTTGTGCCCGTGGGCGACACTAACCTGGAACTGCTGGAAGGGACCGGTCCCAACAGCACGATCTCGATTCATATCCGGGAACGCGGCGAAGGTCTGCACCACGTCTGCTTTGAGGTGGATGGAATCGCGGATAAGTTGAAGAGTCTGCAGGAGCTGGGCATTGATCTCATAGACAAGGTTCCCAGGAAGGGGCTGATGGGCGGAGACATAGGGTTCCTGGACCCTTCGGCAGCACGGGGAGTGTTGATAGAGTTGGCGCAACACGAACACTGATGCATCATTGAATACCCAACCCCGCATCCCAATGAAATAGGAGCGTTGAAATGTCTGTTGGAATAGTAGTACCCCTACCTGCTTACACCCTTGACCCGGCATTCATAGCCAAGAAAGCCGAAGAGTTGGGCTTTGAGTCCATCTTTTACCACGAGCACCCTATCCTGCCGGTGAACAGCGCCAGCCCATTTCCCGCCACCGGCGGCGAGATCCCTTGGACCTACCGCCACTTCTCCGACCCATACATGTCTTTGGCCATGGCTTCTGCCGTCACCACCAAGATTAAGCTCGCCACGGGCATTACCTTGATCACCGAGCGGAATCCCTTGATCCTGGCCAAACAGATCTCAGTCCTCGACCAGCACAGTAACGGGAGATTTATCTTCGGCATCGGGACCGGCTGGAACCGGGAGGAGACCACAATGATGGGCGGCGACTTCGACCACCGGTGGACTCAGGCCAGGGAGGCTGTTTCGGCGCTGAAAGAATTGTGGACCAAGGATGAAGCCGAGTTCCATGGCCGCTACTACGATTTCCCACCAGTGTATTGCTATCCCAAACCGGCGCAGAAGCCGCACCCACCAATCCTCCTGGGCGGCAACGCTCCCAACGTTCTTCAACGGGTCGCCCGGTGGGGGGATGGATGGCTCCCAAACCGGGTAACCCCTGGCCGGGTTGAAGAAGGACGCGAGATTCTCGACACTTTGGCCGCCGAGCGGGGCCGGGACCCCGCATCGCTATCCATATCGGTGTTCGGCCAGCCCCCTGAAACCACCAGACAGCAGGTAGATGACTTCTTAAACGCCGGGGCAATACGTGTTTCAGTGTGGCCGTCCCATTGCGAAACCGAACAGGAGATGGGAGAGCAATTGGAGCGGATGGCCGACGCCTTGGTCCGGTAGAGCATTCAGCTACCCGGGGACGCCGATTGGAGGATTTAAGTCATGAAATACGATCACATAGTCGTTGGCGGTGGGACCGCGGGCTGCATATTGGCGGCCAAACTCTCGGAAGACCCGGGCCGCTCAACGCTCCTCTTGGAGGCCGGCCCGGAATATCCCGACTTCGAACAGCTACCCGGCATGCTGAAATACGGCTGGGGATTGATCAATCTGCAAGCCCGGGCGGCTAACTCTCCCTTCAACTGGTCGTTCACCGGCAAGGCCACGCCGCAGCAGTCCGAGCCCATGCCGGTACCTAGAGGGAAGGTGCTGGGCGGGTCCAGTGCCATCAACGGGCAAACCTTCATCCGGGGTGCGCCCGAGGACTTCGACACTTGGGCTTCCTGGGGGAACGACGAGTGGTCCTACATAAAGGTCCTTCCTTACTTCCGTCAGATCGAGAACGACGACGACTTTCGGGATGACTTTCATGGGACCAATGGACCTATCCCAGTACGGCGTCATAAACGGGAGGACTGGCCTCCCCTGCAGGAAGCCTTCTACCAGGCTTGTGTCTCCGCCGGATATCCCTACAATCCCGATAATCATGACCCGGACGCCACAGGAGTTAGCCTACGGGCCGAGAACAACGTTGACGGCGTGCGAATGAGCATGGCCATCACTCACATCGAGCCCAACCGGAACCGTCTCAATTTGACCATCAAGGCCAACGTTCAGGTGATGCGCATCGTCTTGTCCGGCAATGTGGCCACGGGATTGGAGGTGGAGAGCGGAGGAGAAAGATTCTTGGTGGAAGGAGAACAAATCACGCTCTGCGCCGGGGCCGTGGGGTCTCCTCAACTGCTGATGCTATCCGGAATCGGTCCACGGGACCAGTTGGAGCCGTTGGACATACCGGTGGTGGTGGATGCTCCCGGCGTAGGGCAGAACATGCGCGACCACCCCAACGTTGTAGTCCGGTTCACGGTGCATGAAGACCGTCCAGATGAGACGGTTGCCCGGCGCGCCCTTCGCCTGCGTTATACCGCCACCGCGTCGCCTACGCCTAACGATATGATTCTGTCTCCGTCCTCCCTGAACACGGTGGTTAAAGAGGACGTCGACCCTACCCACAGCATCAACTGCGGGCTCTACCTCGCCGTGGGCAAGGGCGAACTGCGCCTGGTGTCCACCGACCCCAACGTGCAACCCAGCATGGACTACCATTACCTGGAGGAACCCTGGGACCGTGAGCGGTTACGGGAAGCCGTAAGAAAGTGCGTGAGCCTCCTGAAGGACGGACCTTACGGTGAGATAGTCAACCAGCGAACCGCCCCAACCGATGCCGACCTGGCCAGTGATGAGAGTCTGGACGACTGGATGTTGCGCAACGTGAGCACGTCTTTCCACATCTCCGGTACCTGCAAAATGGGCGTGGCGGACGACCCCATGGCTGTGGTCGACCAGTACCTGAACGTTCGGGGTATTCAGGGATTGCGGATAGCCGACGCTTCGGTCATGCCGGATGTGGTGCGCGCCAATACCAACGTGACCACGATGATGATCGCGGAGCGGGCCGCCGAGTTTATCCGCGATGGGCGGTAGGCGGCTGTGGGTAATGCATTTCTATGAATTGGGCCGCTAATAGTCCGTCAATTCTAGAATGAAAGATGTCATTCCGAACTCGCCGGAGGCGGGTGAGGAATCTCTGGATGTCTGAACCGGCACTCATGAGATTCCTCGCTGCGCTCGGAAGGACATTGCCCTGGATATAGATTGACCGAATACTAGTCTAATGTCCCGTGCACCCGGTCCGTCATCCCGGCGAAGGCCGGGATCCAGCTGACGCTTCTCTGGATTCTGGCTTGCAGCAGAAAGATGATCATGGGGAGAGAATTTCCCAAAATTTCGCCGATGTAAATCTTTTCCTGAGACACTATTCTAGCCCTCAAGACCGTAAAGCCGGGCGCAATTGTCCCACAGAAATTTCCGCTTCGTTTGGTCCGGGAGCGGCATCTGCAAGAACCGATCCACTGACTTGGGGTACTTGGAGTCGGCGTGAGGGTAGTCGGAAGAGAACACGATGTTGTCCTCCAAACCGTACTTGGAGACTATCTCCGCCGGCTCCTCGTCGCACTCCACTGACAGATAGCACTGCCGCCGGAAATACTCGCTGGGCTTCATCTTGAGTTCCGGATGGTCGTAGGAGGCCGACATCTCATAGTGCTCATCCAAACGCCACAACAGCCAAGGCGCCCAGGAGCAGTTGCCCTCTAGAAACGCAACGGTGAGGTTGGGAAAGCGCTCCAGAACACCTCCTCCCGCCATGTCTACCGCCGCCAACATCATCGACATAGAGTGAGTGCAGGTGTGGTAGAGCATATGGGTATCGAAATTATCACCGGGCTGTGGGAGGTCCACCAGGCCCCCTTCGTGGAAGCTAAGAGGAACATTCAGCCGTTGAATCTCCGCCCATAGAGGATCGTAATAAGTGTCGTGCCAATTGCGCCCATGGACCGGGTTAGGTCGGATGAAAACCGTCTTGAAACCCAGTTCATTCACCGCCCGCCTGGCCTCTTGAACAGCGCCCTCCACGTCGTGAGGGGGAATCATGCCCGCTCCGAACATTCGGTTCGACCCAGAGCAAAAATCCGCCAACCAGTCGTTGTAGGCCCGGCATATCGCGGTGGCCAGATCCGGCTCAATCTCGTCCGAACCCAGACTAAATAGGCCGCGGCTGGGAAACATGACAGCCATGTCGATCCCTTCATTATCCATGGCCTTCTCTTGGGAGCCACTGTCCCAACCCCGCGCCTCCGATTCCGCGTACACGTCCATCTGCTCAGTCATGAGGGGCATGATGCCGGTGGTGTAACTGCGATTCTCCGGCGGGTAGATTCGTCCGCCCATCTGGATGCCCAGGTCACGGGGATGACGGCTCAGCCCTTTAGGGCCGCGGTCCTTGAAATCAGGGTCGATGTACCTATCCCAAAGGTCCGCCGGCTCTATGATGTGCATGTCGGAGTCCATGACTTTGAAGCCGTCTTTCGCCATTGCTGATTCTCACTCGGCCTGCGCTTCGATGCCGTCATAGACCAGGCGTAGAAGGGAGCCGGAGTCTGCTTCCACGTCTGAGAACCAACGGAGTAGGGAGCGGGTCAGTGGGTCTACGGTTTCATCGGCGATTGCCGCTTCATACCTTTCTCTAATCGTCGGACCCTGTCGTAGTGCCTGTTGGGCTTTTCCCCAAAGTATTTTCTCAATATCGGGCATATCGGAGCTGCTTACTCTCAGACGCTCTTCGAATTCCGGGGCATCGTTTTCTTGCCAGCTGTAACCTAGCTCGGAGATCCGTCGTTTGAAAATGTGGTAATGGCTCGTCTCCCGGTCAGCCACCAAAGAAAGACACGACTTTAGTTCCGGGTCACGAGTTTTGCCGGCCCAAGCTGCTAAATGAATACCTGCGCGCTTCTCTCCTGAGGCAATGTCGTTGAGGAGTTCCATGTAATGGAGTTCAGTCCCACTGTCAGTCGCCATATTTCTTCTCGCTTCTTTTTCGGATACCGGGTAGCTGCGATTATACAGACAATGCAAATTGGTGGAGGGCAATTTTCCGAAGTGGGCCAAACACCGCCGAGAACGATTAGGGACAGAAGAGGGATATATCAGCCACCGCCACCGGAGTCGAACTGGATCAGAATGCCATCGGGGTCGTAGACGTAGAAGTTGCCCAGGTTTCCTTGGGCGTCCATGCGCGATTCCAGTGGCCCCGCCAACTGAACCCCATTGGCGACCAGTTCCTCGGCAAGGGCCTTCACATCCAGCACTGAAAAGGAAAGGTGGCTGATGCCTATTTGATCGAGCTTGATCGGGTCCCCATCAGGCTCTTCGCCGGGATGGCTGGTCATGGTGAGGGTCGGTCTGGTTACGCCTTCACCATACATCAGCCGTACCTGCCTTCGGGTTTTGCGGAAATGTTTATAGACGTGGGGGAGACCGCCAGTAGTCGTATCCTGGATAACATCAGAAGTAATCCTCATGCCCAGGATGTCCCGGTAGAAGGCCAGAGACTTGTCTAGGTCGCGCACGCAAATAGCGATGTGAGATACACCAGTGGCATCCATAGTTACCTCCAAGCCACGACTTTAGTCGCGAAGTTGGTTGAAGCCCGATTCCCGCAAGTGAATTTCTTGTCTGAAATCTCCGGCCTGCTCCTGATCCGATTAGCCGGAGTCCGCTTTTACACTCTCGATGATTTTGGGCAGGTCTCGATTGAATTCCCCCTTGTTCAGGACAATGTCACAGCCTAGGTTCCTGGCCCGTTCCAACATGGCGACGTCTTCGTGGGGGCCGAACGCAACTACTTTAACTTTTTCCACGTCTTGATGATCCATCTCTTGTAGTACGTTGGTCCATATAGTTTCGTCGCCCTCCAAGTCGACCAGAACCAAAGCGGGTCGACGACTGCCGTAGAATTCCGAGAAGGCAGATTGCGTCTTAGCCCATTGGACCTCGTATCCCAGTGGTTCAGCCTGGACCTCAACCCGGCCCAGAAAAAACAGGTTTTGCCCAACTAGGAGAACGGTCTCATTGTTCGAATCCGGCAATTAGCCCCCTTCCGGCGCCCCCGCAACGATTGCATCTATGGCTGGGACGCGATTAGTCTTTCCCATCTCAGGCCGGACGCTACTCCGAAGGATAATGTTCCAGCCACCAACGGGCAATCTCCAACCGAGTGGCGAACCAGACGCCCTCTTTCTCCGATGCGTACTTGAGAAACTGCCTAAGGGCATTTGCCCGGCCGGGCTTCCCGATTATGCGGCAGTGAAGACCCACCGACATCATTTTTGGGTGAGTGGCCCCTTCTTCGTAAAGCATGTCGAAGCAGGACCGGGCAGCCTCGAAAAAGTCATTGGGCGTAATCAACTGACCTCGCCAGAATTTGGTGTCGTTCACTTCCAGCGAGTAAGGAACTACCAGCCAATTCTTCCCATACACATCGGTGTAGTAGGGCAGGTCGTCGTTGTAGGCGTTGCAATCGTAAATGAACCCGCCCTCCTCAACCACCAGTTCCCGAGTGTTTACGCTGGGGCCGTAGCGCGTGTACCAACCTAAAGGCCGTTGCCCGGTGGTTCGGGTGATCGACTCCACCGCTTGTTTGATCGCCTCCCGCTCGGTGTCCCGGTCCATCCGGTAGTACTCTTCCCAGCGGTTGCCGTGTCCCATGACCTCATGGCCCCGGAGGATGATTTCCGGCCCCACTTCGGGGTTTCGCTCCAGGGCCAGAGCGCAGGCGAAAAAAGTTCCCTTGACGTTGTATTGGTCCATCACATTCATGATTCGCCACACGCCGACTCTGCTGCCGTACTCGAAAAAAGACTCGTTGGCCAGGTCCCGCTCGCCGGCAGGCACGTTGGAGGGAGATTCTCCGGAGGATTCGCCGTGGGGGTCGCCGTCCAGAAGGGAGTACTCTGAGCCTTCCTCGTAGTTCACGACTACAGAGACGGCTATCCTAGCCCCGTTGGGCCATTGCACTACCGGCGGATTGGGACCGTACCCAACCAAGTCTCTCGTGCTCATTAATCATTCCTCTGCGTGACGCCGATTTAGTCCCGGCTATTTCTCTCCCCGGGTTTCTCAGACTCAATCGCCTACCACGCCACGTAACCGCCATCAACCGTCATGGCGTGCCCGGTTACGAAGGATGCCGCGTCGGAGCACAGCCACACCACCGCCTCGGCGATCTCCTCCGGGGTCCCCAGGCGATGCATGGGATGCCGTGACACGACGCGTTCTTCAGCGCCGGGGTCCGACAGGATGCCTTCTATCATGGGCGTCCGGATATAACCCGGACACACCGCGTTGATGCGAATCCCCTCTTGTGCGTAGTCCACCGCTCCGGTCCTCGTTAACCCGACCACACCATGCTTCGTGGCCGCATAGGCCGGCGATCTGGAGCCGCCGACCAACCCCATGACCGAGGCCGTGTTGACGATCGTGCCGCCGTCCTGGTTGAGCATTTGGATTATCTCGTACTTCATGCAAAGCCAAACGCCCGTCAGATTGATGTCAAGGACCCGGCTCCAGTTATCCTCGGTGTACTCATGGATACGGCCCGGACCCCCGGAAACACCGGCGTTGTTGAAGGCGCAGTCTAGCCTGTTGTAAGTTTGGACAGCGTGGCTGACCATGTCCGACACGTCGCTAGAATTGGATACCTCGGCTTTCACGAAAGTAGCCTCGCCGCCCGTATCCTGGATGAGACGAACCGTTTGTTCGCCGCCATCAACATTGACGTCGGCCACCACCACTTTGGAGCCTTCCCTGGCGAAGGCCAACGCCGAGGCTTTACCGATGCCCGAGCCTCCGCCGGTGATCAGCGAAACTTTGCCCTCTAGCTGTCCGGCCATACTTGACCCTCCTCTCTTAGTCTGGTAGCCCGCTCAGGAATTAACGCCGATGATCTTGTCCCAGTCAGTCGACTGCTGATAGGCATAAGCGGCCCTCATTACGAGCGGGTCGTCGAAGAAACGCCCGACGATTTGCATGCTGACTGGCAAACCACCCGGCGACTTGCCCACGGGGAGGGCCATCGCCGGGTGGCCCGTGTAGTTAAAGGGCATGGTGTTGCGGGAGCCGCCCGAGTTCCCGGACGCTAGGTTGTACTCGACGGCCTCAAGATAGCTACCAGGGGTGTGATTCTTTGGCGCCGTCATGATGCATGTGGGCATCACCAGCAGGTCGACGTTAACGAAGGCGTCGTCGAAGGCCTGGATGAAGGTGGGACGCACGTTCTGAGACTTGGCGTACGCCCGGCCGTGATAGTTGCGGCGGCTCAACTCGGCGGCGATGAGCGAAAGCTTGCTGCGCGGCGGGAGCACGTCAGCCTGGGAGGCCCACATCTTGTTTATCGAGGTGATGATGGAGGCCGGGTAGTAGGTCCTAGTAAATGCACCGAAGAACCCAGTTTTGAACACGGCAAGAGCGCCTTCGCCGGTGAGGGCGGAGTAGGCCGCGCTGATGGCGTGGTGCTCCGGGACGGACACATTGGATACGTCAGCGCCTGCCTCTGCCAGGACATCGATCGCGGCCATCACCATATCGCGCACATCGGTCTCGGCATCGTCGAAGCCCTCCTGGAGCACGCCGATGCGCAGCCCGGACACACCGCCGTCCAGCCCGCCGAGAATGTCGATACTGGTTGGGACGTCTCGCGTTTGGCGGGGGTCGTATGGGTCGTAACCCGCCGTGGCTTGGAGCGTGGCCGCCGCATCCTCCACGGTGCGGGTCAGGGGACCCGTGTAGTCGATGCTCTGGTCCGAACCGAACCCGATCCCGAAGTGGGACAGTAGTCCAAACGTGGGCTTGTGTCCGACGATGCCGGAGAAAGCCGCCGGAATGCGGATGGAGCCGCCTTGGTCGCCGCCGAATGAGATGTCCACCTCTCCGGAGGCCACGGCCGCAGCGGAGCCCGAGGACGACCCGCCGGTCACGTGATCATGGTTGTGCGGGTTCAGGGGCCGGCCGTAATCGCCGATGCCGCCGCCGGTGCCGAAGCCGCCGCTCAGTCCGTTCATCACGTTCTTGCCGACGATCGTACCTCCGGCCTGCAAAACCCGGGTAACGACGGTTGCGTCGAAGTCGGGGATGAAGCCCTCGAGGGCGAAAGAGCCGAAGCTCATGGGTATTCCCGCCACCGCGATGTGGTCCTTATAACTGGCGGTCTTGCCGGCAAGCAGACCTTCCGCTTCCCCCTCGATCCGGCACTTCCACATCCAGGCGTTCAGCGGGTCTTCTTCTAAGCTTGGCCGGTAACCAGGCTCACGAGCAGCCGAAACCATTGGAGGCTTGGGCTCCTCCAACCGGGCCTGCACAAAGTTGTCCAACTCGGCCATCTGTTCCAACAGGTACTTTCGGTATTTGTCGGCCTCATCGGGGCCCAAGTGGATTCCCAGCTCCTTGGCCACGGCTACCACTTCATCGACGTCTGGTACTGCGTACATGAGGCTCCTCCCTTTCTTGGTCTTCAGACCGGTTTAGAATTGGAACCAATCCAGCTTGGTTTCGCTCTCGAATGCCCGGTGGACTCCGGTTGACTTGGGATGGTGGATCTTATCAGTTAACCGTCAGGCCGGTACCCATTTTGGTCAAGGTCTCACTGCCGGTGGGCGTGACGACCACGGTATCCCCAAAAGCCATGGCCAGGTGACGATCCCAATCTAGCAAGATCATATGCATGAAGATGACCATGTTGGGTTCCACTACCACGGGGTTTCCCGCGTAAATCATCGGCCAGTCCATCCACGTCGGTGGATACAAGGCCCCCAGGCTGTATCCGCAGGCGTTCAGCTTGTGCTCACCGAACCCGGCGCCATCCAGCGCCTTGGCGTGGGCGTCGAAGATGCCGCCGAAAGTTGCGCCGGGACGGCAGGCTTCCTTGCACGCCTCCAGCGCCTCGACGGCTGCCGAATGCATACTCAGGTGGCGAGGGTCGGGCTTACCGATGAGGATGGTGCGCATCAAGCACGAGTGGTAATGGCGGAACGTCCCCCCGAACTCCAATTGGAGCTGGTCGTTGTTCCCAAGGTCGGCGTAACCAGTGAAATTCCGGACATTCAACGCCTGGGCTCCTGATCCGATGATAAACCGGGAAGCCGGATAATCGCCGCCGCCGCGAAAGATGGCGCTCTCCATGGCGGCTAGAATCTCCTGTTCGGGTCGCCCCGGCGTGGCCAAGCTATGGGCCTCCACCAGAGCTTCATCGGCCAGTGCCGCCGCCCGGCGCACGTATTCCAGCTCGGCCGGGCTCTTGATTATTCTCATTTGGCTAACCAGGGTCGACGCGTCCTCGTGGGTGCAAAAACCATCCAGGCCGGCTTTGACAAATTCCCATCGCCTGCCGGTGAGACACCAAGCTTCCAGTTCCACGCCCAGATTTTTCCCCCGGCACCCTTGCTCTTCCAGGATCTGGCGAAGGTCCAAGCCGGGATTGCTGTCGGTACTATCAACCCAGATGCGAACATCTTCGATCACCGAAGTTAGGTGGGCTTGGCGTAAGTCCGCCGAGCGGGTCAGAAGGATAAGAGTGCCCCCAGCGCTCATGTAGAGACATTGGAACTGGGAATAACCGGTCGTGTCATAGCCGGTCAGGTAGTACATGCTCTCCTGGCGGAAGATGAGCAAGGCGTCAAGGCCACGTGACTGCATCTCTGCGGCAACCTTGTTCCGGCGATCCGTCAGTTCATCTTCGGTGAAGTGTAGAGGCATGGTCCCCTCCTCTCGGTCACACGGCGGCTATCAGGGGAAGGTTAAGTTCAACGTCCTGTTATGTCAATTTCCAAGCGCTTGTGGAAATGCCCCATACAGGAGGAAGGACAACTTGTATAATGCACCCTGGCACGATTTAGTACTCTGCTGCATGCTTGAGGTGTCTCATGGCTACGATTAATTCGGTGCTCGGTCCCATGGATACAGCTGATCTTGGCTTCACTCTTCCCCACGAGCATCTGATCGACTCTTCCGCCGGAGTCAACGCCACCTATGGCGAGCTGGTCGACCGGCCTTGGGCACTGGAAACAGCCGTGAAGGACTTGACCCAGGCCCACATCGAAGGCGTCGACACCATCGTCGAAGTTTCCCCGTTGGATCTGGGGCGGGAAGTGTCGCTGATGAAGGAGGTATCCGAACAGAGCGGAGTACAGTTCATCTGTTGCACCGGCTGTTGGCTGGACATTCCCCGTAGTTTCTGGGGTAGGACACCTGAGTTCATCGCGGAGCTTTGGGCACGGGAGATAGATGTTGGCATTGATGGCACCGGGATCAAAGCTGGAATCATCAAGGTAGCCACCAGCGATCCCATTTCCGAGAACGAAGAGTTGATGCTTCGATCGGCGGCTAAAACCCACCTGCGCACCGGTGTGCCCGTTACGACTCACACCCCGGCCCAGTCCCGCGTTGGTGAGGAACAAGTGAGGATCTTAAAAGAGGAAGGGGTGGAACCTCACCAGATCTACATCGGCCACATCAACAACACCCCGGACAAAGAGTATCACCGGGAATTGGCCAGTCTGGGCGTGTGGCTGGGTTGGGATATAAACAACCCGTTTGGCCGTCCTTACCTGCCTTCCTGGGAAAAGATGACCGACTACTTAAAAGAGCTATTGGATGAGGGCCTCGGGGCCAACCTCATGCTATCCCACGACTGGAATGTGGTGATTACCCGGCTGGCGTCTCCGGGGTTTCCCAGCCGGGAGCAGAACCCCGACGGATACCTGTGGCTGACCCGGAAGGTGATACCCAGGCTCAAGGATGCCGGAATCGAGCAATCAGCCATCGACCGAATGATGAAAGGCAACCCCAGGGCATACTTTGAAGGAAAGAAATCTGGGAATTGACCCTCTGGGTCCAGCGACTTTCAAAAACTTAAGGAACCGACACTGATACTGACAACCGAAGAAAACGAATTCCTGTGCCGCATAGGTCCGGGTGCGCCGATGGGCAATTTCGTCAGGCGTTTTTGGACTCCCATAATGTTAGCCAGTGAATTGCCGCAGCCAGACTGCGCCCCGGTACGCTCCAGAATTTTTGGCGAAGACCTAGTTGCCTTCCGTAACAGCGATGGAGTTATCGGCCTTATCGACCAGTTCTGTCCACACCGGAGGGCCAGCCTGTTCTTCGGCCGGAATGAGGAGTGCGGCCTGCGCTGCGTCTATCATGGCTGGAAGTTTGACGTGGAAGGGCAATGTGTGGACATGCCTTCGGAGCCGGCGGACAGCAATTTCAAGGACAAGATGCAGATTACCGCCTACCCAACCCGGGAGGCGGGAGGCATGGTTTGGGCCTACTTGGGTCCCCGGGTACTTATGCCGCCCATGCCCGGCTTGGAGTACACCGAATTGCCGGAGAGCCAGGTATATCCCACCAAGATTCGCTACGAATCCAACTTTGTACAGGTTATAGAAGGGGAGATAGACACCGTCCACGTCGCCTTCCTGCACAGCCGCCTGGCCGACTTGGAAAACTCCGCCACCGCCGGCACCCTGGCCGGCCGCTATACCGCTCGGGACCGGGCAGCCCGGTTCCACGTCCAGGACACCGATGGCGGTATTCTGATCGGAGCCGAACGGAATGCGGAGGAAGACAGCTATTACTGGCGCATCTCCCGTTGGCTCTTTCCTTTCTTCACCATGATTCCAAGGGAACCCATGGGCCCGGTGTCCGGAGGAGCGTTAGTGCCCATCGACGATGAGAATTGCTGGTTCTTCAGGATCAAGTGGAATCCCTACAAGGCATTGACCCCGGCGGAGCAGGCGGTTAACGATTTTTCCGGTACCATTTTGCCGGACGGTAGCTGGCTCAACCAGGCCAACAAGTCTAACGACTACCTCATAGACCGGGAGGCCCAGCGGACGAAAAGTTATACCGGCATCCCAGACGGGCGCGCCCAAGACGCAGCCATGACCGACGGGATGGGCGCAATCGTGGACCGGAACCACGAGCACCTGGGCAGTACGGATCAAGCGATAATCCGTATGCGCCGCCGTCTTATTCAGGCGGCGCGGGAGCTGGAGGAAGGGGTCGAGCCCTACGCCGCCAGCCACCCCGAATCCTACAAGGTTCGTTCGGGCGGAGCTCTCTTGCCTCGCGACGTCTTTTTTACCGACGATCCCACCGTGTGGGACGATATCACGGTGAAGTAACCGGCGCCCGCGCACCCGCACTCAAATCCTGCTGAGAGAAGGAGAAGCCACATGAAGGAATTCTTGGAGTATGCCGAAAACCATGCTGCGGAGATCTTGGGGACTCTACGTCACATGGTGGAGATGGAGTCCTTTACATCGGACAAGGCAGCGACCGATCTGCTCGGCGGTTTTATCAAAGGGCGGTTCGAGGAATTAGTAGCCCGAGTGCGGATGGTTCCTCAGGAGGAAGTGGGTGACCATCTGGTAGTGGACGTGGGAGAGGGATGTGAGCAGACCCTGCTCCTCTGCCATATGGACACCGTCTGGCCCACCGGCACGATTCAAGAGCGTCCATTTCGCGTGGAAGCCGGTTTAGCCTATGGTCCGGGGATATTAGACATGAAAGCCGGAATCGCAGTAGCAATGCACGCTCTGGAAACGCTGCGGGCCCACAAGGAGGCTCCTCAGCAGCGGGTAAGAATAATAATCAACTCCGACGAAGAGGTAGGGAGCACCACTTCGCGGCAACTGATCGAGGAAGAGGCCAAAAAAAGCGCCCAAGTGTTTTGTCTTGAACCCGGCGCCGGTACCGAAGGGGCGTTGAAGACGGGGCGCAAAGGTGTCGGCATGTTTCAAGTGAAGGTCACCGGCCGGGCGGCCCACGCCGGGAACGAGCCGGAAAAGGGTATCAGCGCCGTGGAGGAGATGGCTCACCAGATCTTGCGTTTGCACAGCCTGACTGACCTGGCCAGGGGCACTACGGTCAACGTTGGGGTAGTCCAGGGGGGGTCGGTGAGGAATCAAATAGCCCCCTTTGCCGAAGCGCTGGTTGACTTGCGCGTGACCACCATGCAGGAGGCAGAACGGGTGGAAAGCGAGATCCTTAACAGTACGCCGGTGCTATCGGGAGCCGGCGTCGAAGTCATCGGGGGGTTAAACCGGCCTCCCATGGAAAGGACTGAGACCACCGCTCTGTTGCTTAACTCCATCCGCCGGTTCGCCGACCCTCTGGGGATAGAACTGACCGAAGCCCAGGTGGGCGGAGGCTCCGATGCCCAGTTCGCCGCAGCGTTGGGCGTGCCGGTGCTGGACGGGTTGGGAGGAGTCGGTGAAGGGCCTCATGCCGATCACGAATACATCGTCGTGGCCGAGTTGCCCCGGCGGGTGGCATTGCTGGCTTCCATATTGGCCGGGAAATAGGGGTTAACTCGGAAGTGAGATGTGAAGATTGATCCCTGTGGCCCAAGGCCAGCCTGGCCGGTGCGCTCAAGAAATGGCACATGCCCTCAGGCCTGAGGATGTTCCCTGACAAAATAGACATGATGCAGAAAGCATTGCACCAGACGCCGGAATTGCTGCGGCATTTGGTGGAGGATTATACGGAAAACCAGAGGGATGCCGAAGGCCTCCGCCAGTAATCGCCGTGGCCTGGTTCAGCCGCCCTCGGGCACCGTGCCCCACCCTGGTTATAGCGTTCATCCGCACCTCCACCCAGCCCCAAATTTTATATTACCGGATATATCTACGGTAGACTACCTAATCCGCGAAGGCGTTCGCGGACACCTAAGGGTGGGAGCGGCAGGTGAGAATTACTTCGGTTTCTGCGCCCACGCGGATGTCATTAGGTACATTCGCCAGTAAAAGCTTTCATCGTCAAATAGAGCCTTGAATGGTAGGTAATCTTGGTCGGTTATCAGGCCGTTACCGCCCGCCGGAATCTGCAACTGCTCCATTGTAAGAGCCATCTCTTTTGATTCGGTCCCCCTGCAGGGTGACAGAGCGGCCATTGGCCTTAACCCTGGTGAGGCCAAAAGAGTTCAGTTTGCTGTACAACTCGCGTCCGTAAAACCGATCCACTCCCCTGGATTCCAGCAAGGAGTCGATCGCCGCTATGCCCTTGTCAAACATCTGCCGCTTCGATTCCGCTCCCAGAGGGTCTGCTTCCATGGTGCCGAAGTCGGGCTCCTATACCAACATCCATCGGCCCGGCCTGAGTGCCTGTATCATCTTGACAAGGACCGAATCTCTTTCTGGAAGATGAGCAAGTATGAACCGTGAGTGAACGAGATCGTACTCCTCAACGAGCAGATCATCGGTCACGACGTTAAGTTCGTGCACCTCAAGATTTTCATAATCGAGCAAGTCTACGAATCTGTTATTCAGATCGATCGCCGTAACTTGGCCGTCAGAGCCAACCGGTTTACAGAGCCACTCGGTTACTGAGCCTCCGCCTGCTCCCACTTCCAGACAATTCCATCCATTCGACACGCCGATTTCGGTTAGGGCCCAAATCGTCCCGGGATCCAAATTGCGTTCGATCGCATCAAAGCGTTCTCGCTCGTAAACCCAATCATTTTCTAGCACATAACTTGATTCGGTCATCAGTTTATATTCCCCAGATTGGATTCAGTGCATTCATACACGCACCATATTGCAACGGCATAACCGTTTGACCACTCCCTGGATGTGTCAATCGCCATTCAAGATGCTCTATTTAGTCCACACCGCCCCTAAAATCCACTGCTTCCCCGTCGGACTCTTTGCCATGATAGCATCGTTCCGAGCCTCTCATGAAGGTCTTCTAATCTGGCCATTTATCTGTCCCCAAGCCTCGGTTCGTTCTGGAATGCCACGAACTATAAATCTGCATTCCGGGGACGTCAACTTGTCTCGGGTTAGCTGGATCGCCCATCTCATTGTACGAAGATCCAGCCGCTTCCCCATCCGATAGTTTCGTAGTACCGTGGTTCCCTAGTATAGGAGGTACGGTATGACTCAGGGGGCGAATCCTGCTAACGGCAACGGTATGGCGCTTGAAGGATTGAAGATTCTGGACACCAGCCAGCTCTTCGCCGGGGCCATGCCGGCAACACTCATGGGCGACTTTGGCGCCGAGGTGATCAAAGTCGAGCACCCTAAGAATGGCGACGGTCTCCGCACGATGGGCTCTTTCAAAGATGGATTACCGTTGTCGTGGAAATTCCACTCCCGTAACAAGAAGTGCATAACGCTGGACTTGGGCAATCCCCAAGGCGCCGAGATCTTGAAACGCCTTGTCAAGGACACCGATATCCTGATCGAGGGTTTTCGCCCCGGCACGATGGAGCGTTGGGGCCTTGGGTATGACGAGCTGAAGGCGGTCAATCCACGTCTGATAATGGTAAGGATCAGCGGCTTCGGCCAGACCGGCCCCTACAAGAGCCGGCCGGGGTTCGGCACCTTGGCCGAGGCGATGAGCGGATTCGCCCACATCACCGGGCAGCCGGACGGGCCTCCCACGCTGCCACCCCTTGCCCTGGCCGACGGCATCGCCGGCTTGTTCGGCGTGTTCAGCGCCATGTTCGCTGTTTACTACCGCGACGTTGTAGGGACCGGGATCGGCCAGGAGATCGATGTCTCACTGTACGAGCCGATGTCGTTTGTCCTAGGCGCGCAGCCGATAGCCTATGACCAACTTGGATTGATCCAGAATCGCCGCGGCAACCGAAGCGGCGGCGGCGGGCCTCGCAACCTCTACATGTGCAGCGACGGCAACTGGGTTGCTCTATCCGCGTCCACGCCGTCCATCGCACGGCGGGTCATGCAGCTCGTCGGTGGGGACGAGTTGGCCGATGACCCCCGGTACGCCACTCCCGCGGCTAGGGCCGAAAACGCCGACGAAGTCGATAGCTTGGTGGCGGACTGGATCAGCAATTACCCTCGAGAAGTCGTGCTGGAGAAGTTCGAGGAGGCGCAGGCTGCCATCGGCCCCGTGTACGACACCTCCCAATTCATGGAGGACCCCCAGGTCAAAGCACGCCAGTCCATCGTATCGGTGGACGACCCTGATCTGGGGACCGTGCGGATGCAAAACGCCTTCCCACGGATGAGCGAGACACCGGGTAAGATCAACTTCACCGGTCCCACCAATATGGGTACGCATAACCACGAGATATACATCGAGCGGCTGGGAATGTCCGAGGATGACGTACAGCGGCTTAAAGAGGAAGGGATCATTTAGCGTCTGCCGGCAAGAATGCGCCCACCTAATCGGAAGTGAGGTGAGACTAAAACCATGTTTAATTTTGTGCATCATGTACGGATCCTCGTTCACGACCGGGACGCCATGGTGGAGTACATCGAGAAGAATTTCGGGATGAAGCCGGACCGGCTCCAGGTATACGAGGACCGGGGAATGAGCAACGCTATCTACAAAGTCGGTCCCACCAACTTCGAAGTCACGGAGCCTTTAGACCCCAACTCGGCCATGGGCCGGTACCTGGCCCAACAAGGGCCCGGTGTCTATCACCTGGCTTGGGGTGTCGACGACGTCCAACAGGTTGCCCAAGATCTGGCCGCCAAGGGCAACAAGCTAAGCGGCAAGGACGGCGTAAGCCGGAGCTCCGATGGATATCTAACTGCGACCATCCTTCCGGAAAGCTCCCTGGGACTGCCGTTCCAATTGGCCGAGGGCTAACTTGGGTGTCAAAGGATTCCGCCTCCGGCCCGTTTTGTCATGACCCTTACTATGACGATCGGAATCGACGCCGGTTAAATCGTTCGTAACAGCTAACCAGGAAGGGGGTGTCCTCCATGTCCCGTGTCCGCGAACAGTTTCGGAGCGTGCTCGCCCGGCCAACTTGCACTCTGGCGGCCAACATCTTCGACCCTCTGTCGGCTAGTATCGCCCACATGTTGGAGTACGAGGTCTGCGTTTTGTCCGGCTCGGTGGGTAAGGTAGCGAACCTGGGCGTGCCCGACGGCGTCCTCTCCAACATGTCCGACGTGGTGGATCATTGCCGCCGCATCACCCGCATCGCCGACGTCAGTCTCATGGTGGACGCCGAAGACGGCTTCGGGAACGCGGTGAACGTGGCTCGAACGGTTCGAGAGATGGAAGCGGCCGGCGTATCGGCCATCGAGATCGAAGACAATTTCGTCCCCAAGGAGTTCAACGTGCAAAATCCGGGTCTCATCTCCAAGGAGGAGCAGGTTGGAAAGCTCCAAGCGGCGGTGGCGGCGCGCACCGACCTAACCACGGTTATCGTGGCCCGCAGCGCCGCCCTGGGATTAACCCCTTTAGACGAAGCCTTGGACCGGATCCAGGCTTATTCGCAAACCGGAGCTGAAGCGCTGATGTTGACGGGCTCCAGAAGTCGAGACCAGCTTGAGGCGGTCCACCGGGTGACGACCTTGCCCATTTGCGTATTAAGCCCACCGGCGGATATCCGCAACGACACAGCCTTCCTCGCCGCTACCGGAGTTAAGATTCTGATGCTGGGCAACCCCACCTTCTCCGTGACGGTCAAGGCGATCTTCGATAGCTTGGAACACCTGAAGGAAGGTGGATCGTTGGAGGAGCTTGGAGACCGGCAGGCCACGCCGGAGTTGCTGCGGTCGGTCAACCGGACCGATGAGTTCTTGCAGTGGCAGGAGCAGTACCTGCGTTCCTGACAAGGGTCGGCACAATCCCCATGTAGCGGTCTAGAGCTCCAGCCGGTATCCCATAACGACCACTTCGGGGCCGGCTTGAAAGTCGTATTCCGGGACCCGGACGAAGCCCATCCTCGCGTACATGCCGCGGGCAATGCCCATCAGTTCGGTGGTATGCAGACCCAGCGCGGTGGCTGACCTCAGACGGGACCGGCGGAGACATTCGTCCATCAGCACGCGTGCGATGCCCATGCCCCTGGCATCGGGATGGACGGCCAGCAACCGGATGCCGGTCCAGCCGGCGGGCCACCCACCGTGATCCGACGGAAATGAATTGGGGTAGAAGGTGACGGCGCCCACTAACCGCACAGAGTTCTCCGCCACGATCAGTTCAGAGGTATCAAGGCGGCTACGCACGTCCATTATGTCCTGGGAGTAACGCTCCCAAACTTCGGGAGAAAAATTAGCTTGATACTCCTGATAGGCATCTCTTATGAGTAGGGACACCTGATCCAAGTCTTCAACTCCGGCGTCCCGTACTTGCGTGTGCTCCTCATTGGCCCGGGACATATGCTTTCTCCCTAGCCATCGATTTAAGCCTCGATAGCTTCGACGTATCGGGTGTTACTGGCAAGTCCCCTCCTTCGTAAGGAGGGGATTTAGGGGAGGTCGTTCCCACGCGACGACAGCAAGGTAAGGATGCTCAAGCCATGTCGGCGACCAAGTTCGCGACGCCCAGGATAATTAGAACGCCGGCAGCAAGGCCGTCCCCGGATACACCCGATACCACCGCGAATGTCGTAACCGTCCCGTCGATGGCGCCGAAGATGAAGTCCCTAAGATCGCCGTGGGATGGCGCCGCCTCCAGCCTGGCCCTGATGGCCTCGCGAGAACGGGGCGGCTTCAGATTCGGCGGCGGAACTGTCCGATGGTTGAGTCACTTCCATCCCCCTTCTTCACGTGGAACTCTTTCTTATCACGCTGTGCTGGATGGCGGCTAGTTGGCTATGGAGAAAGGTTGAAGGCCGGGCCGATGACCTCTTTGAAAGCCTGCAGTTCGTGCTCCGGCAAGCTGAAGCTCTCTGCTGGATATAGGTAGATATGGTCAACTCCCAGGTCCTCCAACTCCTTCATGCGCCGGGTCACTGTGTCCGGATCTCCCGCCACGGCGGTCTTGTCTACCAGTGCTTCCTGAAGCTCGTAAGGGACGACTTCGGCTACCTTCTCGGCCCCTTGCCAGTCCTCCATATGGTTGTTGTCGGGATAAAAGGTCAGCAACTTAGCGGCCGCTTCCTGCAGGTTCGCCTTGATGGGCGCGATATCGTAGTCGATGCCCAGCTGCTCCAACCACTCCTGTCCGCTGGGTTTGGCCAGGGGAGTGACCAGCCGGGGACTCCAGGCCCGGACCGCCTCCCGGAGGGTTTCGCGGACGAGCCCTTCCATCTGTAAAACTTCGTGTACCTCGGACGCTTGGCGCCCCGCCAAGGCCGCCCCTTCTCCCACCGAATTGCGGAGCGCTCCGATCTGCTCTCCGTTGGCCATGGCGGGATGGATGAGAACGCCGTCGCACAGCTCTCCGGCCAGCCTGGCGTTCAGCGGCCCGCTGGCGGTGAGGAACACGGGCACGGGCTTGCCGCCGCCGTGGTACAGCCGGACGTGCTCCGCTCTGGCGGAGGTAACGGTTTCGGAGCCATACTTCTGCACCGAGTCGGCAGGGTGGTAAACGTCCCACTCCCCGGCCATGAACGCTTTGATCTCAACGATGGCCTTCCTAATCTCGGCCAGGCGGAGTCCGGACAGGCCGATCAGGAAATTGGCCGAGCCTCCCCGGCCCAGCCACAACTCGAAGCGCCCCGGTCCCAACTCCTGAACCGTTTTCGCCACCGACGCGATAACCGAGGTGTGGCGCGGCCCGGGACAGGTGACCGCGGGGCGCACTCGTATGCGGTCGGTATTCTGCAAAACTTGGGCCATCACTACGTAGACGTCTCTAAGAAATGTGTGGGAGTCGACGAAGCCCAACCCTGAGAAGCCCGCGTCTTCACAACGCCGGGCGAAATCCACGATCTCGGCGACGGGTTTGGATGAGGGAATACGAAGGTCAACTTGCATCGGTCCTACTCACTGGTTTCATGTCTGGCCGCTGTCCAACCCAAAGACGCGATGTCCGGCTCCCTCCCCGACACCGCCAAGTCGGCCCTGATCCTGAACAGCCTAACAAATCGTTGCTGTATACATTCGCATCTAACCATAGGAGCACATTACCCCGGAGTAGGGTGCTTGTCCACCGGCCTTTACTATCCTAGGAGGCACATCGCATAGCGTCTCCTTGAAACGGCGTTTGTTCTCATGAAAGTCCTTTCCACAGGTGTTAAATCCAACCGACAGCTTATATCGTAATAATATATCTCATAATAGCTGGGGAGGATTTGGCATGGTGGAATGCACAAAATGCCGAGGGCCTTTGCGGTACGACTGGCAGTTTCCTGGGATGGTGTGCCAAATGTGTGGGGTTGTTTACTACCTCCAGCCTGATTACGAGCTTCCCAAGGTTGGAGTTTGGACAGCTCCCCGCGGCGGCTGGCATCAATCCAGGGCCGCTTGAACCACCCCATGCCTATAGCGAATCCAAAAGAATCGAGAAAAGGAGCACCGGACATGCAAACAGTAAAGGCATCCGAACGTTACACAGCGATCCCGGAAGGTAGCAGCACCGATGGTTAGCTTTCCTCATCGCATTGGTAGCCGTCGTGGCGTTGACCGCCTGCACCAGCGCCGTGTCCAGTGACGACAACGACTCAGGCGCCATCGTAACTTCCGGCAGCGGAGGCGGCCAAGGCGGCGCAACGCTCGTTGATGTGGATGCTGCCGGCACGGAGCCGGGCAGCGCATCCGCCGAAGCTCAGGGGAAAAGCGTAGAAGTCCTGAGCGCCGACGCGATCGTAGCGGCCCAAGAAGAAGTCGTTAACCGAATCTATGAGACGGCTTTGCCCTCTGTCGTACAGATACGAGTAACCCACAAGATCGGGGAAGAATCCAGTTCCCCGGACGCACCCGGGTCGCCTGAGCTTCCTTTCGACTTCAACCGTTTCCGGGACATGCCTGGTGTCCCCGACGAATTCTTCCGGCGCGGCAGCGGCACAGGCTTCATCTGGGACGAGGAAGGACCCATCGTCACCAACCACCACGTGATTGACGGGGCCGACCGGATCACGGTCATCTTCTCCGATCGAACCGAGATGGACGCCAAGTTGCTGGGTAGCGACCCCGATTCTGACCTGGCGGTCCTGCAGATCGATGTTTCCGGCGCCGCCACCCAGCCGGTGCCCCTCGCCGACAGCGACGCGGTAAAAGTAGGGCAGATGGCCGCGGCCATCGGGAACCCATTCGGACAGGAGTTCACGATCACCACCGGAATCATCAGCGCGGTGGGGCGCACAATCCGGAGCGGAAACGGCGCGTTCTCCGTTCCCAAAGTTCTCCAAACCGACGCGCCCATAAACCCGGGAAATTCAGGAGGCCCATTACTTGACCGGCAAGGCCGGGTCGTCGGCGTGAACACCCAAATCATCGGCCGGAGCGGTTCCAGCGCAGGGGTCGGTTTCGCCGTGCCCATCAATGCCGCCAAGCGGGTGATTCCGGTGGTGATCAATGAAGGAGCCTATAAATACGCCTGGCTGGGAATCAGCGGCTCTACGTTGAGTCCCGACGTAGCCGAATTGATGGACTTACCCGAAGACACTAATGGAATCTTGGTGATTGCCACGAGCGAAGATGGTCCGGCTCAACAGGCTGACCTCCGGGGCAGCGACCGAACCGTCGAGTCCGAGGGGATAGAGTATCCGGTCGGCGGTGATGTCATCGTGTCGATCAACGATTTCCCCACGAATGAGATGGACGAATTGATCTCTTACCTGATCGACAAGACCAGGCCGGGAGACGAGGTAGCCCTGGAGGTGATTCGAGACGGGGAAAGGCAAAGCATCAAAGTAAACTTGGGCACCCGTCCTATCTTGTAACAACCCCAGGGTTAAGCCGGCAAAGCCGGATGATCAGAAAATGGCCCCCGAGGTAGTTGGTTGGCTTGGACTTGAACATCCAATTACCCGGAGGCCACCCCCCACTCCACTAGCCGCCGCCGCTGCGGGCTTAATCCTGAACTGAAAGCTTACCCGCCGAGTATCCCCCATCCGCGTAAATGACCTGGCCGGATATGTAATCCGCCTTGGAAGAGGCCAGGAACGCCACGGCCTGGGCAATGTCCTTGGGACTTCCCGGCCGGGCCAGCGGGACCTCTTTGAGAAAGGCGCCCATATATGCTTCAGACACTGGTTCCCGCAAGGGGGAGCCGGTGACCGTCAGGCCCGGTCCCACTGCGTTGGCGGTGATGCCATATTGGCCAAGCTCCTGGGCCAGGACCCGGATGAACTGTAGAATGCCTGCTTTGGATGCGCAATAGGCCGCCGCGTTGACCCTGGCGTTCTCGGCGGCGGTGGAAACGATGCTGACGATGCGCCCGCCCCGGCCCTGCTTCACCATCTCCTTGCCAACGGCTTGGGAACACAGAAAATTCCCCCTCAGGTTCACCGACAGGACGCGCTCCCACTCCTCCGCCGCCATGTCCAGTATGGCGCAACGCTGGCCGATGCCGGCGTTATTAACCAGGATATCCACCCCGCCATAGGTTTCGACCACGCTCTTGACCATCAGCTCTACTTGACCGGCATCGGACACATCCACCGGAAATACCCTGGCCTTAAACCCTCGGGCTTCCAACCCCCGCGCCGTCTCCCGTCCCACGTCTTCCAGCAGGTCGGCGATGGCCACCGTAGCCCCGTTCTCCGCCAGCTCAGCGGTTATCGCCTCCCCAATACCAGACGCGCCCCCAGTAACGATAGCAACCTTTCCGTCAAACTCCATTTTGGTGCTCCTTAGTTAGTTATCAGTGGGCATTGAGCCGGTTTCAGTGAGCTTACCCCGCCTAAAAAGTTGCCTCGAACGCCGGCTGTGTAGGTTATCGAGACGTGGAGGCAGCCACGTTCCATCTCCCCAATAGCCCTCCTTCGATCGCCAGCCACAGATTCGACGCTGCCCGGAGCGGGTTCAATTAAATATTGACTCGCAACAAAATCAAACGTCATGTATTGGATTTTCGCCTTAGTTTTCCCAGCCCCCTGTACACAGCATACAGGCCACTTACAAGAGCTAGCAGACTTGCCAGAGCAGGGACGCTCGATGTAAGTGAAACGTATAAGGGTGTTGGTGAAGCGGAGGTTACCACGACAAGCGTGGCAACGGCCCCAACTCCGAATTCCTCTCGCTCTCGTGATCAGAAACGGACGAACCCGCGCGGCTCACTCGGCAATGGGGGACCGATCTCTCCTAAGGGTTTACCTGCTTTGCGTGACGGGTACAATGGAAATGCCGTCACGACCAACGACGTTTTTAGCGAACCAACCCTCCTCGCCGAAGCAACGCTACGTGTCAGATTCCAATCGTATATCCTCGGCAGACCTGGGAGTTCAATTACAGTTGAGTCCTGACCTTCTAGAGAAGTTTGACAGGGCCGGTCATGCCATTAAATCACTTCCTGCCAGGAATCGTCGGCACAATAACTGACCGTAGAGAAGACCTTGTCATGAAAAATAATAGTCTGAGCTAGCAACCGTAGTTCTGCAGACTCCACTTCAACGTGAGTAAAAAGTGAAGATTGTTGAATCCCGCTCAAGTCGAATCGGATGTAGGACCATAACTCTACAGGCCCGCCACCAGCCTGCCCTATCCCTGCTTGCAGGAAGGGATCGCGTGAGTGATCAGAAAGGGCCCCATGTTCGGAGACGTAAGAATCGGCCTCGGCGAAAATCACGTGTTGGACCTTACTCACATCAGTGGCGCACCCTGTAGTCCAGAGAAGAGCAGTTATCAAGACACCATAAAGTACGGCTGGGGCCTTGAGGGACTGAATTTCACATCTCACAGCGTTCGATCAGCCCGTCGAGGAATTCTGCCCATCACTTCTTGCCTGGTATGGTGACCCACAAGACCCCCATGAGTATCGCCGTCGCAATCGACATGCCTATTATGATCTTCACCAGTTCTTCTATCATGACCGCACCTCGCTAAAATGAAGTTTTCAACACCTTTCGTGGTGTAGGTTGGGCCGGTCTCCGGCTCTGGACATCGTTCCTTGATTGGAATGCTACTGAATACGGGCACGGCAGTCAATTCATGTTAGACATTGGGAGCTTCCGTACTGCCAGGCTACGTAACGCCTCGTTGACAATCTGCTCTGGAATTGAGAAAATTTACCATCAGTCCAGACTAACTAGCGCCATATGGGTGCGGTGCCGAATGCCGTACTCTTACACCAATTAACGACGTATTCAGTCTAGTAGGACGGTGACCGATGCCATCTAACGGGAAGAAGCGAGCTCTGGTGGTGCTCCAGCTGATTGGAGCGAATGATCCGCTCAACACAGTGGTCCCTTATAGCGACCCCCTCTACTATGACAACCGCCCCACGGTCAGCGTCCCGGCGGACCAGGTCCTGCCCATTGACGATGACTTCGGCTTCAACCCCAACATGGGGCCGGTAAAGTCCCTGTGGGACCAGGGCAAGGTTGCCGTGATTAACGGCATCGGATACCCCAATCCCAACCGTTCTCATTTCCGGTCCATGGACATCTGGCACACGGCCGAGCCCGACAAGATTGCTACCGAGGGCTGGCTGGGCCGGGCCATCCGGGACATGGACCCCAACGGTGAGAACGTGCTGACCGGCGTCAACTTCGGCCGCGGCCTGCCCAGGTCCCTTGGTTGCCGGGGCGTTCCCGTGGCATCGGTGGGCAACCTGGAAACCTACGGCCTGTTCCCCGACGTTCAGGACGACCTGAAAAAGGAACAAACCCTGCAAGCTTTCGCCCAGATGTACGGCGGCTTCTCAGGCCGGGACCCGGTCATCGACTCCTTGGGGCAGACCGGGAGAGACGCGCTGAAGGGCGCCGATATCCTGAGGACCGCCCCGGCCCAATACTCTTCATCCATTGAATATGGTCCCAGTTCCATCGCTCAGAGCATGAAAAACATCTGTCAGGTGATGTTCGCCGAGCTGGGGACCCAGATCTTCTACGCCTCCCACGGCAGCTTCGACACCCACGGCGACGAGTTAGTCGTGCACGGTAAGCTGTGGCAGGACGTTGGCGGGGCCATCGGCGACTATTACGCCGACCTGGAAGAGCATGGCTGGCAGGACGATGCTTTGCTCTTGGTGTGGACCGAGTTCGGCCGCCGCATCAAGGACAACAGCTCCGGCACCGACCACGGCGCCGGCGGTACGGCCCTTCTCATCGGCGGG
>Ga0209445_1000302_pt1 | contig 27947 bp, 26 predicted proteins | sample MarorgKNORR_S2LV_4_FD_188223 | JGI IMG/M metagenome (GOLD analysis project Ga0209445, IMG submission 188223) | Marine microbial communities from the Southern Atlantic Ocean, analyzing organic carbon cycling - NADW_A/KNORR_S2/LV (SPAdes) (version 2) | ecosystem: Environmental > Aquatic > Marine >... | reverse complement strand
TGCCGGTCATCGCTCCTGGTTGCCATTGGGTGCCAAGACCGATCACATCGGGGCCGAGGTAGTGACGATGTTGGCCGACGACTTCGAGATCGAAAGCCCACTCGCCCGCAAAGGCCGCCATCGGATGGCCGGCCAACTCGGGGGCAGGATCGCAGGTCTGGATTACCCGGAGGCGCCCTTCGTCGACTACCTCGACCACCCTTCGTTGCCGCAGCACACCGACAAACGTGCCATCGGGGTCGTGCACATACTCGGCGACGAGCCATGCACCATCAAAGCTGTCGTCGCGAGCCATCTACGCCCCTTCGAAGCTGAGCGCTCCGTACATGGCACCGATGCGTTGTTCGCCGCGATACCACATTTGTACGACGCCCTTCATCGTGCCATCGAGTGCCGCGACCTCGCGGAGCCACACCCGGGTCTCCTCGCGATGATGCAGAAAGTACCCCGATTGGCCTCTACCACCGACCATGTTCAACGAGCCGAGCACGTCGCCTGTGGGAGTCCACGCCTCGGTCGGGGTGGTGACCAACGAATACGAGGCATCACGACCGAAGTGCACACCTTCAACTGACACAGCAAGTCCGGCTGTCGTCTGCGCGATCGATTCGCAGTATTCGACCGTCTCGATCGGTGCGAGATCACCATCCAGAACAGTGAGCTCGCCGACCCATGACCCAGGGCGCCGCAGCAACATCTCGGCTTCGTCGGCACCCTCGTGTCGCGCCGCTGGTAGAGGAGCGGGCCTCGTCTCATCCGTTTGGCGCAGGTACTCCCCCACCACCACGTACTTCAGGACCTCAGCCCGCGAGATCAGAGCGAGCGACAACTGTCGGGTGCCATCGGGCAGCACCATCAGAAAGAACCGCTGCGACATCCCGAGTTTCGACCAGTAGTTGTGGGCACAAACCAGACCATCGCCCAGCACTTCGGCAAAGCCGTAATTGAGAGGCCCCTGGTACAGGCGGTGGGTGCCGCGGTCTGCGATCGTGTACTGCCCAGCCATAGAGAACGGGCCCTCGAACGAAACGTTGACCGTTACAGTGCCGGCGCCGTCGTCGGCTTCGACACTTCGAGTGTCACGGCCCTCACCCAGAAACACGCCATCGGGTCCGTAAACCTCGGCAGCCCCGAGCCATTGGCCGAGGCCCTTGGAGAATGAACCCGTGGGTCCAGACGATTCGCTCACGCGGCGACCAGCCGAACATGTTGGGCGCTGATCTCGGTATCGGCTAGCAGTGCGCCGAGGTCGGTGCCCGCCTGTTGTGGAAACAGGTATCGCCCTTCAGTGAACACATCGAGGCCATCGATGGCGAAGGGATACGGATCGAGGGAGTACACGCCGTCGTTGCGTTCGATGAGGGAGATGACAACATCGTCACCGACTGAGCGCGGCACGTGGGGAAACTCGGTGTCGCCCCTGCCGCCCACCGGATTCAGATGGAGATGCAGCGAGAGCGTGTCGAAGAACTGCAATTGCTTATAGGCGTGGAGGACGTACTCGTCGGACGCATGCTCGGGGTCGGTCGCTTCGAGAGCGGTCTTCAAAGCCGCTTGCCGTTCGAGTTCGGAGGCGAGCATCTCGTCGACACTCGGGCGCAACTCGTCGGGGATGATGTCCAGGAAGACCTTGTCGGTCAGACCGTATCGACCGTTGTAGAGCCCAAACGTGTGCATCGAGGAGATCAGCCCACTGAACGGGTGGTGCTCGGCGTTGAAGGCTGGCGACCCAGCGCTGGTGCTGACGATTTGGGGAAGCGGTGTCGCGGTGAGGTTATACGGCAGGCCGGTTGCCGGGTCCTGCGGCGCCTCGACGTCGAGCTCGACCCACCCCTGGTCATGATGCTCGATGATGAACTGCATCGGCTCTTGTGGCGAGAGGCCAACGAACATGTCGTTGCCAAAGTTTCGGGCCAGCGATCCGGCGAACGCTGTGTGCTGTCGCATGGCGATCACGAAGTGGGCGTCGCCGTCGGCCGCGCTCTGGACGATCATGGCCGCTCCACACAAACGAAGTCTTGGATCTGAAATAGGTTGGTCTTCCCGTCCCGGACCTTGTGGGTGATGATGCGACGCGTGTTCGGGTCGAGGAAATAGTGGTTGTTGTAGACGATGGTTTTGGTCACCGAGCTATCGATGGTGAACACATAATTGAATGCGGTCAGCTCGGTTCCTTCAAGGCTGATCATCTCGCTGTTCGCCCAGCAGCGTTTGCCGTCGACCGAGATCGGTGTGTCGTAGACCGTCTCGCCAACTCCGTAGAGGTTGTCGAAGTGCTCGTGAAGATGCCAGGTGCTGTCATCTATCCAAGAGACCTCCATGTGGACTGCACTGCTATCTAGAAACTCGCCGTCAGGCGTGAAACTCTTGCAGAGGCCCTCCCATCTGCCCATGAAACATTGGTAGGGCCGGGGTGAGCCGGGGCCATACTTGTTCAGAGCGGAAGGCGATGGGCTTTCGTTGGCGTCGTTCATGATCCGATCGTAGATTCGCTGGTCCGCCGGGGGAAACCTCGTTCCTCTGAGCGGAGCACTACGTTGAGTCGCAAGGGAGGCTTACCGACATGCACGTCCACTGTGTCTTGGTGAAGCTGCACGACCACACCACGATCGATGTCTGCCGCGACCTGATGAAGTCGATGCACGGTCGTATCGACGACATGATCGACCTCCGGGTCGACGTCAACAATCTCGACGGCGGATACTCATGTGATTTGAGCCTCACCACCACCTGGCCGGATTTGGCCGCATACCAGCGTTACACGACCGATCCGGTACATCTCGAGGTGCGTGCCCACGTGCTCGAGCTGATGGCCGACGCCATGACAGTCGACTATTTCCTCGACCCCCTCGATGCACCTGCAGGAGAGCTCGATGCACCTGCAGGAGACCGGTGATCGTCCGCTCGATCCACCTCGGCTTCGAGGTTCCCGACACCGACGCCTCGATGGCGACGCTTTACTACGCCGCCGACGAGGGCGCGCTCGACGCAGCGCGCCTCACCGGACTGGTGGCCGCCGATCGATCCCGCTCCCCGTGGCCACTCGTCATCGTGCTCCCGGGAATCAACGTGACGCCCGATTCCTACCGATGGTTGGCAATCCGGCTGGTCCGAGCCGGCTACTGCGTTGCGACCTACGCGAACATCGGATCGCTGGGGCCTGCCGGTCGCGGCATCACCCCCGGCGTCGACATGGCGGCGCTCGGCCCCGACATCATCGCTAGCCACTGCTCGGCCACCGCATTGGGTCCTTTGCTCGATGCCATCGCCGATCTCGACGAACCCGTACAAGGGTTGATCGACTTCGATCGGGTTGCCATCGGTGGGCATTCGGCCGGGGGCACGGTCGCCCTTCACAACACCGACCCGAGTTGGGTCTCCGGACTGGCCTGCGCCTTTAGCTTCGGCGGCCACACGATGACCTCCATGTCGCTCGGCCACGGCGAAGCCAGCGTCACGGCCGTGCCCTCCAAGGTGCCAATCTTGTTGCTCGCGGGAGCCGACGACGGCGTGATCGCGGCGAGCCGCGACCGATACCGCAACGACGATCAGGCTCACGATCCGGTGCGACGAACATTCGACGAGGCCATTCGCCGGAACCAGAACGACTCGTGGCTCGTCGAAATCGCTGACGGCAACCATTTCACGATCTGTGATCCGATCGATGAAACATCGGGCCGATCGTTTCTCGAGGCCGAGTTGCGCTCCACGGACCGTTTGGCACGCGACACACTGGCATCGGTACTCACTGCGTTTCTCGGCGAACATTGCCAGGAACCGAGCGAGCAGGATCGTGTCGAAGACTTGGTCAACGCGACGACGATCTCTCGATGGGCGCGCCGCTGAAGGGAGAAAGATGAGCAAGCGGGTTGTAATCACCGGATCGACTAGAGGCATCGGCAACGGGCTCGCCCGCGAGTTCTTGAAACGTGGATGCTCGGTGGCGATCAGCGGTCGATCAACCGACTCCGTAGCGACGACCGTCGCCGAACTCGGAGAGTATTATGGCGAAACGAAGGTATGTGGCATCGCCTGCGATATCACCGATCCGGCCGCGCTGCAGCGGCTCTGGGATTGCGCGGCAGAAGCGTTCGGCGGGGCCGACGTCTGGATCAACAATGCCGGCATGAGCATCGAACGGAAGCCGTTGTGGGAACAGAGCGACGAGGCGCTCGAGGGTCTGGTCACCACGAACCTCACCGGCGTGATATTTGGGTCGAAGGTCGCGATTCGCAACATGCTCGCGCAGGGCGGCGGACAAGTCTGGAGTACCGAGGGGTTTGGTTCCGACGGCGCCACGCAAACCGGGATGGTGGCTTACGGGTCAACCAAACGTGCCGTGCGGTACGTGCAGAAGGGCCTGCGCAAGGACACGGCCAACACCCCGGTTCAGATCTGCACGGTTTCGCCGGGCATCGTGGTCACCGATCTTCTTACCAGCGACTACGACCTCACCTCCGAGCAATGGGAAAAGTCGAAGAAGATCTTCAACATCCTGGGCGACGAAGTCCACACCGTCACCCCGTGGCTTGTCGAACACATCCTGGCCACCGACAAGTCGGGTGTGCGGGTCGCATGGTTGACCCGACGCAAGGCGTTCGGTCGCTTCATGACGGCGGCGTTCAACAGACGCGACCTCTTCGCTGGTGTCGAAGAGTCCTAGAAAGAAGTGCCACGTCGGCGGTCAGGCGAGCCCGACCGGGCGATCGCTATCGGGTCGTCGCCAAGGTAGCTACGAATCACCGCTTCGTTGGACTGGATCTCGGTTGGTGTTCCCTCGGCGATGATCGATCCAAGTTCGAGGGCGATCATTCGGTCGCAAATCGCGGAGAGCATTGGCATGTCGTGTTCGATCACCACGATGGTGATGCCATACGAATCGCGAATCTTCTCGATTACCGAGCCCAATGCTTCGGTCTCGGCTTGAGCGATGCCGGCCGATGGCTCGTCGAGCAAGAGCAACCGCGGCCCAAGCGCAAGGTTGGCGGCGAGCTCGACGATACGCCGGGTGCCGGTGGAAAGGCGCCGCACCGGCTGATCGGCCAGGGCGGAGAGTCCGAACATTCTGAGGGTGTCGTTCACCGATCGATCGATCGCAGAAGTGGGAGCGGCGTGTTGTTGAGCGAGCATGATGATGTCGCGCGCTGTCATCGTCGGGAACATCGACGCGTTCTGGAACGAGCGAACAAGACCCATCGCACTTCGCGCTTCGGGCGTCCGACGAGAGATGTCGACGCCGTCGAAGCTCACCGAACCCTCGTTTGGCTGAACGAACCCGGAGATGAGCTCAAACAGCGTGGTCTTGCCAGCTCCGTTCGGTCCGATCAAACCTAGGGTCTCACCGCGAGCGACCGCGAGCGAAACCTTGTCGACCGCCGTCACCGATCCAAACGACTTGGTCACCGAGTTGACGACCAGCAACTGGTCAGTCTCGTCGCCGCCTCTGCGGTCGATCCGTGTCGTGCCCATTTCGCCTGTTTCGAGCACGACCGCAGCAGGATCGTCGTCGGGTTCGACCTCAAGCCGGGCGGTAGCCGGGTCGATCCCATGCCATCGCGCCACCTGGTCGATGACACTGGCACGCGTTGACGCCAGAAGCCCCCATAGGCCACGCGGCTGTTCGAGAACGAGAATCAGCCAGGCTGCGTTCAGGCCGGCCAACGCCGACAGGTCCAGTTCGAAGAACCCCGGGATTCCAACGAGGTACGCGGCACCGAGAAGGGGTCCGGTCAGCTCGGAGAGGCCGCCGATGACCGCGACCGACACGACGTTGATGCTGTCGCTCGGGGTAAACAACGCTCGGGTGACGAAACTGTTGGCGAAGGCGAGCACCGAACCACCGAGGCCGGCAACGAACCCGGAGAACCCATACGCGAGCAGCGTCGTGCGGCGAGGAGCGATGCGGAAAACCCGCGCTGCGTTCGCATTGTCACGCAGGGCTACCAACGATCTGCCAAACGCCGAACCGCTCACGATGCTTGCCAACGCGAGAATCGACACGAAAGCCCCCAGCGCCACGTAGTAGTAGCCCTTCGATGTCGTGATCTCGGCCCCAAGGAACTCAAGCGGGCGCGAGCTTCGACCCACACCGAACGCCCAGTCCTGGCGGAGGAGCCAGCTGAACGTGGCCAGTGCGAAGGCAAGGGTCACGATCGCCAACTGCAACCCTCGGACTCGAAGCGCCGGGAGTCCGACCACGGCCGATGCCGCCGCCCCCACCAACCCGCCTGCCACCAGACCGAGCGCAACACTCCCCATCTCCGTGCCGACGCGGACGGCAGCCACCGCTCCGATCGCGGCGAACGCGACCTGCCCGAGCGAGAGCTGACCGGCCAAGCCGGTGAGAAAGCTGACCGAAATACCAATGATCGCCAGAGCGAGAATGGTCGTGATCACAAACGCCGACTTGTTCGTGATCCACAGCGGTATCAACGCAGCGAAGACGGTGACGATCGCACCGACGACCCAGCCAAGGTTTCGAAGGATCCAAACATCGAGGTACGCATCGGGCAACCGCTCGTCGCTGACGAGCCCATCCCATCGTTCCTGCTCCTCGCGACCGCCACGTACATGTAGTGCCACACCGACCAAAATCAACACGAACAACGCGACATCGAAGTAACCGGCGGCGTTTGGGTTGGTGCTGATGTATTGCTCGAGGACCCCCAGGCCGACCCCCGCCGCAAAGGCGACAGGGAGGCTGTTGAATCGAGCGAGTGCCGCGACGGCCAACCCTCGGATAATGAAGTCGGGTCCGAAGGTGTCGGGGGTGACGGTGCTCTGGTTAGGAATGATCAGCATCGCGGTGAACGCAGAGATCGCACCGGCGAGCGCCCACGACAACATCGACATCTGTCGTGGGTCGACACCTAGCAACGTCGCCGCATCGGGATTCGATGCCGCGCCTCGAATCGCCAGCCCATAGCGGCTCCGTTGGAGGAATAGATACAGCGCTGCCACTACCAGAGGAGAGAGAATCAACAAGGCGGTCGCCGACGATGAGATGAACGCCGACAGTTCGAACTCAGGAAAGAACGGCGGCTGGGGGAAGCTGGCGCCCCCAAGGCCACCACCGGAGAACGACAACGCGAGCAACAGCAGCGCTTGTGAGGTGCCGAGGGTGGCGACCATCGCCAGCACCTTTGGCGAGCCGGAAAGTTTCTGCACCACGACCGCCTCGAGACCCGCACTGAGCAACGCCGACACGATGATCGCTCCGACGAAACCGAACCAGTACGGAACGCCATAGTCGTTCACGACAACCGACATCATCGCTGCCGAGACGAGGCCGAGCGATCCGTGAGCGAAGTTGATGAAACCGCTCGAGCGATACGCGAGAACAAGTCCGATGCCCAACAACGCGTAGCCGACACCAAAGATCGAACCCAGCAACGCCAGCGGAGCCGAGAGGTCAAAGCCCCACACCGCGACCATCGTGATCAGCCCTTGAGGACTCGCGAAAGCCCTTCAAGGTACGCACTGCGGACGAGGTCGGGCTGTGATCGAAGCACCGCCGATGGCCCCTGGTAACCGATCTCACCCTTTTCCATCACGTAGGCGTAGTCGGCGACAGAGAGCGCGATGTTCACCGATTGTTCGACCAACAACACCGCCGCGCCCCGTTCAGCGATCTGGCGAACGACCGGAAGAAGGTCGGCGATAACCAGAGGTGCGAGGCCCAGGGAAAATTCGTCGATCAACAACAAACGCGGGCGCACAATCAACGCCTTCGACATCGCGAGCATCTGCCGCTCGCCGCCCGACATCGTCTCGGCCCGTTGATGTTGCCGTTCGGCAAGCCGCGGAAAAACGTCGAACACCTCGGCGAGCGGATCGACGCCATCAACACGATCGAGGCTGTGACAGAAGAGCCGGAGGTTCTCGGCGACGGTGAGCGGGCCGACGATCGCGTTGCCGCCGACGACCTGGTGCAAACCCATGCCGACCCGCCAGGTGGGACGAGTCCTGGTGATGTCGAGCCCTGTGTAGACGATGCGTCCCCCGATGGTGGGCTCGAGTCCAGAGATCGCTCGTAACAGCGTGGTCTTGCCAGCGCCGTTCGTGCCGAGCAGGGCGACGACTTGGCCGGGATCGATGGTGAGATCGACATCGAACAACACCTGCACGGAACCGTAGGCGACCTGAAGACCTTCGACCGAAAGCACAGGTGTCGATTCGCCGTCGAGCCCAGCCACCCGTCGTGGCACCTGAGCCGCTGCGGCGGAGGCGAAGTCGGCGGTCGAATCCCGCGACGAGTCGGAGTATCGACGGATGGCCCAACCCACCCACACCAGAGGCAGGGCAAAGAGCCCTAACCGCCACTGCTCGCTGAGCGAGGCGGGAAAGATCTCCAGTAGGACCAGTCCGAAGAAGGCGCCGACGGTCAGGAACACCAACTGCCCGAAGGCGAGGCGGCGCCGAAGATACGGCGCGACCGCCGGAAAGACCGCAGCATCGAGCGCGGCCGCAGCGAGCCCGATGGCCCCGCCGGCGATCATCCAACACACCACGATTCCGATGTAGGTGGTCGACATCGAACCGATGGAAACCAATACACCGGCGACTAGCAGTTGCAGGCCGATCGCATCGGATCGACGGCTGCCGGTTAGTCGATCGAGGCGGTGGTACCAAGGACCAAGCCCGTTTACCGCAGCGCTGGCCAAACAGCCGACGCCCAGCACTGCGGCGACCTGGCGAGGGCTTCGTTGCCATTCGTCGACCAGGATGTGCCAGGCGGGTTGCGCGCCGCCGAATACGATCAGTCCGACCCCGAACGCCGCGCCGTACGACCGGCGGGGCCAGGGTGCGTCGAGAACCCCAGCGGTTGGTTCGGTCTCGACATCGTCGTCATGCAATAGCGCGTGCGGTCCAATCGATAGAGCGGCGATCAGACACAATCCGGACGAGATCCATAACACGGTGTCGTAGCCGACATCGGTGAGGATGCGAAGACCCAACGGCCAGCCGGCCCCAACGGATACGCCTACCCAATACAGCGACAGCGTGCGAAGACGATCGCCTGGTGACGCCGCCATGGAGAGAAGTGGCCGGTGTAACACGAGCGACGGTGCGGCGCCGACGACGTACAGTACGCCGCCGCCGACGAAGAGGTTGAGCTGAATCGTCCAGGCCATCAGCGCCAGTCCGACGGCGGCAACGACCCCACCCATACACAGCAGCGACCCAGCCGGCAACATGTTGCGGGTGCGGACGGTCACCCACGCCACGCCGACGGCCAACCAGCCGAACAACACGGTCTCGCCGACAAGAGTCTCGAGAAGGTCGAGCCGCGATGCCACCTCAACCCGCCAGAACAACAACACGGTGAGCGGCGCGGTGATCGCCGCCGCTTGCAGCGCCAGGCCCCAGAGCACTCGGGGATGTCGAGGCTGGGCCTCTCGTTCAGCCATCGAAGTCGATAGGTGATCCGCTGACGACCATGCATTCACATTCCGCTTCGAAAGCGAACGGCATGTAGGCGCCACCGCCTGCGTATTGGCCTCGCTCGAACTGCACGCTGTAGACCGACGCTGCTTCGAAGCTGGTGTCGAGCGCCCACATGGCTTCGCCGAATCCTGCGGCGCTGATCTCGGCGGCGCCGTGGCCGGCGGCGGCGAGAAGTTGCAACGCGTCACAGAACATCAACCCGGTTCGAACCGTCGCTCGGTCGTCGATGGCGAGACCTGCATCGGAGAAAACATCGACGCAGGCGGCCTCAGCGTCGTTGGCGGGGAACGGCCACTGATCGTCGGCGACATCGGCCCCAGGGAGGACGCTGATTCCTGTGGCGCCGGCCATTTGGGGTCCATAGTTGAAGATGTTGAAGTCGGGTGAGTCGTAGCTAGAGACTGCGTACTGCGGCTCGAAGTTTTGGGTGATCGCCGTGTTGATGAACCACGAGATGAGCCGCGACCCGCCGATGGCCACAACCCGATCGACGTTGGCTTCTTTGAAGTTCACGATCGCCTGGAGCAAGCCGTTCTCGAACACCGTTCCGTCGGTGGGGTCGATGGTGTTGAACGAAGCGACCTTGACTCCGGCGGCGTCGAGTACCGGCACGAAATTCTGCTCGTAGGCGCGTCGGCTCAGGTCGGAGTCGATGGAGATAACACCCACCGTGCCGCTACTGAACCACCCGCTGTCGGTGAGGCTGCTGGCCATACCTGCGGTGAGGTTGTCGTAGGACGGCAAGAAGGGCGACCACAGATACGGCGCGAGTTCGTCGAACCCGACATCGTCGACGGGGTACAACGTGGCGTCGAGCATGAGGGTTTTCGCGTTGGCGTAACACGGGCGGGCATTCTCCTGGAACTGCCCGGTCATCACCACGGCGAACGCCTGGTCGTCCTGGGTGATCGCATTGCAGAGCGCCTCTTCAGCCACCGGTCCGTCGGTGATGGCATTGAAGACATGCACCTTGGCATCGATAGTTCGACCCGCTACGCCGCCGCGGGCATTGATGTCTTCAACCAGCGCCGCTACCTGGGCTTCGCGGTTGCCTTCGGTCGGCACCTCCCAACCAAAGGCCGCGGCTACCGCGGTGGTGTCGGTGATGATGAACGACACCGTGATCGTGTCGTCGGTAACCCCTGGCGTGTCAGCCCCCGCAGGGACTATTGCTGCCGGGCCGTCGGTTCCGTCATCGTCTATGCCGCTCGATGAACCTGAGGGTTCGAGAGCTCTGGTCGAATCGGTTGACGCACCTTCGGGATCGCTCGCCGACTGTGAGCAGCCGACTGCAAGTAGCGCCAGCGTCAACAGACAGATGCCAAGTCGTTTCGTGATGGTCGACATTGGGTCCTCACTCATGCGTCCGCTGTGCCTTCAAACAGTTCTTCAACGGTTGTTTCGAACGTACCCGCGTTGCCGTCGTTCACCCCAGCGGCCCGCACCGCTGTGCGATACGCCGATCTGCGTTCGTTGAGATAATCGCTCGTCAGGTAAGCCATCAAACCCACGACCACCAACACGATGACGGTTTGTGCGATGCGGCCGAGTCTGAGCCAGCCAATGCCGATCCCGTTCAGCAGCGCGCCGTTAAAGCCAACGAGATACAGGATCACCCCGAGACCTGGACCAAACCATGGTCGGCCAGCAGGTCTATTCATGACTTCAGCGTTCCGAACTGGGCCCCTTCGGATCCCGAAACCAGGTACGACGCAGCCTCAAGTCGACCACGTTCGGCAGGAAATCCCTGCACCAAGGCCATCGAGAGATCGCGAAGCCCGCGAGAGATCGGCCCTTCCATTCCGGTGTTCGACGTACCGCACGCCTTCATGGCGTGCACCGCAACCTGGAAACAATTGTCCGCTATTTCGCCCTTGGCGATGCGCCAGTTCGCAACGACGTCGCCTTTGGCGAGAATGCCGGGGTCGGCGGTCTCAAGCGCTATTTGGCGCCGAGCCCACAGGAATGCCGTGTCGAGGTGGCTGCGCATCTTTCCGATGAGTTGTCGGTGAACATCGCTGCTCCCGATGGGGTCGTCAGAGTCCGCGTATTTCGTGATGGTCAGATAGTTCATCGCGAAGTCGTAGATCGCTTGGGCGGCGCCGACGTACACCGAGGAGAGCGCCACCTGGTTGCCGACGAAACTTCCACGGCTGACAAGGGTCATGTTCACAAAAGAATCGCGCACGGTCAGCGAATCGTCGTCCGGTACAAAGACGTTTTCGAGGGTGATTCCATGCGTGGCAGTGGCGCGCATTCCGACCGCATCCCATTTGGTGCGTTCACCAACACCAGGGGTATCCCGGGGGATGAGAAAGACGGCGAGGTCGGCGACGGTGTCGCCGGTGTCGAGTTTCGCTGTCACGAGATAATCGTCGGCGATTCCGGTGGCGCAGCCGAAGGACTTCACCCCGTTGATCACCCAGCCGCCGTCGGAACGTGATGCCTCGGTAGCGATGGTCACCGCGGCGCCTTTGGTGCGCACCGACTCGCTGGCAAAGTTGGCGACCCAGCGACCTTCGTCGCCCATCCGCCGAAGCACCCTTTCGCCGAAGGCCCGAACTATCGGAATGTCGTCATCGAGAAAAAGGCCGGCGTCGATCGCTGCGAGAGGCAACAGACCGCGAGACGAGCCGCTGCATTGGAAGAAGTAGGCGAGCGATGTCGATGCGCACTCGGTCGCCATCGCGAAGGTCGCAGCCGCTAAGTCACGTAGGCCTCCCCCGAGTCCGCCGTACTCGACCGGCACGGTAAGGCCGAGCAGTCCGGCCTCGGAGATCGTCTGGACATGTTCGATCGGAAACTCGCCGGATCGGTCGGCTTCGACGGCTCGAGCGGCCAGCGCCGGAAGTACTGAATCGACTCGGTGGGCGCGCTCGAGTTCGGCCTCGGTCAGGTCCTCGATGAGCACCCCACCGCGAGGAGAGGTATGGGAGTCAGTGTTCGGCAAGAATCCTCCCGAAGCCGGTGATTTGATCATCGATCCCAGTCGCCCGTAGTGCGTGCCAGAGCGTAGCGACATTGATCGCCAGGACTGGCTTGCCCAACTCGTGTTCGAGCTGTGCCGCTTGGTGGACAAAGGAAAGATTGGTGCCGACCTGAACGATGGCGTCGACGTCGGGGCCATCGAGCGACTCGACGACCGGCGTCAGCATCTCGGGGGTGACCTTGGCGATCGCGGTAGCCGACGGGCATCGCAAGCCGGTGACGGACGCTACTTCAAACCCGGCTTCGGTGAAGAAGGTGGACACATGCTGGTCGGCGACCGGCTGGTAGGGGCTAAACACCGAGATCCGCTCGGCGCCAAATGCCCGGAGCGCATCGCGGCAAGCGCTCGCGCCGGTAGAGACGCCGAGTCCGTTGCTCCGGCGCCGGACCCGGTCCTCGAAGGCGATATTGCCGGCCACGCCGCCCCAGAAGGTTTCGGCGCTCATCCCCATTAAGAGATACGTGGGCTCACAGGTGATGACGTCGCGGATGGCATTGGTGATCGATTGGCGAATTTCGTCGAGCAGTCTTTCGAACGCGACGTCGCTGTCGAGGCTTGGGTTCTCGATGTACATCCGGCCGGTGTGAAACGTAACGCCCTCGGGGCGAATCATCGCCAGGTCGTGTTCGACGACCGTGTTGGTCGACGGGGCGATCACCGCTATCCGGCCGCGCTTGCCCACCACCTGTTTGCCCGCCGCCTCTTCAGCCATCGTCGGGTCCCGTGGCGCTACCGAGCACGACATCTGAGTCGCCCTCGTTGGTGGCGAAGAGATCGGCGAAGGTTCCACCGCTGTAGAACACATTGCCACTCGAGGAAACCGCAAGCCCGGTGAGATCGTCGACCCCCGAAGAGCCGAACTGGTCAAACGCGGCCACGTTGCCATCGGCGTCGAGCCAAACGAGCAGACCGTCGCGTTCACCAGATGCACCGCCGAGGTCGCCTTCGGTGCTTCCGGTAGCCACGACCCGACCGGCGACCGCCCGCACCTCGAAGACCGAGTCGGCTCCGGCGGTGCCAAACTGGGTGATGAACCGTTCGTTGCCGTCGGCGTCGAACGACGCGATGAACGCATCACGCAACCCTGCGTTCGGGCCGTCGAGATCGCCCTCAGTCGATCCGGCGAGCAGGACCCCACCATCGGCGGTCGTACCAACGCCCTGGGGCCAATCGAGTTCTGGCGTACCGAACTGGCGAATCCAGACGACATCGCCAGACGGACTCATGCGAACGACAAAGGCGTCCTTTCGGCCCGAGTGGGCATCGCCCAAGACGCCTTCGGTGTAGCCGGTGAAGTACAGGCCTCCGTCAGGCGCCAGGCTCGAGCCCTGACCCCAATCGGCAGCGTCGGTGCCGACCTGTCTGATCCATTCGGGATTGCCGTCGGCATCGAAACGAGCGACGAAACCATCGAACCCTTCACGATCGGTCGCGAGGTCGAGAACGCTCGCCGTATAACCGGTGATGTACGCACCACCATCGAACGCAGTGACATCGAAGCCTCGATCCCAGCCTTCGCCACCGAATTGTCGGCGCCAGACCTCGGTTCCATCACCGTCGAACTTCGCGAGCCATACATCTGCCGAGCCAGCGTTTTCACCGGCGAACGAGCCTTCGGTGAAACCGCCGACATAGATGAACCCGTCGGGCGACACTGAGAGACCGAGCGGAGAGTCGTTTCTCTCGCCGCCAACCTGAGTTCTCCATACGGCCGACCCTTCGCTGGTGTATCGGGCGAGCACAACATCGCGACCGCCGGCATTTGGTTGACCGAACGAACCTTCGGTAGCCAACGCCACGACGACATCACCATCGGGCGCGGCCGCGACACCGAACGAGGTGTCGGCCCGGGGCGAGCCGAACTGCACTTCCCAAGGGGCGACGATCTCGCTGTCGCCGGCGCACGAGGCGGCGACGAGCGCCACCGACATCGCCAGGAGTCGGCGACGACCTCGGTGTCCGGCGAACCTATTTCTTTTTCCTGCTGACAAGAGCCGCCCCCACGACGACGACAGCGATCGCAAGCGGTATCACCCAGCCGGGTAGGCCGCCGCCATCGGTCTCGGCTTCGTCGTTGCCGGCTGCGGCTTCGGAATCGCCTTCATCATCGGTGGCAGTGTCTGCCTCTACAGGTACGGCGGTTGTAGCTGGCGCGGCCGTTGTAGTAGCTGGCGCCGCCGTTGTGGTGGGCGCAGTAGTGGTCGCTGGTGTGCCTTCGGCGAAGGTCACCTCGATGCCGACAGCGATGGCCGCCGCACCGATACCGTCGCTAACCACAATGAAGCACGGAGTGGTTGCATCGCAGCGGCCCTCGACCACATTCACGGCGTAGTCGATGCTTGCCGAGCCGTCAGCGCCGACCTCTGCGGTGTACTGACCGTAGTTGCTGAGCTCGCAGTCGGCGGGACCAGCGACCGGGAATTTGAAGCACTGCACCACGGTGAGCGTCGCGCCCGATTCGTACCCGTGGCCGGTGACGGTGACCACCTGGTCTTGGGCGAGACCTTCGGTCTTGGACACATCGGCAGTTGCAGCTGGCGCCGCCGTTGTTGCAGCTGGCGCCGCCGTTGTTGCAGCTGGCGCCGCCGTTGTGGTGGGCGCAGTAGTGGTCGCTGGTGCGCCTTCGGCGAAGGTCACCTCGGTGCCGACAGCGTTGGCCGCCGGACCGATACCGTCGCTAACCACAATGAAGCACGGAGTGGTTGCATCGCAGCGACCCTCGACCACAATCACGGCGTAGTCGGTGCTTGCCGAGCCGTCAGCGCCGACCTCTGCGGTGTACTGACCGTAGTTGCTGAGCTCGCAGTCGAAGGGACCAGTGGGCGGGAATTTGAAGCACTGCACCACGGTGAGCGTCGCGCCCGGTTCGTACCCGTGGCCGGTGACGGTGAGTACCTGGTCTTGGACGAGACCTTCGGTCTTGGACACATCGGCGGTTTCGCCGTTGTGCGCGACGCCGTGGTCGGCGAATGCTGGAGCCGAAATCAGACCCAAGAGAGCAACGAGCACCGTTGAGAACACGAGCAGTCTGCGAATCATGTCTGAGAGTTCCTCCAAATGGTGGCCGCCTGACGCGGCGGTCGAGTTAACACTCGATGAGTGTCGAGACTAGAACGAAACGGAGAGCGCCGACGACTCGACCGTGCCGAGCAGCGCCCCCGAACGTCCGGTCGAGGACGCCTTTCGCTCCCTCCGCTGCTCGAACCGGTGTCAGCGATGACCGACGAACTCCTGGTTCTCAACTACCAGGGCTGATCCGGCCTCTTAGCTGAACGGATAGGCGTCGATCGCGCGGAGCTCGGTTTCCATCGCCCACACCGCTTTGATCATCGAGGCTTGCAGCAGGTAGTCGTACGCCGTGTCGACATTCGCAGCCCGCTCGGCCATCTGCTCGAGTGCCTTGGCCCGAATCGAAGCGTCGGGCGAGGAAAGCGTGACCGCGTTCTCGTGAGTGTGTCTCTGGACGAAGTCGAGAGCCAGTTGGCGCCGAAGCGCTGCGTACCCATCGAGCTGCTGATCGGTCACCGTGCCGTGCAAAAGTCCCGCCAGCCCACCCGCCAGCAATACGGCATCGTGCACTCCCCCATTCATTCCCATGCCGCCTAGAGGGTTGTTGACGTGTGCGGCATCGCCAACGAGCACCGCCCTCCCCACACGAAATCGGTCGGCTACCCGCTGGTGCACGCGATAGATCGTGCGGTGGGCCACCTCGTATGCCGTCGGCTTGGCGACCACACCCTGCAATCGCCGCTCGGCGCTTTCGTCGCTGAGCGCCTGATCGTCGGTCTCATCGTCGGATACTGGGAAAAGGGCTCGCCAAAGATCGACGGTGCGCAGGAGCACCATCCATTCGTCAGGATCGGAGACATAGTTGACGTAGGAGAGATCGGGCATGTGGTCGGACAGTTCATAGGGCGTCGAGACCACGAGGTAGCGGTCGGCGTAGGTCATGCCATCGAACGTGCAACCGAGCGACTTGCGCACAGCGCTCGAGGCACCGTCGGCCCCGATGACAGCATCGGCCTCGATTGTCTCGCCGTTGGTCAGTACAGCGGCAGCACCCTCGGACCGCTGTTCGACAGCCCCGATGGCCGAACTGAAGCGCACATCGATCAGCGGGTTCGACGCAAACTTTTCGAGAAGGATCTCGCACAGCTTGAACTGTTCGCACTGAAGGCGGAACGGGTAGTTCGTGATGTCACGCAGTTCGCCGAGGTCGAATCGGGCCACGACTCCGACGCGACGATCTCGATAGGCGAAGTGTTGGGCGACGAGGCCGCGGGCGATCATCTCGTCGACGACGCCGTACGGCCGAAGCATTTCGAGGGTCGCGGGATGAAACGTGGAGGCCCGCAGCTCGCGAGGGAGTGACGGAGCTGCCTCGACCAAGGTGACCCGAACATCGGATTTGGCAAGCACCGCGGCGGCCACACAACCGACCGGACCGGCACCGGCGACGACGACATGTGGAGTGGCGATGGACGAGACGCCTGCGGACATTTCAGAACTCGCGAAGCATCATGCCGTGGCCCGAAAATTGGTCTTCGATGTGGAGGGCCCGCAGCGCGTGCCACAGACAGGTCGCGTTGATTGCCAGTACGGGTTTGCCGAGCAGTTGCTCGGCCTTGTCGGCCACAGCCACCATCGACAGGTTTGTTCCACACTGGATGATGGCCTCGATGTCGGGACCATCGAGGCGTTTTAGTTCGTCCAGGAGGGTGTCGGGCTGCACGTCGGCGATCGAGGTGGCGGTCGCACACTTCAAACCGTGAACTCGCTTCACGTCGTAGCCGCACTCGGAGAAATAGCCGTCAACCTGAGCGTCGCCCACCGGTTGGTATGGAGTTATACACGCGATGTTGGAGACGCCGAGACGTTCGAGCGCCGCGTTGCACGCGTCTGCGCCCGAAGTGATCCCGAGATCGCCTGTCTGCTCGCGCACGCTGGCCTCGAATGCCGCGTTTCCTTCCTTCCCTCCCCAGAACGTCTCGGCCGACATCCCCATCAAGATGTAGTCGGGTTCGCAGGTCATGAGGTCTCGGAGTGCGGTGGGGATGGTCTCGCGAATCAACCCGAGGAAGTGCAGGAAGTTTTCATCGGTGCTCAGGTCTGGGGCTTCGACGAAGAAACGCCCGCTGTGAAAGGTGACGCCGGGTGGCCGGACCTGGTTGAGGTCGTGTTCGACGACCGTGTTGGTCGACGGCACGACCACGCCGATCTTTGCTCGGTATCCAACAACATCAGGCACACAAAACCTCCTAAGGAACGCTGTTCCAGTCGCCGGAGACTACACCGAGGTGGCTGGAACGCCTGCATGTGGCCGCGAAGCAAGCTTTCGTAGAAACGCTGAGTTGAGGTCTGAAAGGGGCCGAGCTGATCAGTCCAACCCGTTTAGGTACGCGAGGGTCTCGTCTTCGGAAACCACGTCGGCATACTTCGCGTCGAGGTCGAACAGGTTGGCGTCGTGGACGCCCTGATCACGGTCGCCGACCGCCTCGCGAACCACAATCGGAACAAAGCCGTGCTGGCAGGCGTCGAGGGCGGTGGCCCGCACGCAACCGCTGGTGGAGACGCCGGCATGGATCAAGGTGTCTACGCCGAGTGCCGTCAGTGTCGACGCAAGCGAAGTGCCGAAGAACGCCGACGCGTATTGTTTGATGATGACAACCTCGCCGGACCGTGGCTCGAGCCCAGGGCCTGGTTCGCCGAGCGGGTTCCCCTCGATGAAACACTTCAGCGCGTCGACCTTGCGAAAGAAGACGCCACCGTTGGCGCCGTCTGGCTGAAACTCGACACGCGTGTGGATGATCGGAATTCCGGCCGCCCGCGACGCACGCAGAAGTCGCTCTGACGATACGCGAGCGTCCTCGACGCCGGCGTATAAAGGCGAGTCGGCATCGAGGTACGCATGGCAAAAGTCGATGACGACCAGCGCTGGACGTCGACCGAAGCCGAGCCGCTTCGAGAAGCCGGCCGTTTTGTAGTCGAGGTCGAGGTCCGACTCGCTCGTGGAATCCCGAGATGGAGGAGTCATCGCTGCTCAGCTCCCTGGGCGGTGCCTTCGACGGACCCCTCGACGATGCCCTCGGCGACCAGCTGGTCGATCGCATCGTCGTCGAGGTGAAGGATGTCGCGCAACACCTCAAGGTTGTGTTGTCCGAGGGTCGGCCCCGACCAGCGAACCTCGCCGGGCGTGTCGGACAGCTTCGGCACGACGTTCTGCATTGGGATCTCCCCGAAGTCGTGGCTGTCGATCCACTTGATCGAGTCGCGAGCTGCGAAGTGTTCGTCCGCCAACATTTCGGGAGCTCGATACATCTGGCTGTTGGGCACACCGTGCTCTTTCAGGAGTGTGTGCAACTCGTCGCTCGTGTAGTCAATGGTCCACTCGGCGATGAGACCGTCGAGTTCGGCCTGGTTCTGGCCGCGGCCGAGATGTGTTGCGTACCTGACGTCCGTGGCGAGTTCGGGACGGCCCATCGCCTCGGCGAGTCGACACCACACGGTGTCCTGATTTCCCGAGATCAGGTGCAACCCTTCGCCTGCCGTCGGATAGATGTTCGCAGGCGCAATATTGGGAATCAACGAGCCGGTTCGTTCGCGGATGAACCCGGCAACGTGATACTCGGTGAGCAACGACTCCATGACGGCCAGAACTGACTCGTACAGGGCCGCGTCGATCACCTGCCCGCGACCCGTACCTTCACGAGCATGCAGTGCGCTAAGCGTGCCGATCGTCGCGAACAACGCGGTGAGGGTGTCGCCGATGCTGATGCTGGTTCGGCTCGGAGGACGATCGGGCTCACCGGTCGTGTACCGGATACCGCCGACTGCTTCGCCGATTGCACCGAACCCAGGCTGGTCCGAGTTGGGTCCGAACTGACCCCAGCCGCTCACCCGGGTGATGATGAGCCGCGGGTTGATGGCGTGCAGCGTTTCGGGACTTAGCCCCCATCGCTCGAGGGTTCCCGGCCGGAAGTTCTCGATAAGGACATCGGCATCCTTGATGAGTTGACGGACTAGTTCCTGGCCCGCTTCCTCGCGCAGGTTGATCGTGATCGACTTCTTGCCTCGGGCGATGACCGGCCACCAAAGCGATCGTCCCTCGGCGATCTCCTGACCCCAGTCGCGCATTGGGTCGCCCTTGCCGGGCGGCTCGATCTTGATCACTTCGGCACCGTGATCGGCGAGCTGTTGACCGCAGAAGGGCCCCGCGAGCAGGGTTCCCATCTCGATTACACGAATGTCACTCAGGGCTCCTGGCATACCCAACACTAGGCTCGGTGCCGATGGCAAAACATATCCAGATCGTCGAAGTATCGCCGCGCGACGGTCTCCAGGCCGACCCGGCCGACCTCACCACCGACCAGAAGGTGGCGCTCATTGAACGGTTGATCGCTGGAGGTCACACCCGCATCGAGGCCGCCAGTTTCGTGGACCCGAAGGCGGTGCCAAAGATGGCCGACGGCGATGCCGTCATGGCCAAGGTTCCCCGAATCGATGGGGTTAGCTATAGCGCCCTCGCCTTCAATACGCGCGGCGTAGAGCGGGCGGTCGCCGCCGGGATCGACGAGGTCACCGGTGTCGTCGTCGCCTCCGAAACCTTCTCGCAGCGCAACCAGAACGCGTCGATCGCCGAGTCGATCGAGCGGTGGGCCGCCGTAGGCGACGCCGCCCGAGCGGCCGGCAAGAAGACCTCGGTAACGATCGCTGCGTCCTTTGGTTGCCCCTTCGAGGGTCGTGTCGATCCCGCTCTCGTCGTCGACATCGCCCGCCAACTCGCCGCGACAAGACCCGATGAGATCGGGCTTGCCGACACCATAGGGGTGGCAGTTCCCAGCAAGGTCGCCTCGCTCGTCGAGGGTGTTTCGCAGGTGGTCGATGTAATCCCGCTGCGCGGGCACTTTCACAACACGCGCAATACGGCCCTCGCCAACATCGTGGCAGCGATCGACGCCGGGGTGCGCATCTTCGATTCGAGCCTCGGTGGTGTCGGAGGATGCCCGTTCGCTCCACGTGCAACCGGCAACGTACCCACCGAGGACGTCGTCTACCTGTTGCACGAGATGGGTTTCGACACCGGCCTAGACCTCGATCTTCTCATCCAGTCCACGGCCTGGCTGGAATACCAGCTGCAACACTCAACCCCCGGTCTGGTCGCCAAAGCAGGCGGGTTTCCTGCACCATAAGCATTCTCGGCAACCGCGTACAACGCATCGCTGCCATCGTGGCAGACACGCTCAGCCAGGCGATCGATGCCGCCGATGCGGTCATCGTCGACGCCACGCCGCCGTTCATGACGATTCCCGCAACCAGCAATGCCGTGATGCCCAACCGGCCGAGGACGAACTCGAGGTGGCTCGGAACACTGTTTCGCCCAGTGGAACATGGCCTGTAGTGTGTCGTAGGGGGAAAACTGGGTCTACCCCTTCCGATTGAGAGGAATCATCGGTGTCGACATCGACGAGTGGCCGAAGCGTAGCGACCATAGAACGAGCGGCCGAAGTGCTGTTTCTCCTAGCGACGAGACAAGGCACCATCGGGATTACCGAGATCTCGAAAGAACTCGAAATCTCCAAAGCGGTGGTCCACCGCATCGTCACCTCGTTATGTGAGCACGATCTCGTGTCCGCCGATCTGGTGACTCGGCGCTACTCGCTTGGTCCCGGTGTGCTCCGACTTTCGGCTGCCTATCTCGACAATCTCGATGTCCATTCGATGGCGCTCGACGCGATGCACCGCCTCAGCGCGACGACCAACGAAACAGCGACGCTGTCGGTTCGCAACGGGAATGAGCGAGTGTTCGTCGACCAGGTCACGCCCTCGCGAGAGGTCAAGATGACAGTTCAGCTCGCCGCTGCGTTCCCCCTCCATGCCGGCGCGTCATCGAAGGCGTTTCTAGCTTGGCTCAGCCCCGAAGATATCGATGGATACCTCGCCGGGTCGACGCTCGAAGCGCTCACCGATGCGACGATCGTTTCCGAACCCGAGCTTCGCACCGAACTCAAGCGCATCCGTGAGCAGGGTTTCGCCGTATCGCTGGGCGAACGTCAGGCTGGCACTTGTTCTGTCGCCGCACCGGTGCTCGATCAGCAGCATCGGCCGGTTGCTGTCATCAGCGTTTGCGGCCCAATCGAACGATTCCGGCACGAGGTCGCCAGCTCGGCGGAAACACTCACCGAGGCTACGAGGGAGCTCTCGACCCGCCTCGGCGCCCGATCCGATGCATCATGATCGATCAGATTCGGGTGGCGGCCGGCCAGTTCGCGGCTACCACCGACCTCGCCGAGAACCTTGCCAGCTGTCTACGACTGATCGATGAGGCCGCGGCCAACGGTGCGGCACTGATCGTTCTGCCCGAATTCGCCAATCATCTGTCGGTATACGAGAGCCTCGACCATTGCCGCAGCGTGGCGGTAGAGCTCGACGGCGCCTGGATGTCGACGATCTCCGACCGAGCAAGCGTGCTCAAAATCGACGTGGCACTGGCGGTCACCGTCCCCCGCGGAGATCGGGTGACGGTCACAAGTGTCCTCTTTGATGCTGTGGGTCAGATCATCGCCACCGCCGACAAGCAGACGCTGATGGGCAACGAGCGCACCTACCTGACCGGTGGGGCATCTGGCAGCCCGCTGGCCGACACCCGCTACGGCCCTCTTGGCATCTATGCCTGCATGGACGGCGTCACCTTCGAGACACCTCGGACGTTCGCGGTTCGCGGCGCCCGCCTTCTGCTCAACAGCCTCAACTCGTTCGCGCTCGACGAGGCCGCGCTTCACGTCCCGGTTCGAGCGGTCGAGAACGGCGTGTTCGTGGTAGCGGCCAACAAGGTTGGGCCGCTACTTCCCGTCGACCAGGTGGAGATGTTCAGTCAAGCGCTCGGCATCCCGCCCCAGGTACTGCAGGGCGCCGGCGAGAGCCAGATCGTCGCCCCCGATGGCGAGGTCTTGGCATCGGCGAGCCGAACCGAGGAAGAGCTGATCGTCGCCGACATCGATCTGGCCGAGGTTCGCCCGCTAAACGATCGATTTGGCCATCGCCGACCCGAGATCTACGGCCCGCTCGCGAAGCCACACTCGGCAGCGCCGCGCGACGACGTTCCCGAAAGCATCGTAGTTAGGTGCGTTCGCAGTCAAACGTCGGACGCTGTCGAGGCGCAACTCGTCGTGCTGCCCGAAGGAACAACCCCACCCGCGTCAATCCCCGACGGGGTGTGGGTGGCCACCTCCGCTGTGGTTGACCAGCGACACGTCGGACAGCTATGGACCCGCAACGGGCTGCGCCACGAACAAGCGCAGCTTCATCACTCCGACCGGTTCGACACGACCGAATTCGGCGACGAACTCGCCCTCTGCGAAACACCGTTGGGCGACATCGCCCTCATCGTTGGCGACGATCACCTATACCCCGAGGCTGTCCGTCTGGCCGCTATCCAGGGCGCCCACATCGCCATCGTGCTCTACCACCCGACGCACGCTTGGCACACCGATCTGGCACTTCGCGAACGGGCCGCAGAGAACCGCTTGTGTCTGGTCGCCTGCACCCCGCTGGGTGTCGGCGGCACGATGGTGCTCAACCCGCCTCGCGACTCTCTCTGGTCGACCGATCGGCTACACCCCTACGATGGCACGATCAATAATCCTGACGCGGTCGTCGCCGGCCCCGACGACTCGATCCTGGAGTCCCGGATCTATCCAACCCGAGCATTGCGACGCGAGATTTCGCGCGATACCGACCTGGTCGGTGGCCGCTCCTGGCAGGCTTCGGCCGCATTGCTGTGACAGCCGAACGTCTCCGAGTTCTTGTCGCCGCGCCCGACCCAACGGTGCTCGCCGGTTGTTACGACGGCGTCTCTGCTCGTCTGGTAGAGCAGGCCGGATTCCATGCCGCGCACATGTCGGGGTTCGCTGTCGCGGGTTCCTTGTTGGGAAGACCCGACGTCGGCCTGCTGACGATGACCGAAATGGCGGATGCGGCAAGCCGAATCGCCCGGGTGTTGTCGATACCGCTGCTCGCCGACGCCGACACCGGATACGGCAACGCCCTCAACGTAGTTCGCACCGTCGAGGCCTACATCGCAGGCGGCGTGGCAGGAATGCATCTCGAAGACCAACAGATGCCCAAGCGGTGCGGCCACCTCGCCGGCAAAACGGTTATTCCGGCCGACGAGATGGCGGGCAAGATCCGCGCTGCTATCGACACCCGCGACGCCGTGGGCACCGACATCGTGATCATCGCTCGCACCGATGCCCGCGCCAACGAGGGACTCGACGCCGCCCTCGAACGAGCCCGCCGCTATCGCGACGCTGGGGCCGACTTGTTGTTCGTCGAAGCGCTGCAGTCGCCAGCCGAGGTCGAAACTGTCGCCGCGACCTTCCACGACACACCTCTGGTCTTCAACGCCTCAGAGGCTCGGCCACCCGAGTTCACGTTGGACCAACTCGGCGGGATGGGGTTCGCTGTGGTCTTGGCGCCGATCACCACGTTGCTCAGCGCTACAAAAGCAATGCAAGACAGCCTGACCGATCTCCACGAGCTGGGATTTCGTTCCGACCGGCTCGCTACGATGACCAGCTACGACGACTTTCTGCACTTGGTCGGCATCGACGAGATCGACGAGCAGGAGCAGCGCTACTCCTGATTATCGTTCCGCTCTTCGGAATGGACATGATCACCGCACTGGAATGGCAGAGGGAACCATGAAGGAGACGCTTGAAGGTGTCGAGGAGATCTTCGACAAGCGCGGTGCAACGGATGCGACCCAAACCTTCGAGCGGCTGTGGTCGATCACCGAAGAGCTGATGGTGAAGATCCGGGCCCGGTTCGAACTCACCCGAGATCCGAGTACCGAAGACCTCGAGTCCTACAAAGGCGACGCCGACTTCCCTTCGGGCCGTCTGGCCGCCTACTCCGGCCCCCAGATCGATTGGCTCGTGCACTCGTGGATCGGCAATCCTCCACTCGGGTTCACCAACATGCACGTCACGGTTTGGTTGGGGCCTCAAATCGACGTACCCCACCTCGGCATCGCCTGGGGCACTCTGCCCGACCTTTGGTTCTATATCGACTACAACCCTCGTTCCGACCTCATGCTCGATACCGAGGCGCTCGACAAGTACTACGCGCCGATGAACGAGGAGTTCCTCGAGCTCCGAGCCGACGATGGTCTGGCGCCATTCACTTCGAAGGAGCTGTACGTGCGGCAAGCCTTGAGCGACGTCGCCACATGTTTCACCGTGCCCGAGACGGTGTACGACGAAGCCCGGCTCGAACAGATTTCAGAGCTCGCCCATCGCCGCGTCGACGAGTGGTTGGCGTTCGTCGACGCCGCGGAGCCGGTGCCCGAGGAGCGTCGGGCACAACTCGCTGCCGACGACCTCACCCGCCGCCGCAACATTGCCGAGCGCGATCCGGCCAACATCATGGCGGTCCGGTTCTTTGGCGAAGAACTTACCGATCGGCTGGTTCGCGCTCTGTGGGGTGGCGACCGCCAGCTACCCCGCCCGAGATGACAATCCGCCTCCGACGAACGGGGATGGGCACGTGTTGATCAAGGATCATTGGTACGCAATCGAGCTGGGCAACAAGGTAGGCGATGGACCAGTTCAGGTACGGGTGCACGGCCACGACCTTGTGCTCTGGCGAAGCAAAGATGGAACTGTCAACGCGCAATCCGATCTGTGTGTCCACCGCGGCGGATCGCTCGGCGGCGGCCGGGTCGTCGATGGCTGTGTCCAGTGCCCGTATCACGGGTGGCGATACGACAGCGATGGCGTGTGCGTGGAGATTCCCGCCAACAGGGCCGGGCTACCCATCCCAAAGAAAGCGCGCGTCGACTCTTATCCGTGCGTCGAACGGTACGGCTTCGTCTGGGCCTTCCTCGGCGATCAACCCCCCGCCGACCGCCCGCCGCTCGCCGAGCTGGCCGGGCTCGACCACAGCACCGAAGCCAAGGCCGAGGGATATCGGGCCGTGTTCGGAGAGTTCACCTGGCAAGCGAGCTACGACCGCGTCCTCGAAAATGCGGTCGACATCGCCCACACCCCGTTTGTGCATTCGGGCTCGTTCGGCAATGCCGACGAACCCGAAATCCAAGACTACGACCTCGACGAGGTCCGTGAAGGAGGCGTGCTCCGGGAGGTCTCATCGACCGTGCTCCTCGACCCACCCGCACCGTCAGGCATTTGGAAAGTCCTTCGAAAGAACGCCGAGCGCCCGCCGGTCGAAACCACCACCGGGTTCTATCCCCCGAATGTTTCGATGCTGATCGTTCGATTACCTCTCGGGGAGATTCGAATCTTTACCGCCGCTGTGCCCATCGACGAACACACCACGGTGTCGAAGTTCATCATGATGCGAACCTTCTTCACCGGAGGTTGGGCCGACAAAGACTCGATCAAACGAACGATGAAGATCTTCCTCGAGGATCAGCCAACGGTCGAGGGGCAACGTCCCGAACTTCTGCCGTTCGATCTCTCGGCGGAACTGCACGTGAAGTCTGACGCTATTCAACTGGCGTACCGCCGCTGGCGCCAAGAACAGATCGGCGCCGGGCTCGGCATTCCGACGCCAACCGATGTGCAGGCGCGCCGCTCGGTGGCCGTCATCCCCTCCCCCGCCCGGTCAGCCGATCCCGAACTCGCCAATGCGTGGGTTTTCCCGGCCGTCGGCGACCCGGCGAAAGCCCAGTCGGACCAGACACAGCATATGGATCGAGACTTTTCGTGAGCCATACGCGGGACCTGTGCGATCGCACCATCGATCACATCACAAACTCGTTGGGGCTCGCCGTGCTTCACAACGACCGGTTGACCTCGGCAATGGACGGCTCCGATGTTGGCTCACATCGAGTCCTCGGTATCGAGGGTGGAGTACACCTTGTGTATGTCGGCATGACGGTCGAGCAGTTCGGTCTCGACAGCCACATGTTGTTCGCCTTCACGCCCACCTCGAGTCCGGTTCCGCACTTCACGCTTGACGCCGTGCTGGCCGGGACGCAGTACGCGTTCCACCTCGATTTGATTCCGCGGGTCGACCCGGGTGCGAACCTGGCATACCTCGATCACTGTTTTGCACCGCTGACCGAGGCCCACGATGCGTGTCTCGAGCTCGACGGGCTAACGCCGGCTCATCTCTCGCCCCGGCAATGGCAGTTGATGTCGGCCTGGATGCTCGCCCATCGTGCCGATGAACCTGGCTTCGCGTCGATCACGCCAACCGTCGATACCTATCGCGATCACTGGCTTGCTCTCGTTTCGTTCGGGGTCCCCGATTCTGCTACCGGCGGCGCCACGCCCGAGTCACTCGCCGCTCGCGACGCTGCCAATCGAGCGGCCATCTTCAGCCCTGAGGTCGACCCGGTTTGGGCTCGTGTCGACCAGCTGCTCGGCACCGAGGTGAGTCAGGGAATCCAGGCCAGTCTTCGCGATGCATCTCAAGGGAACGTCTAAATGAGCGCAAACAGAGAAGTGGAAGTAAGCGAATGGCAGGAGCGGATCACCGGTGAGTGGTACGGCCTGCCCTCGGTATTTGACGCCGACGGCGCGCACACCGGGTTCAACAAGGTGAGTCGTTCGTCGGTGTTTGAAGATGGTGTCACCACGTACTACATGCACTGCAACTTCATGAACACTGGACCGTTGCGCAACCGGTTCGAGATCAAGGACTTTGCCTTCGGTGTCGACGACGGCGGCAACAATCGGGTGTATCTCGGGCCCGACTTCTTCGGCGCCGGGCATCCATACGGATCATTGGTCGACTCGCATTACTACTCACCAGCCTGGCGAGCCGATCTCAACACGATGAACCAGATCTTGCCCGACGGCGTCACCCAGGTGTACTCGTCGCTGCTCTTCGAAGGACCGACCCTGTTTTCGGTTTTCAACGGGGTGTACCTCAACGCCCACGACTACGACACCAACCCTGAAACCCGTGCGCACATCGACGCCTTCCTCGTGAAGGAACGCGAGATGGCCGCGTGGTCACATGTGTTGCCCGACCGTACGTCGGGCACCTTCTCCGGAACTTGTGAGGTCTTCGGGCCCGATCAGGAAAAGAAGGGCGAGGTCGAGGTGAGCGTGCGCCACAACCCGATAGACCTTGTGCGGGCCAACCAAACCTGGGAACTGTCAGGCGTGGTGAACCACAAGTTCAGCTACGTGCGCCAGCGCAACTCGAACCGACACACCTACGAGGGGCCCGACCTTTACGGCAACGCCATCAGCTACGGGCGCGCCTTGTACACCACGCAGCATCATTCGTCTGAGGCATTCAAGATCAAAGGCCGCGAGTTCATCATCGATAGCGACTACACCATGGCCGTCGCGTGGAAGTTGTACTTCGGCGACCTGATGACCGACCTGGTATTCGGCCCGTTGCGCTGGACTCCCGACAGCTAATCGTGCTACTCGAATCAGGCACTCACGTATGGCGAGATTGTCGATCAACTCGCCGAGGCGAGACGGACGTCGTAGTGGATCGTGAGTTGAAGCGCGTCGGCAATATCGACGAG
>Ga0209445_1000300_pt1 | contig 28097 bp, 24 predicted proteins | sample MarorgKNORR_S2LV_4_FD_188223 | JGI IMG/M metagenome (GOLD analysis project Ga0209445, IMG submission 188223) | Marine microbial communities from the Southern Atlantic Ocean, analyzing organic carbon cycling - NADW_A/KNORR_S2/LV (SPAdes) (version 2) | ecosystem: Environmental > Aquatic > Marine >... | reverse complement strand
TCAAGTTCGTCAAACAACATTGTGGAGAGTGTGTTTTTGCGCTTCTCAATGGCCATATTTAATGAAAAAACAAAAGCTATTGAGGCAAGCTTCTCTTCCCCATGAGAAGAGTATTTTTTTGTTTTTTTGTTTAAACACAAGAGCTTAAAATCTTCTTTTTGTGGTCCTTTTGATGTGTTTTTTAAGATCCTGTCTTTTGCCTCGTTTCTTAGCAAACAATCAAGATAGCTTTCTTCCTCCCAACCCCTTATAAAACTAAAACTATACCCTGCGCCCAAAATGTCACTTGTCATCTCTTTAAAAAATGGCTTTGCCTGTGACAACAGCTCTTGCCTTGCGCTGCTAATCTTTTCTCCTGCCAATGAGAGGGGTTCATTCCATGAGCTAACCTCTCGTTGTGCCCTACCCTTTGAGAGCGCCCTGTTCCTTTGTGTGAGGCATTTTTTAAACTCTTTGTGGTTTTTTGCGTGGTTTGGTTCCACGTGGAACACGGCCCTGTCAATCAACCCCCTTCTATATGCGGGCGCTCCAGAAGAAACATTAATAATGTTAGAGTCTACTACACACAACGGGTTCTCTAGGTGTGCCTTTTGTTGTGAGATTCTTTTTTCATTTGCCTTGTGGGTGCTCGTTGTTTCTGCAACAGAGAGGCTTAGGGTTGTGGTTTGCCCGTTTACTTTTTCGGCGATTCCCGTTAAAAGCATTTCTTTTTCGCTTGTTTTAATTAACTCTTTTTTGTTGGTTGAAACAAAGGTTTTTCCGTTTAACAACAAGCTGGCTGCCTCTAATAGCGAGGTTTTTCCGGTGCCGTTGTCACCAACTATGTGTGTTACCCTTTCAAGCTTATGATTGTTGTTTTTAAGGCCCCTAAGGTTTTTGTGCGAAAGACGCTTAAGCAATCTAAAGCCTCATTGGCATAACAACGTATTTGCTATCTGGGTCACTCGGGTCTGTTATTAATGCGCTTGAGTTTTCGTCGTTTAGGCCCAGGCTTACCATTTCACCTTGGCACGCTGATATGGCATCGATTAAATAAGAAACATTAAAACCAACAGATAGGGTAGCACCCGTTTTATCAATAGATATGGCCTCTGTCGCCTGTTCTTGCTCTGGGTTTTCAGATGATACGTTTAGCACACCATCATCAAGATCAACCCTAACCCCTTTGAACTTTTCGTTTGCTAGTATTGAAACACGTTGCAACGCTGGCTTGATTTTTACAACATCTAAAAGAATGTTAATTGTTGTGTTTTCAGGAATTACCCTTGTGTAGTCAGGAAAGCTCCCGTCAATAAGCTTGGTAACCAGTGTTGTGGCACCTATTTCAAAAACTGCCCTGTTATCAGAAAATGCTATTTTTAACTCTCCCTTGTCATTTATTATTCTTTGAATCTCTTGAACTGCTTTTCTAGGCAGAATATAGCTCGACTCGTTGATTTTTGACCTTTCTATAGACACTTTAGATTTTGCAAGTCTGTGGCCATCAGTCCCAACAGAAACAAGGGTATTTGGTGAAAGTTCCAGCAAAAGCCCGTTTAAGTAAAACCTCACGTCTTGTTGTGCCATAGCGAACTGTGTTTTGTTAAACAGTGTTTTGATTTCATTTTGTTTTAGTGAAAAGGTTGTGTCCGTTCCTGTTGCATCAAACAGTGGGAACTCATTTGAAGAAAGTGTTTTAAGTTTAAAGCTGCTGTTAGAAGATGTAATTTTTAATGAGGAGTCTGAAACAATTATCTCTATGTCTTGTTCTCCTAAGGATTTAATAATCTCAAAGGCCTTACGTCCTGGTATTGTGGTTACAAAGTCTTCATCAACGTTAATGTTTTCAATGGTGCATGACAGCTGAACTTCTAGGTCTGTGGCTGTGAGAGTTAGGCTGTTCCCAGAACACTCCAAAAGTATGTGGCTTAAAATAGGCATTGTTTGTTTTCTTTCAACAACCCCAACTATTTGTTGAAGGCTATTAGATAAAAGAGAAGCCTTTATATTAATATTATTCATTATATATTCTTATTATTGTTATTAGTGTTGTTAGTATCTTAATATCTTAAATAGTCCTTTTAATTCAATCATTTAGAAGCGTTTTCAAAAACATAAACTGTTGGTAAATACATACATCTGTGGATAAAATGTTAATAAATATTTGCCTATTATTTAGTAACAACATATTCACAACAAGAGAAGTCTTTTAATATTGTTGTAGTCTTCAACCATTTTCAAGTCATCAGCCATTAGCTCGGCAATTTTTTTACAAGCATGTATAACTGTCGTATGATCTCTGCCGCCAAAAGATTCACCAATTTCAGGCAGACTGTTTTTCGTAAGCTCTTTTGCGATGTACATTGCAAGCTGCCGGGGCCGCGTTATTGACCTGCTTCTTCTCTTTGAATGAAGATCAGAAACACGAATGCTAAAATATTCAGCAGTAACCTTTTGAATGTTCTCAAGTGTGGTTTGTCTTACCTGCAGTGATAACAGGTCTCGAAGACACTCTTTTGCTAAATCTATTGTAACCTCTCTGCCGGTAAATCTTGAGCTTGCTATTATTTTCCTTAACGCACCCTCAAGCTCTCTAACATTAGATCTAATCCTTTTTGCTATAAAAAAAGCAACATCTTCTGGCAGATCAAAGTCTTCAAGCTCAGACTTAACCATTAGAATGGCTACGCAGGTTTCCATTTCTGGGGGGTCAATACAAACGGTTAAACCCCAACCAAACCTAGACCTTAGTCTTTCTTCTAAGCCCCTAATTTCTTTGGGAAATTTGTCACTGGTTATTATTATTTGACTGTTTGATTCTAGTAAAACATTGAAGGTATGAAAGAACTCCTCTTGGGATTTTTCTTTGCCTGCAAAAAACTGTATGTCATCTATCAACAAAACATCAAGAGAGCGGTAAACATTTTTAAAAACATTAAGAGCGTTGTGTTGTAACGCAGAGACCATTTCACCCACAAACCTTTCAGAGTGAACATAGGCAACCTTTTTTTCAGGGTGTTTTATTTTTATTTCGTTGCCAACACTATGCATTAAGTGTGTTTTACCCAGCCCAACACCACCATAAATAAAAAAAGGGTTGTACGATGTTCCTGGGTTTTCTGTTATTTGTAGTGCCGCAGCACGCGCTAGCTGGTTGCTTTTCCCGCCCACAAAATTATCAAAAATATATTGTTTGTTTAGCGGCGCACCAACAGGGGTTTCTGTCTTTACTCTTGGGGTGTTGTTAGTAATGATGGGCGCTGGTTCGTCACCAATTGATATTGCAATAGTCGCTTTTCCAGCTAGTTTTTTTGATGCTACTGTTTGGATTTTTTCTAAATAGTTTTTTTGAATCCAATTAACAACAAACTTGTTTGGTGCCAGCAGCGTAAGGCTTTGGGCCTCTTCGTCTTCAATCACTGAAAGGGGCTTAATCCAGGTGTTAAACTGTGATTCTGTTAGGTCTGACTTAAGTATTGACAAACAATCATCCCAGACCTTACTTTGCACTTTTTTCCCCTTTGGTTGTGTTTTTTTTACAAAAAACGTTAAGAAAATAAATACTATACTTAATGTAATAACTTATCCACAGGTTGTTTTTAAGTTGACATATTAAGGGCAGTTAAATAACCTTCTATGCCCAAAACAGCTTTTGTATCATGTTGTTTTTAAATAAACTTTTAATTAGTTATGAAAAGAACCTACCAACCAAGCAACCTAAAGAGAAAAAGAACACACGGCTTCAGGTCGCGCATGTCTACAAAGGCAGGCAGGGCTGTTATTAACAAAAGGCGAGCAAAAGGTAGAAAAAGGCTTTCCGTATAAGAACAATGCTTCTTTCTGCTAAGATCGACTTTGGCAAGGTTCTTAAAAACAAACCCATCAATAAAGACCATCTTTTTAAGGTGTACGCAATACAGAACACCCTTAAAAAAGCTCGGCTAGGCATAAGCCTACCTAAAGATAAAATTAAAAAAGCCACCAACAGGAACAAGCTAAAAAGAACAATAAGAAACTCCCTGGAGACCCTGTCGACCTTGTCGGTAGACATTGTTTTTGTTTACATCAGTAACGACGAGCCATATGATGCTAAAATTGTGAGAGAGAGCCTCGAGCACCACAAAAACAAGATCATAGAAACAGCGGAGATAAATTGGAAAACCTAAGAATAATCTTATGGGCTGGGTTCGCGATGTTGCTTTATGCAACATACAGCGAGTGGTCTTATGAGCCAGCAGAACAGCCGGCCACCAGCCAAGAGTATTCAACCGAAAAAGCCAGGCCTAACACAAGAATAGCGGACACAAACCAAGCAACAAACACCGCCAGAGCACCAAACACTAATGGGGTGCTAGGTCTTTCTGACGCCATTCCTACAATAAGTAAAAACAACCCCGTTGAAGACACCGCGTCGCCACCCCTAAGAACAGACGTTATTAAAAACAACGTATTAGAGCTCCACATAAACCCAAACAAAGGGGCGGACATTGTTGGCGCCAAGCTCATGACTTATCACCCAACAAAAAAAGAAACCGACACACCGGTTGAACTCTTGTCGCTAAACACCGGAGCCTATCACTACTTTCAAACAGGGCTAATCTCTGTGTTAGGGGGAGATGAGGCCAACCACACCAGGCCGTTTAAAAAGCTTTCAAGCTCAGGCCCAAGAGACAATGGGGCCCAAATAAAATACGCCTACGATCTGGTTGACGACTCTTTTAATGCCACAGGCATAAGGGTTATTAAAACCTATAGGCTTAAAGAAGACTCGTTCACTGTTGACCTAGAATACGAGGTTATCAACAACTCTAATTCAAACTACGAATTTGTGCAGTATGCCCAACTGGTTAAAAAAAATGCAGAGGTGGAGCGATCCATGTTTGATGTAGAGACCTACTCCTTTAATGGCGGTATCATCTACAATGGTGACAGTTACGAGAAGCTTGACGCGGACGACTTATCTGATAACCCCTACAACCAAACACACACCTCAGGATGGGCGGCAAACATCAAGCACCACTTTTTGGTTGCGCTTCTTCCGCCTGAGAACGAGCCCTTTAGGTTTGAAGCTACCCACAAAACAGAAGACCGGCTTGATAAAATATCAGCAATCTCTCTTGAAACAAGAACCCTGTACCCGAGCGGAAAAGCAACGATTGGAACACAGTTATTTATTGGCCCCAAACTACAAAGCGAGCTTAGGAAAACAAGAGAAGGCCTAGAGCTAAGTGTTGACTTTGGAATGGTTTCGTTTTTGGCAACACCCCTTTTTTGGTTGCTGGAAAACATTCACAAGTACGTTGGTAATTGGGGGTTATCAATTATTTTAGTAACGCTACTCATTAAGCTTGTGTTTTTTAGGCTCACCGAAACCAGCGGCAAATCAATGGCAAAAATGAGAGACCTTGCCCCTCGGATTAAGGCAATTCAAGACAGGTACAAAGACGATAAACAAGCACAAAGCAAAGCCACGATGGAGCTATATCAAAAAGAAAAAGTAAACCCGTTGGCAGGGTGCTGGCCCATGCTGATCCAAATACCATTTTTTATTTCTTTCTATTGGGTGCTGCTTGAGAGCGTTGAGATTAGGCAGGCCCCATTCTTTCTTTGGATTGATGACCTGTCTTCCAGGGATCCCTATTTTATTTTACCAATCATGATGGGTCTTGGTATGTGGTTTCAGCAAAGGCTCAACCCGGCACCACCCGATCCAACACAAGCAAAAGTTATGGCCTTTCTTCCTATTATGTTTACCGGAATGTTTGCGTGGTTCCCCTCTGGGCTGGTCCTTTATTGGCTAACCAACTCGCTGTTATCAATCGCCCAACAATGGAGAATTAACAAAAAAACCGGTACCAAGGTGAGCTCAGAGCCACCAGTATAAAAAACTAAATACCCTCTCTTGAGCAACAAGGTTAATAAACTTTCTGGAACCATAGCCGCACAAGCCTCAGCTCAGGGCGTGTCTGGAATTTCTGTCATAAGGGTGTCCGGAGATAAGTGCAAAAAAATAGCAAAAAAAGTTACTGGCAAAACGCTTACCCACATGAGGGCCCAGCACACTGACTTTTTCGACAGTGACGGCGCTGTTATTGACAGTGTTGTTGTTCTGTTTTTTGCTTCCCCAGCATCATACACAGGAGAAGACGTCTTAGAAATCAGCTGCCATGGAAGCATCGCGGTGGTGGATGAAATACTCAAAACGCTTTACGAACAGGGCGCCAGACAAGCTAATGCTGGAGAGTTTACAAAAAGGGCGTTTCTTAATGATAAGCTTGATTTAATTCAGGCCGAGGCTGTTGCAGACCTTATAGAAAGTGGGTCAGCAGAAACAGCAAGAGCTGCAAAAAACTCACTAGAGGGGCTTTTCTCAAAAAAAATTCTTGGTCTTTTGGATGCAATTACAGAGTTAAGAGCCAACGTTGAGGCTTCGCTGGACTTTCCCGAAGAGGACCTAGAACAAACGGGCCATAACCGAGGGGTTAAGAAGATGTTCTCTCAAACAAACAAGCACTACTTGTCTTTGTTAGAAGAAACAAAAGTTGCTTGCAAGATAAGAGAAGGCCTTGTTGTTGCCATCACAGGGGAGCCGAACGTTGGAAAGTCAACGCTTTTAAATCGCCTTTGCGGGCATGAGCGGGCCATTGTTAGCGAGACCCCCGGGACCACCAGGGACACCATTGAGGTAGAAACCACCATCAATGGATACAGGGTTTGTTTTATTGATACGGCGGGACTAAGAGAAACAACAGATGATGTTGAGCAAGAGGGCATTAGAAGGGCAAAAGAAACAATCAAGCAAGCAGACCTTGTGATCGAGGTAAGAGACGCAAGAAAAGAAAATGGCCCGAAAGAGGGGGCAGAGCAAACACAGCTAATCGTTTTTAACAAAACAGACCTTCTAAAAACAAAACACAACAAGGCCAAAAATAAAGAGCTTTATGTGTCAGCCTTAACAGGTTTGGGCATAGAAGAGATCATCGAGAATATTAGCAACAGATTCAAAAAAACAGGAGGGGCTGAGCTAACAATGACCGCCAGGAGAAGACACCTCGTCAGCCTTAATGAGTCTTTTGATGCGTTTAGTGCCGCAAAAAAGAAAACAACAACAAGCGTCGCCGGAGATATTGTTGCAGAAGATTTGTTGCAGGCGCAAAATAGCCTTTCAGAAATAACAGGAGAGTTTACAAACGAAGAGTTGTTAGACTCTATATTTAATCGTTTTTGTATTGGTAAGTAAATTGGGAAAAACAACAAACACATTTGACGCAATAGTGGTTGGAGGCGGACACGCCGGAACCGAGGCTGCCGCTGTTTTATGCAGAATGGGACATAAAACCCTTTTGTTAACGCACAGCAAAAAAAGCATTGGGCAAATGAGTTGTAACCCGGCAATTGGTGGTGTTGGCAAAGGCCATTTAGCAAAAGAAATAGATGCCCTTGGTGGCTTGATGGCAAGAGCTGCTGATTTAGCGGGGATACACTTAAAAACACTTAACTCCAGCAAAGGCAAGGCCGTGCAAGCAACACGAGCACAGGCCGACCGCCTTTTATATAAGTCAGCGATACAACAACAGTTAAACAAACACAAGGAACTAACGGTCTTCGAGGGAGCTGCCTCAAGAGTCCTAACAAAACAAGGCCAGTTGTGTGGTGTTGAAACAGAGTGTGGGCAAACCTTTAAAACTAAAAAAATGGTGTTAACTGTGGGGACTTTTTTGAACGGGGTTATACACACAGGAAGAGAGCAATTAAGCGGGGGAAGAAAGGGCGACAAACCTTCTTTAGTTCTTGCACAGCAGCTTTTAGAGATAGCCCCAAGAACCGGCAGACTTAAAACAGGGACACCCCCAAGAATAAAAAAAAGCAGCATTGATTTTGAGCTACTAGAAGAGCAACCAGGAGACAAACCAAGGCCGGTGTTTTCTTTTATGTCCACCAGCGAGGACCAACCACAACAAGTGAGCTGCCACATCACACACACCAACGAACAAACGCACGATATTATTAAGGCAGCTTTAAAAGACTCGCCTTTATTCTCAGGGGTGATAAAGGGTGTGGGCCCAAGGTATTGCCCGTCGATCGAAGACAAGGTGGTGAAGTTTGCTGATAAAAAAAGACACCAAATTTTTATAGAACCAGAAGGCCTTAGTTCAAATGAGGTTTACCCTAATGGCATCTCAACAAGCCTGGCTAGTAACCAACAAGAGGCCTTTGTTAGGTCCATAAAAGGCTTTAATAACGCTGAAATAACCCAGCCTGGTTATGCGATTGAGTACGACTATTTTGACCCAAGAGACCTGACCCCTGTTTTTGAAACACGCTCAATAAAAGGGCTTTATTTTGCTGGCCAAATTAATGGGACCACGGGTTACGAAGAGGCGGCAGCACAAGGGCTAGTTGCGGGGATCAATGCAGGCCTTTCTATTACAGAAAAAGAGCCCTGGGAGCCAAAAAGAAGCGAAGCATATTTAGGTGTATTAGCAAACGATCTGGTGGTGAGAGGAACCAATGAGCCCTATAGAATGTTTACAAGCAGGGCTGAACACAGACTGTTATTAAGAGAAGACAACGCAGATCAAAGGCTCACACCTTTGGGTAAAAAGCTGGGCATAATCTCAAACAAAAGGTGGGCACTTTTTAACAAAAAAATAGAAACCCTAAACAATGAAAAAGAACGACTACAAAAAACAATAGTCAAACAAGAAACAATAGCAACGCTCGACCATAACGCCACAAAAAACACTAGCGACAAGACTGCATATGAGCTACTTAAAAGGCCGGGCATTAGTTATAAAGAGCTAATAAACCAGATTGGGAAAAGAGCGGAACACAAAAAAGAGAACAAAGCGCTTGGAATCAACATAGGTGAGCTTTTAGAAACAGAGGCAAAATACGAAGGCTATGTGATCAAACAAAAGAGAGAAATTGAAAAACAAAAAACCCACTCAGAAACAAAGCTTCCTGAGAGTCTTGACTACACAAGACTTCCCGGTTTGTCCAACGAGTTAAAACAAAAACTCACAGAGTTTGCTCCAAAAACAATAGGACACGCTGCTAGAATCCAAGGGATAACCCCAGCGGCCCTGTCTGTGTTGTTAGTGCACCTTAAAAAACAAAAAATCAAAAGAGCCCAGGGCCAATGAGAGCGGGCAAAATAACCCTCCTTTTTGCCTTGTTGGTGAGCGGTTGTGGAGACCAAAATGAAATTAACTGCCTCTCAGAAAACAATGGACGCTATGGTGGAGCAAGCGGCAATGAATTAGCAAAAGAGCAGGTGTTTAGAAAAAACAATGGGGCTGAACCAGGCTCACTAGATCCACATAGGGCAGAGGGCGTCCCGGCTTCAAACATATTAAGGGATTTGTTTGAAGGTCTGGTAATAGAGTTGCCAAACGGCGACTATGTTCCAGGCGTTGCAGAGTCTTGGTCTGTGAGTGACGACTCAAAAACATATGTTTTTACAATAAGAAAAAACGCAAAATGGAGCAACGGAGACAGGTTCACAGCAGAAGACTATGTCTTTTCGTTAAAACGAAGCGTAGACCCAAAAACACTCTCCAATTATTCAAGCATGCTCTACCCCATAAAGAACGCCAGGGAGATTGTTTTAGGAGAAAAACAACCAAGTGAGCTAGGCGTTTATGCTGAAGGCGCTAACACGCTTGTTATAGAGCTAAAGGAGCCAACCCCATATTTTTTGAGCTTGCTAACACACTCCACCACTTACCCCGTCCACAAGGCAAGCGTTGAAAAACTTGGATCTTTGTTTACCAGGCCCGGCAACCTTATAAGTAACGGCGCCTTTAAGCTTGAAGAGTGGCGAGTTCAGTCCCATATCAAACTTGTTAGAAACACCCAATACTGGGACAACCAAAACACAACGCTTAATGAGGTTTACAACTATACGTTGGATGAGCCCAACTCTGCGCTGAAGAGATATAGAGCAAAAGAGCTAGACTTTACAGACACCACGCCCCTGGAGCAGCTCCCACTTATCAGGGCGTGTATGGCGAATGAGTATAGAGTGGCCCCTTATTTTGGTAGTTATTATTATGGCTATAACAACACTAAACCACCGTTTAAAAACAACCCCAACCTAAGAACAGCGCTCAACATGGCTATAGACCGAGAGATTCTCGTTAATATAGTTATTGGCGCCGGACAAATCCCGGCCTACAGTTTTATTCCTCCTGTAAAAACATTCCAACCCATAGAACCCGAGTGGTCCAGTTGGACGCAAGAAGAAAGAGCAACAGAAGCCCTAAGGCTTTATAAAAAAGCTGGTTACAACAAAGACAACCCTCTTGAAATCGAGATTCTATACAACACAAGCGAAAACCATAAAAAAGTAGCGCTAGCTGTTGCCGCAATGTGGAAGCAAAACTTAGGGGTTCAGACAACGCTTAGAAACCAAGAGTGGAAAGTTTTTTTAGAAACAAGAAGACTGAAAAACGAAACACAGATATTTAGAGGTGGTTGGATTGGAGACTATGATGACCCGTACACCTTTAGCCAACTATTGCATTCTGAAAACGAAATGAACCACCCCGGCTATAATAGCGCTAAATACAACGCCCTTATTGACTTAGCCGCCACCAAGAATGCAGGAGAAGACAGGCTTGACGACCTCAGGACGGCAGAGCAACTGCTTATGAAGGACTTGCCAATTATTCCTCTTTATTATTATGTAAGCCAACACATGATAAAACCATGGGTGCTTGGCCTAGAAGATAATGTTATGGATCACCACTACTCTAAGTACGTCAAGATACTTAAAAAAGAAACCACACAAGAATAATGAATACTTTAAAGTTTATAGCCTCTCGTTTCTTGGGCGCTATACCCACTTTGTTGGTGTTAATCTGTTTAGCCTTTTTGTTAATAAAGTCAGCACCAGGCGGACCATTTGATATGGAGCGATCTCTTCCTGTAGAGGTAGAGGCCAACCTGAGAGAGGCTTATAATTTAGATGACCCCATCCACATCCAGCTTCTGAAATACGTCGGAGACATTCTCCAAGGAGACTTTGGGCCATCCTTTCAATACCGAGATTTTTCTGTGACAGAGCTTATTATGGCAGGGTTTCCGGTTTCCTTGAGGCTTGGGGTTAGCGCCATAATTGTTGCACTCTTTTTTGGCTCCCTAATAGGGACAATTGCTGCGCTAAAACAAAACACCAAGACAGACTATGCGGTGATGTTTTTTGGGATGGTTGGCATCTCTATTCCCAACTTTGTAATGGCGCCACTGTTAATTTTATTTTTTTCAATCTTTTACAACCTTCTTCCTGCGGGAGGCTACAACAACGGCAACCCCCAGAACATGATTTTACCCGTGATTTCTTTGGCCTTACCCCAAATAGCATATATAGCAAGACTAACAAGAGGGTCTATGATTGAAGTGTTAAGCAGTAATTTTGTAAGAACTGCAAAAGCACAAGGGACATCAATGAGAAACATTGTTTTTTATCATGTGTTAAAACCAACTTTTTTACCGATTGTTTCATATTTGGGCCCAGCCACTGCAGCCATTATTACGGGGTCAGTTGTAGTTGAGCAGATATTTGGTTTGCCCGGCCTTGGGCGCTATTTTGTTCAGGGCGCACTAAACAGAGATTACACATTAGTGATGGGTGTGGTTGTTTTTTATGGGTGTTTAATAATTTCTTTTAACCTGTTAGTAGATATTTTATATGGCTTTATTGACCCCAAAATTAGAGCAAACAGATGAGGAACAAGAGCTCATTTATGCTGGACGCTTGGAGCGCACTAAAACAAAACAAGGCCGCTTTGTTTTCTTTTGCAACGATGTTAACAATGATTTTTTTGGTTATTTTTGGCCCAATGCTAAGCCCCTTTATGGTAGACCAAACAGATTGGTACCAACTTTCAGCTAAGCCAAGCTTTGCATCAGGCCATATTTTTGGTACTGACGACCTAGGCAGAGATTTATTCGTTAGGGTTATGTATGGGGGAAGAATATCATTGATGGTAGGGCTGGTTGCAACCCTTGTCAGCGTAATAATCGGGGTTTCTTATGGTGCCATCGCTGGCTATGTTGGTGGCAAAGTAGATGCAATAATGATGAGAGCTGTCGACGTCCTTTATGCAATGCCTTTTTTGTTTTTTGTGATCTTGCTCATGGTCTTTTTTGGGCGAAGCATCCTGTTAATTTTTATAGCAATTGGGGCTGTAAATTGGCTCGATATTGCTAGAATAGTTAGGGGGCAAACCCTTAACCTTAAAGGCAAAGAGTTTGTCGATGCCGCTAGAGCTGGAGGCGTTTCTACTACCAAAATAGTGTTCAGACATATTGTGCCCAACCTGCTTGGTTTGGTCGTGGTTTATGTTGCCTTAACAGTGCCGCAAGTCATTTTAGTCGAATCTTTTTTAAGTTTTTTGGGGTTGGGCGTACAAGAGCCAATGACCTCTTGGGGGGCTTTGGTAAACCAGGGTGCAAAACAAATGGAAACCTCGCCATGGATGCTGGTTTTTCCAGGCCTATTTTTAGCCACAACACTTTTTTGTTTTAATTTTATTGGCGATGGATTAAGAGACGCTTTAGACCCTAAAGACAGGACGAGGCAAAATGACTAATCTTTTAATAGTGCAAAATCTTTGCGTCGATTTTACATCTAGGGGTGAAAAAATACAGGCTGTAAAAAACCTAAGCTTTTGCTTGGAGCATAACCAATCCTTAGGAATTGTTGGAGAATCAGGCTCAGGCAAAAGCCAAACTGTTTTATCCATTATGGGCCTTTTGGAAAGCAACGGAAAAGCAACCGGCAGCGTTGTTTTTGACAACAAAGAAATACTAGACCTGGATAAAAAAGAGCTGAATAAAATAAGAGGCAAAAAAATTGGCATGGTTTTTCAAGACCCAATGAGCTCCCTGAACCCATACATTTCTATTGGCGCACAAATGTCAGGGGTGTTATTCAACCACACAAATTTAAACAAGAACGAAATAAAAGAAGCCTGTATCGAGATGCTTGACGCAGTAAAGATTCCCAATCCTCAACAGAGGTTTGACAGTTATTCTTTTGAGCTTTCGGGGGGGATGAGGCAAAGAGTTATGCTCGCGTCAGCGCTGCTTACAAAACCCAAGTTGCTTATAGCAGATGAGCCAACTACGGCGCTTGATGTCACCGTGCAAGAGCAAATATTAGATCTTGTTTTAGAGATGAAAGAGAGGTTCTCTATGTCGGTAATTTTGATCACACATGATTTAGGAGTGGTCGCCAGGAGTTGTGAAAAGGTCTTGGTGTTAAAGGATGGGCTGGAACAGGAAACAGGGGGGCTAAACCAAATATTTTACAACCCAAGAGCTGCTTATACCAGGGAACTCCTTTCTAAATCAAAAGAAATTGGGGTGGACACAAAACCAAGGGAGACAAAAAGAAACAAGAATAACTCAGTAACCACAAAAATAAAAAACCTTACTGTTTGTTTTCCTATTCCTAAACAAACGTTTTTTTCTAAGCAGAGCCATCTCGTAGCTTTAGATGACGTGTCTCTTGATGTTTATGAGGGTGAAATATTAGGCGTTGTTGGAGAGTCTGGAAGCGGCAAGTCTACACTAGCAAAAAACATTTTAAGACTTGTGCAGCCAACCAAAGGCAAGATTGAGCTGTTTGGCGAAACACTTTCTTTGTTAGATAAAAAACAGATGAAAAAAACAAGAAAAAAAATGCAAGTAGTGTTTCAAGACCCCTTTTCTTCTTTAAACCCAAGAATGACCGTTTTTGAAACACTCTCAGAGCCCTTAAACTCTTTCTATCCCGGTATGAACAGAGACTCTATAGAGAAAGATGTTGAGGCAGCCATTTTAGAAGTTGGTCTTGGTGTTGAGTTTTTGGGTAGGTATCCTCACGAGCTTTCAGGGGGCCAATGCCAAAGGGTAGCTATAGCTAGAGCACTGATGCCAAAACCACAACTCTTAATTTGTGATGAAGCCGTAAGCGCTCTTGATGCTTCAATTAGATCAGAAATAATAGAGCTGTTATTGGGGATCAAACAAAAAAGAAAACTTACCATGATTTTTATCGCTCACGACCTAGCCGTGGTTAAAAAAATATGTGACAGAGTAATTGTTATGAAGAAAGGCAGGGTTGTTGAGTCAGGAGACACCAAGGATGTTTTTTGCTCCCCCAAAGAGGCGTATACAAAAAAACTGTTGGATTCTGTTCCGGTTCCAGACCCGGACTTAGAACATGAAAAATACAACAAAAGAAGGTTAGCAAGACAAGCTAAAAAACTTGTAAAGAGAGGGGCATAACAGTAAATTCATTTTATTAGTCAGAACACAAAACAAAGGAAAAAACAATGAGCTTAAAACCGCTTTATGATTTAGGGGAAACGATCCCTTTGGGAGAGGTCCCAAAAACAATGCATGCTTTTACAGTAAGACAAGATAGGTTTGGGGAACCAAACAAAGCATGGCAGCGAGAAGTAATAAGCACACCAACAATCGGACCTAAAGATGTTCTTGTTTATGTTATGGCAACAGGTATTAACTACAACAATGTATGGGCAGGGTTGGGCTTCCCAGTAGATGTAATAGCCGACCGACAAAAAAAAGGCGAAGAAGAAGATTTTCATGCAGGCGGGTCAGATGCAGCAGGCATTATATGGGCTGTAGGGGAAGAAGTAAAAGATGTCAAGATTGGTGACGAAGTGGTTGTTCACTCTGGGTGGTGGGAACCTGAAGACCCTTGGGTGCTGTCAGGAAAAGACCCAATGTTAGCCCCCAGCGTGAGAATTTGGGGCTATCAAACTAATTACGGTTCTTATTGTCAGTTTGCCCGAGCTCAATCACACCAGATCAAACAAAAACCCAAACATTTAAGCTGGGAAGAGGCCAGCTGCTACATGCTTTGTGCTTCAACAGCTTATAGACAGCTAATGGGTTGGGCTCCCCACACAGTAGAAAAAGATGACGTGGTTTTGGTTTGGGGCGCAGCGGGAGGTTTGGGGTCGCTAGCTTTACAAATTGTTTCTGCTTTGGGTGGTAAAGCGGTCGCAGTAATATCTAATGAAGACAAACGACAGTTTTGTATAGATAAAGGAGCTGTGGGCGTAATCAATCGCAATGACTTTAGTCATTGGGGCCCGATGCCAGACACTAATTCACCAGACTATAAGGCTTGGGTGGGCGGTGTTAGAGGTTTTGGAAAAGCGATTTGGGAAGCAGTGGGAGAAAGAAAAAACCCTAAAATTGTTTTTGAGCACCCCGGTGAAGCTACCCTGCCTACCTCTGGTTTTGTGTGTGATACCGGTGGGATGGTTGTAATATGTGCTGGAACCTCAGGTTACAACATTACCATGGACCTAAGATATCATTGGATGATGCAGAAGCGTCTTCAGGGCTCACATCTTGCAAACGACGTTCAAGCAGAAGAGTTAAACAAGCTGGTATTAGCAGAAAAGGTAGATCCATGCTTGTCTGAAACATATTTGTTTGACGAGATAGGACACGCGCACCAACTAATGTATGAAAACAAACACCCTTATGGAAACATGGCTTGTTTAGTAAACGCCACTGAAAAAGGTCAAAATAAAGACACCAAATAACATTCCAAAAAATGTTCTTAAAATGTACTAATGCTTATGACGCAAAAAAAAGTATTAATTTTGATGGTTAGTTAGTGGTGGTGGACGATCAAAAGGCGCTGCTCAGAGACGGGCTTGAAAAGCTCAAGCTTGATTTAACAACGCGCCAAGAGGAGCAACTTAAGGATTTTTTACAAAACGTCCTCAGTGAGAATAAAAAATTTAATCTCACAGGAATTAAAAAACCAAAAGAAGCAACTATAAAGCACTTGTTTGATTCACTAAGCATGGCAAGTGAAATAAATGCACGTTCAATAGCTGATGTTGGCTCTGGCGCAGGATTTCCTGGCATTCCTTTAGCTATTGTTAAACCCGATACTGATTTTATTTTAATTGAAGCAAAACAAAAAAAAGCGAAGTTTATCGAGGGCGCCGTCAAAGAGTTAGCGCTTTTAAATGTTGTGGTTTTTGGAAAAAGATCAGAAGAGGTAAAGGTAAAAGAAAAGGTTGAAGCTATTGTCTGCAGAGCGCTTGGAAGCCTTGATTATTTTGTAGAAAAAACAAAACATTTGTTAGCAGAAGGAGGTAGTTTATATGCCATGAAAGGAAAGCTACCAGACGATGAAATTAAAAAACTACCAAAAAACTGGGCCGTCGCACAAATAAAAAAAATTGATGTACCCTATCTTGAGGCCGAAAGACATTTAATTAGAATCTCAAAAAAAAAATAAAAAGTGACAGAAATAATAGTAGTAGCAAACCAAAAAGGCGGTGTTGGAAAAACCACAACATCAATTAACCTTGCGGCAGCCTTGCAAAGGTTTGGCAAGAACACGCTTTTAATCGACCTTGATTCACAAGGAAACGCAACCAGCGCCACAAGCCCTAAGAATATTGAGGAACAACCAACAGTGTATGATGTTTTAATGGGGCTAAAAGACATCAAAGAGTGCCTTTTAGAATCTAAGCACGATAAGTTTGTTTTGTTACCATCCAACAATGATCTAATGGCGGCAGAGATTGAAATGTTAAGTTTAGATAATAGAGAGTCGGTTCTAAAAGAAAAAATCAACGAGATAAAACACCGGTTTAACTATATCTTAATTGACTCCCCCCCATCAATGAACATCCTAACGCTAAACGCGCTAACAGCTGCGGAACAAATAATAATCCCAGTCCAGTGTGAATATTATGCCCTAGAAGGTATGAAGGGAGTCCTAGAGTCTATTTATAAAATCAAAGAAACAGTTAACCCCAAGCTAGAGATTAAAGGTGTTTTAAGAACCATGGTTGATTCAAGAAACAGCTTATCAGTTGAGGTGTCAGCACAACTAAAAAAATACTTCGGCGAAAAGCTTTTTTGGAGTTATATACCCAGAAACGTCCGTTTAGCGGAGGCACCAAGCTTTGGAATGTCAGCAATCTCTTATGACCCAGAGTGCTCAGGCTCAAAAGCCTATCTTGCTTTGGCAAAAGAGGTAATAAAAAAAACCATGGAATCATAATAAGATATAGATAAACTGTGGAGAGATGGCAGAAAAAAGAAAAAGTTTAGGTAGAGGGTTGGACGCCTTATTGAGTGGCGTAACACAAGAACAAAAAAGCAACACAGCTAACAGTTTAAACGAGCTTTCTATAGAAGAAGTTGGCCCAGGACCATTTCAACCAAGAAAAAAAATTGACGAACAACAGTTAAGCGAACTGTCAGCGTCCATTGAAGCACAGGGTGTATTACAACCAATAATTGTAAGAGAAAGAGCAGTTCAGGATTCACAAACGGGAATTAGGTATGAAATTATTGCCGGCGAGAGAAGGTGGAGAGCTGCCCAACTAGCCAACTTAGAAACCATCCCTGCAGTTGTTAAAATAATTAGTGATATAGATGCGGTGGCTATCGCTCTGATTGAGAACATTCAAAGAGAGAACTTAAATCCACTAGAAGAAGCCAATGCTTTTCATCGTTTAATAATTGAATATGAAATGACACACCAAGAGGTTGCAAACTCTGTTGGTAGAGCAAGGGCGAGCATATCTAACATGCTTAGGTTATTAGATTTGCCAAGCAGCGTTCAAGAATTGTTAAACAATAACGCAATAAATATGGGCCATGCTAGGGCTTTGTTGTCCATTCAAGACGCGGCAATGCAGCTCGAAGTAGCAAACCTCGTTGCCGAAAAAAAACTTTCTGTTAGGGAAACAGAAAAACTTGTCAAAAGCATTATTGAGGGCAAAACAAAAGATAAAAAACAAGCCCAAAAAAAAGACCAAGACATTATTAATCTTGAGGACAAACTAACAAGCCAGCTGGGCGCAAAAGTGACAATAAAACACAAACAATCAGGCGCAGGGATTTTAACAATAAACTATGCAAGCACCGATGAGCTTGAGGGCATTCTTAATAAAATTAAATAAAGCTAAAAACTATAGAAATGGATATTTCTAGCCCACGACAACTATCAATCGGTATTTTTTTATCGCAAATCACCATAGGTTTAATCACAGCGGTTCTTTTTCTCTATTTTGCCGGCGAAGCAAGCGCAAAATCCTCTCTTCTGGGTAGCCTTATAGCGGCACTAACATCACTAAATTTTATGAGTCTGGCGCTACAAAAACGACATAAAGAACCAAAAAAAATCTTAAACTCTCTATATCTTATGGAGGCCTTTAAGTTTATATTAACCGGAGGTTTTTTTGGGGTTGCTATTATCTTAATAAAAGCGATGTTTTTCCCACTAATAATAGGTTATATTGTTGCCGTTTTTATATATTGGTTGTCTTTATTGGCGTCTTAAACGAAGAAAATGTTCAAAAACTTTATCACCAAGCTTTCTTTATTGTTTTTTCTTTCTGTTATTCCGTTCCAAGTGTTTGCAGTAGAAACGGTTGAGCACAGCTGTTTTGGAAAATCATATGAAACAGAGTATTCAGCAAATAAATACATCACGCACCACTTGTCTCACTGCACAGCAGACACATTTTTAGGGCCAATACACGTAGACAGTGTTTTTTATGCTGTTTTTATGGCTGTTGTTTTTCTTCTAACCTTTTTTCTTTTTGCTCGCAAAGCCAGCGCTGGAGTACCCGGAAAGGGGCAAAGTTTTGTCGAGATAATTATAGAGTTTATAGATGAGCAGGTTAAAGACACCTATCACGGCTCCAGCAAGCTCATCGCACCACTTGCGCTTACTATATTTATGTGGGTTTTTCTCATGAATTTTATGGACCTTCTTCCAGTAGATATGCTTCCAAAGGCAGGGGAGATGATGGGTATTAAATACATGAGGGTCGTTCCAAGCGCGGACCTAAATATAACATTTGGCCTATCAATCACTGTCTTTTTGTTGATTCTTTATTACAGTATAAAAATTAAAGGTATTGGTGGTTTTGCAAAAGAGCTTGCTTTTCAGCCCTTTGGGAAGGCAATGCTGCCTTTTAACCTTCTGTTGAAGGTGATAGAAGAAATAGCAAAGCCGATTTCGTTAGGGTTACGACTCTTTGGGAACCTATATGCTGGAGAGTTAATCTTTATGATTATCGCTATATTTACAGCAGGGGAAGGTATAACTTACCTTTTTAATATAGGGGTAATACCATATGCGTTGATGCAATTTGTTTTAGGGCTTATATGGGCATTGTTTCATTTGATAATAATTTTGTTACAGGCCTTTATATTTATGATGTTGACCATTGTTTACTTAAGCATGGCACATGAAGAACACTAATTTATTAAACATAAACTTAAGGAGATAAAAATGGATTTTGTACAAGGGATGACTTTAATAGCAGTGAGCATACTGATAGGTATGGGGGCTTTGGGGACAGCAATTGGGTTCGGACTTCTTGGTGGCCGCTTCCTAGAAGGGTCTGCTAGACAACCAGAGATGGTGCCTATGCTGCAAGTAAAAATGTTTATTGTCGCAGGCTTGTTAGATGCGGTAACAATGATTGGGGTTGGAATAGGTTTGTTTCTTTTGTTTGCAAACCCCTACCTGTCCTAACAAAAAAATTAGCCTTAATAACGGAGCAAAATAATGAGCTTAAATGCCACATTGCTTATACAAATGATAGTTTTCGCTGTTGTGGTTTTGTTCAGCATGAAGTTTATTTGGCCTATGATTATGGAGGCGATTGAAGAAAGAAATAAAAATATTTCTGACGGGCTTGCCGCCGCAGAAAGGGGCCAAAAACAACTTAGCGAAGCAGGGTCTGAGGTTACTGGGCTAATTTCTGAAGCTAAAAAACAAGCAACCACAATATTAGACCAAGCTAACACAAGGGCATCCTCTATTGTTGAGACCGCTAAAGCTAAAGGGGGCGAAGAGAGAGATAAAATTATTTCAACAGCACAAGAAGAAGCAGAACATGAGCTTAACAAGCTCAAAGAAGACCTAAAAAAAGATCTAGCAGATCTTGCTGTTGCTGGCGCAGAAAAGGTTTTATCAAGAGAGATCAATGAAGACGATCATAAAGATATATTGGATGGTTTAGCCAAAAAACTATAAAAATGGAAGAATCAAAAACAATTGCCAGGCCATATGCAAAAGCTGTGTTTGATATAGCGCTAGCTAACAAACAATTAAATGAATGGTCGATGTTTCTTCAGGCTTGCTCCCATGTGGTTAGCAACCCAGAGATGGCAAGCTTGATTTCATCCCCAGGAGTTGATGTTAAGGCTTTGGCAAAATCAATTTATGAGCTTGCTATAGAGATAGCTAATACCAAAGAAAACAAAAACTTTCTGAGCTTTGTATCGGTTCTTGCTGGCAACGCAAGGCTAAGGGTGGTTTCTGAGATAAGCAACCAATTTGATTCTAAAAAAAGAATTGAAGAAGAAGTGGTAGAGGTAACTATAACAAGCGCAATAGATATTGGTGATGAATCACTTTCTAAAATTAAACAAGCATTAAAAGCAAAACTTAATAAATCGATAGAGGTTATTGTTGAAAAAGATGAACAGCTTATCGGCGGCGCCACAATAAGAGTTGGCGATCATATGATAGATGGATCAGTTCGATCTCAGCTTTCTAACTTAAATCGTTTTTTAATCAACTAAAAAAGGAACAGAGATGGCAACAAAAGCATCTGAAATCAGCGAACTAATAAAAGCAAAAATAGAAAATTTTGATCATGAAGCACAGGCATCTGACATTGGAACCGTGGTGTCTGTAACAGACGGCATTACGAGGATTCACGGACTACATGAAGTTCAATATGGTGAAATGATAGAGTTCCCAGGGGACACATTTGGGCTCGCTTTGAACTTAGAGCGAGATTCTGTTGGCGCTGTGGTGTTGGGGGATTACATACACATTTCAGAAGGCGACCAAGTAAAAACAACCAATCGTATTCTAGAGGTGCCCGTAGGAGAGGGGCTTCTTGGAAGAGTTGTCGACGCGCTGGGCCAACCCATAGATGGAAAAGGATCAATTGAATCAACCGCCTCCGCACCAATTGAGAAGGTTGCCCCAGGGGTTATCTCAAGACAGTCTGTTGACCAACCTGTTCAAACAGGTCTTAAGTCAATTGACTCGATGGTGCCAATTGGCAGAGGTCAAAGAGAGTTAATTATTGGGGACAGGCAAACAGGAAAAACTGCTGTTGCTATTGACACTATAATTAATCAAAAAGGCACAGGAATTAAGTGCATTTATGTGGCTGTTGGCCAAAAGAACTCATCTGTTGCTAATGTGGTTAGAAAGCTAGAAGAAGAGGGGGCTATGGAGCATACGATTGTTGTTGTGGCGGCGGCATCAGATTCTGCTGCTATGCAATATATTGCACCATATTCAGGTTGTGCAATGGGAGAGTATTTTAGAGATATAGGTGAAGATGCCCTTATTATTTATGATGACTTAACCAAACAAGCTTGGGCATACAGACAAATCTCTTTGTTGCTTAGAAGACCACCTGGGCGTGAAGCTTACCCTGGGGATGTGTTTTATTTACACTCAAGGTTGTTAGAACGAGCTGCAAGAGTTAGCCCTGAGTATGTTGAAAAAGAAACCGGTGGAAAAATTAAAGGAAAGACCGGCTCATTAACAGCACTGCCAATAATTGAAACTCAAGCAGGAGATGTTTCTGCGTTTGTACCAACTAATGTGATTTCTATTACTGATGGTCAAATTTACTTAGAAAGCGACTTATTTAACGCAGGGATTAGGCCGGCCATTAACGCTGGGCTTTCAGTATCAAGGGTTGGTGGCGCAGCTCAAACAAAGATCATAAAAAAACTTGGCGGAGGGGTAAGGCTGGCTTTAGCACAATATAGAGAGCTTGCTGCATTTGCACAGTTTGCTTCAGATCTAGATGAGACAACAAGAAAACAATTAGAGAGAGGACAAAGAGTTACTGAGCTGATGAAACAAAAACAATACTCCCCACTAACAGTGGCTGAAATGGCGATCTCCCTTTACGCTGCTAACGAGGGTTATTTGGATGATGTTCCGGTTGAAAAAATCGTGGCTTTTGAAACCGCTCTTCATGCTAGTGTTGCGGACAATAATACTGAACTAATGAATAAGATAAATGAATCAGGTGATTATAACGAAGAAATCGAGACTGGACTAAAGGCGTCCTTAGAGGATTTTAAAGAAACCGGCGCCTACTAAAATAATGGCAAACAAAAAAGAAATACGAACAAAGATAGGGAGTGTAAAAAACACCCAGAAAATCACCAAAGCCATGGAAATGGTGGCCGCAAGCAAAATGAGAAGAACCCAAGAAACCATGAAAAAAGCATTGCCGTATGCAGATAAAATTAGAGGTGTTATTGGCCATATTTTTAAAGCAAACCCAGATTATAAGCACCCCTTTTTAGTTAAACGCGAAGTAAAAAGCGCTGGCTATATTGTGGTGAGTTCAGACAAAGGGCTTTGTGGTGGTCTTAATGTAAATATGTTTAGACCCTTTATTGCTCACTTAAAACAACAACAAGACAACAACATTAAAACTAATTTGTGTCTTGTGGGCGCTAAAGGAGTTCAGTTCTTTAGGTCTGTAGATGTAAATGTTATAGCTGCCACCACAAACCTAGGGGAACAACCTTTGGTGGAAGACTTAGTGGGAGCAATAAAAATTATGCTTGATGAATACACAGAGGGAAAAATAGACCAATTATTTATCGTCCATAATAATTTTGTGAACACAATGTCTCAAAAGCCCGAAATAAAAACCCTCCTACCCATTGACCCAAGTGATAAAGACGATTTACAAGAACATTGGGATTACATTTATGAGCCAGATTCAAGAGATTTATTAGACTATATTTTAATGAGATATATAGAGTCACAGGTCTACCGGGCTGTTGTTGAAAATGTAGCGTGTGAAATGGCCGCTAAAATGGTTGCCATGAAGAGCGCAACAGATAATGCTGGCAAGCTTATAGATGAATTAGAGCTTGATTATAACAAAGCTAGGCAAGCCGCTATAACACAAGAAATATCAGAAATTGTAGGCGGCGCTGCTGCTGTTTAGTTAAAAAGGAAAAAAAATGAGCACAGGAAATATTGTACAAATAATAGGGGCTGTAGTTGATGTGGAGTTTCCTAGGGAGGCAATCCCTAGTGTTTATGACGCCCTAACACTAAAAGATGGAGACCTTGTTTTTGAGGTCCAACAACAATTGGGCGATGGCATTGTTAGAACAATTGCTATGGGTTCCAGTGAAGGCCTCAAAAGAGGCATTGAGGTTGAAAGCACTGGTGCACCAATTAGTGTCCCGGTTGGCCAAAAAACATTGGGCAGAGTGCTTGATGTTTTGGGAAACCCAATTGATGAAAAAGGACCTGTCGGAGCAGAAACACGCAAACCAATTCACGCCAAAGCACCCTCTTTTGAAGAACAATCTGGAAGCTCAGATGTTCTTGAGACAGGCATTAAAGTAATAGACTTGCTTTGTCCTTTTGCAAAGGGCGGAAAGGTCGGCTTGTTTGGCGGCGCTGGCGTAGGCAAAACGGTTACTGTTATGGAGCTTATTAGAAACATCGCCGCAGAACATGATGGGTTTTCAGTGTTTGCCGGTGTTGGTGAAAGAACAAGAGAAGGCAATGATTTTTATCATGAAATGAAAGAGTCTAATGTTTTAGATAAAGTAGCGTTAGTGTATGGCCAGATGAACGAACCTCCTGGTAACCGCTTAAGGGTCGCGTTAACCGGGTTAACAATTGCAGAAAACTTTAGAGATGAAGGAAGGGATGTTTTAATGTTTATAGATAACATCTATCGCTATACTTTAGCAGGAACAGAGATCTCAGCACTGCTTGGCAGGATGCCATCAGCAGTGGGATATCAACCCACGTTAGCTGAAGAGATGGGAATTCTTCAAGAAAGAATCACCTCAACAAAAACGGGCTCAATCACCTCTATTCAGGCAGTTTATGTCCCAGCAGATGACCTAACTGACCCATCTCCAGCCACAACATTTGCTCATTTAGACGCCACAGTTGTGTTATCCAGAGCAATAGCAGAGTTAGGTATTTATCCAGCAGTAGACCCGCTAGACTCTAACAGTAGACTGCTAGATCCAACGGTTGTTGGCCAAGAGCATTATGATACCGCAAGATCAGTCCAGCAGGTGCTACAAAGGTACAAGGAGTTGCAAGATATTATTGCTATTTTGGGTATGGATGAGCTCTCAGAGGAAGACAAGCTCAGCGTTCAAAGAGCTAGAAAAATTCAACGGTTTTTATCACAACCCTTCTTTGTTGCTGAGGTGTTTACAGGCTCACCAGGACAGTATGTTTCTTTACAAGAATCAATACGAGCCTTTCAAGGCATTGTTGCAGGTGATTATGATGATCTGCCTGAGCAAGCTTTTTATATGGTCGGAACAATTGATGAAGCAGTTGAAAACGCTAAAAACATGTAAACAATATGAACACAATACGAATAGAAATTGTTAGCGCTGAAAAAGCAATATTCTCAGGTGAAGCAACGATGTTGATAGCCCCAGGAAAAGACGGTGACCTTGGTATCGCGCCAAAACACACCCCGCTTCTGACAACCCTTAGGCCTGGGGAAATAGAAGTCCATAAAAAGGACAATGAAAAAGAATATTTTTATGTGACAGGCGGGATTTTAGAGGTACAACCACATATAGTGACAGTTCTGGCAGACTCAGCTTTACACGCAGACGAGTTAGATGAAGAGGCGGTTCTTGAGGCAAAAAACAAAGCTGAGGAAGCTTTAAAAGGCGCGGACAAAAAAGAAGACCTAGAGCAAGCACAAGCACAACTAGTAGAGGCCGCAGCAAGATACAACGCCGTAAAAAGACTCAAAGGCAAAAAATAACCTTTTTTTGGTTGCTATAAAACTAGCAAAGCAACACAATTTCTATGTAAACTACTCACCTTTTTTGAAATTAAGGAGGATGGATGGGTTTCTCTATTGTTATATTGGCGGCCGGCAAAGGCACTCGCATGGCTTCAAACAAACCAAAAGCCCTTCAGGTTTTGGCAGGAAAGCCCATGCTGATAAATATTCTTGAGCAAGCCACAACAATTGGATCTGATCAGGTGATTATCGTTCACTCACCTGAAGAGATAGATGAAATAAAAAAAACAACCAAACATTTAAACAATCTAACCCTGGTAGAACAGCTTGAACCACAAGGAACAGGTCATGCGCTTAAACAAGCACAATCGGCAATAAAACAAGATAACAACGTTCTTGTTTTATTAGGCGATGTTCCTTTAGTAAAAAGCAACACCCTTTTAAACCTAATAGAAAGCTTAGTTGATTGTGATATTAGGGTTTTATCTTCAAACACAACCAATCCAACAGGCTATGGAAGAGTAAAAAGAGACACAAACAATTGTGTAAAAGCAGTTATAGAGGAACAAGAGGCCAACGAAGAAGAGAAGCAAATTAACGAAGTAAACTCAGGTATTATTGCGTTCTCAGGCAAGCACCTTACTGGTTTGTTAGCAGGACTAGATGCGACAAACACCAAAGGGGAGTATTATCTTACAGACACAATTGAAAACGCTTATAAAAAAGGGTTAACAATAAAAACAACCATAACCAGTCGAAACGAGGTATTTGGAGTGAACGACAAAAAAGATTTAGCACGCGCTGAAGAGCTCAAAAGAGAGGGGTTAACCAACTCTTTAATGGAGCAAGGAGTAACAATATGTGACCCTAAAAGAGTTGATATTAGGGGCACACTTAAGTGTGGAAAAGACGTTGTTATTGATGTGAATACCGTGTTTGAGGGAGAGGTAGAGCTCTTAGATGGGGTGCAAATAGCCCCTTTTGTCCTTATTTCTAATGCAACGATTGGTAAAAACACACACATTTTGTCGCACAGTAACATTGATGGCGCCAACATTGGGGAGGACTGCACTATAGGGCCTTTTGCCAGGCTGCGCCCAGGAACGGAGCTAAAAAATCAAGCCAAAGTTGGTAATTTCGTCGAAACAAAAAACACCACAATTGGCAACGAATCAAAGGTTAATCACTTAACCTATATTGGAGATGCAGAAATTGGAGAGAAGACCAATATTGGCGCGGGAACAATTACTTGTAATTATGATGGTGTAAATAAACACAAAACCACAATAGGCAACAATGTCTTTATTGGTTCAGGCGTCGAGTTGGTTGCCCCTATAACAATAGAAAGCGGAGCAACAATTGGAGCGGGCTCTACTATTTCAAAAACAGCCCCAACGAACAAGCTAACCATTGAAAGGGCTAAACAAAAAACCATTGATGGCTGGCAACGACCAATTAAAAACAAAGGCAAGTAACTATGTGTGGAATTATTGGTGCGGCCTCATCTAGAAGTGTCGACAAGATCCTGATAAAAGGCCTAAAGCTGATGGAATATCGCGGCTATGATTCTGCAGGAATAGCGCTAAATCAAGAGCAACAAGTGTTTAGATTAAGAGCCTTAGGTAAGGTGTTAAAACTTGAAGAACTTATGGTTGAATATAAACCAAAAGCCACAGCCGGCATAGCCCACACAAGATGGGCCACCCATGGGGCGCCTTCAGAGGAAAACGCCCACCCACATGGATCACACGAGCAAATTTATATTGTTCACAATGGAATTATAGAAAACCATAATGAGATAAGGGCGCAATTAAAGAGCTATGGGTACGAGATAAACTCACAAACAGACTCAGAATTAATAGCCCACCTAATACATTTTTATAAAAAAGAAGGTGGCGACACATTAAAAGCTCTAATCAACGCAACAAATAAACTTAAAGGAGCTTATTCAATTGCGGCAATAGACAGCGACCAAAAAGATAAAATTTTTGCTGCAAGGCATAAAAGCCCGCTTTTAATTGGGAAAGGCATTGAAGAAAATTTTGTTGCCTCTGATCCTTTGGCAATCATCAACAACACTGAAGCATTTTATTTGTTAGAAGACGGCGATTTTGCAGAGATCACAAAAAGTGACATCAAAATCTTTAATGACAAAGCCATTGAACAAAAAAGAGAGGAGACCTTAATAGAGGCAACAGCAACAGCCACATCAAAAGGCAAGTATAAACACTTCATGGAAAAGGAGATTTATGAGCAACCAGAAGCCATAGGAAACACTATTAGCGGCAGACTTGGAGGTGAAGATGTCCTTGATAATGTTTTCGGGGCAGGTTCATCAGAAGCCTTCAAAGGGGTAAAAAGAATACAGTTTGTGGCTTGTGGAACAAGCCTACACGCAGCAAAAACAGCTAGAAAATGGTTTGAAGACATAGCTGGAACGCCATGCCATATAGATTTTGCAAGCGAATATAGATACAGAAACCCACTAGTTGAAGAAAACACTTTATTTGTGGCAATTTCTCAATCCGGCGAGACAGCGGATACTCTTGCGGCTCTGGAGTACGCAAGACAAGAAAAATACCTAGGGATTGTTTCAATATGTAATGTCCCAACAAGCACCATGGCAAGGCAGTCAGATTGGAAAATGTTTACCAATGCGGGGCCAGAAATCGGAGTGGCATCAACCAAGGCGTTCACTACCCAGCTTGCAGCTTTGTTAATCCTTGCAATCTCAATAGCTAAAAGCCAAAACAAAAACCCTGAAAAAAGAGCGGACGCAACACAGGATTTAAGAAACACCCCGTCTTTATTGCAGGAAGCTTTTAAGCTTAAACAGGATATTGATCAAATAACAAAAAACATTGCCAATAAAAATAACGCACTATATTTAGGTCGAGGAATGTACTTTTCTATTGCTCAAGAGGGCGCACTAAAACTTAAAGAAATATCATATATTCATGCAGAAGCATACCCAGCAGGCGAGCTAAAACACGGCCCCCTTGCACTAGTGGACGAGCAGATTCCAGTGGTTGCTTTGGCCCCAGAAGACAGCCTAGTAGAAAAACTACTAGCTAACCTAGAAGAAGTAAAAGCTAGGGGTGGAACTCTCTATGTGTTTGGAAACGCAACCTCTAAGATTAAAATTAAAAAAGGAAAATTTATAAACATGCCAAAATGTGGTGATTATAATGCTCCAATTGTTTACACAATACCCTTGCAAATCCTAGCCTATGAGGTGGCATGCCTCAGAGGCACAGACCTTGATCAACCAAGAAACCTGGCTAAGTCAGTCAC
>Ga0209445_1000296_pt1 | contig 28231 bp, 29 predicted proteins | sample MarorgKNORR_S2LV_4_FD_188223 | JGI IMG/M metagenome (GOLD analysis project Ga0209445, IMG submission 188223) | Marine microbial communities from the Southern Atlantic Ocean, analyzing organic carbon cycling - NADW_A/KNORR_S2/LV (SPAdes) (version 2) | ecosystem: Environmental > Aquatic > Marine >... | reverse complement strand
CGGCATCACGATCGCCTTGGCTTTGATGGCGCCGAGCGCCTTGCTGAAATCCCCGTTGTAGAGATGGTTGTTGCTGATATCGGCGTTCTGCCAGGTCCAAATCATCGACAGCAAATCGTTGGCGTCCGCGCTGATTCTACGGGCCTCCCAGAAATCTACCAGGTAGTCTTCTAGAGACGGGTATCCCAGGTCCAGATAGACTTCTTCCCGGTAGAATGCCTGGGACACCGCCCAACCGGCATAAACCCGGCCCATGGCCTTCAAGCCCTTCAGCGGCGGCTTCTCGTAGGACCCGCCGGCCCAGGCGTCATCGGCGGTGATGGCTGCTTTGACTCCCTCCAGGAACACGAAATTATGGCGAGAGGTTTTGGCTGAACCGCAGACGGGCACGATGCGCTCGACCATATCTGGGAAAAGGCTGCCCCATTGAAAGGTCTGCTGTGCGCCCATGGACCAGCCGGTGACCAAGGCGATCTTTTCGATGCCAAAAACCTCCGTTACCAGGCGGTGTTGGCAGGACACATTGTCGTAGAGGCTCACTGATGGGAACCGGGCCCGGTTGTAAGGGGGCATGGCGTTACTGGGGGAGCTGGAAACGCTGTTGCCGAACATGTTCGGGACGATGATGAAATATTTGTTGGGGTCCAGCGCCCGCCCCTCGCCAATCACCCCTTCATTTTGGGTGTGTTTGCCACCAAAGAACGTGGGAAACACCACCACGTTGTCTTTGTTGGCGTTCAGATTGCCGTGGGTCTTGTAGGCTAATCTGGCCCCCCGCAAAGTTTCCCCTGACTTGAGTTCCAGATCGCCTGCCTCAAATATCTCGTAGTCCACCGCGTTGCTGGCCAATTTTCCGCTCCACAAACCATCTTTTACCCGCCGTAGGCAAGAATAACACGGGGTCTGACTTAACGGTCCGCGGAAACCAGTGTCACTCGTGCGTTTGACTACGCAAAGCCCAGCTTTTAGACTTGCCTCGCAATCTCATTCCAGACGTTCCCCGGAGGAATTTTCTATGGCCCCAGACCCGGTTAATATTTTTGAGTACGAGGAGATCGCCAAGAAGCGCCTCAACAAAGGCGACTACGATTTCATCGCCGGAGCCGCCACTGACGAGATTACCCTGCGGCGCACCCGCGAAGTCTTGGACTCCATCGTCATGAAACCCAGGATGATGGTGGACGTGAGCAATCGAGATTTGGGTACCACAGTCCTGGGCCAAAAGATCAGTTTTCCCGTGATGCTCTGCCCGGCCGGTAATCACGGCGCAGCCCACCCAGACGCCGAGTTGGCCACGGTAAAAGCCGCCGGAAAAGCAGACACAGTGATGGTACTGAGTTCCCACTCGGCCAAGACCCTGGAAGACGTGGCAGAAGCCGCCACCGGCCCCATATGGTTCCAGCAGTATTTCTTCAAAGACCGAGAGTTGACCCTGGGCATGGCCGCCCGCGCCGAAGAAGCCGGATACACCGCGCTATGCCTAACACTAGACGCCAAGATCTCGCCCAAACGTGAGCGAAACATACGGAATGACTACGTAGGCCCGGTCTCCCCCAACTATGCCCACTTAGACCTGGGCACACACTCGTGGAAGTTCGCCGCCGACGCTCCCGCAAGTCCCTCGGACATCCGAGACCAGGCCACAACCTGGACGGACTTGGAATGGCTGGCCGGCCAGACCAAAATGCCAATCGTCGTCAAGGGGATCATGACCGGAGCGGACGGCAGAGCTGCTACAGATTCTGGGGCCAAGGCAATCATTGTATCCAATCATGGGGCCCGGTACTTAGACACTACATTCACGACTATCGAGGTACTGCCAGAGGTGGTGGAGCAGGTGGACGGAAAGGCGGAAGTCTACTTGGACGGGGGCATCCGCCGGGGTTCGGACATCTTCAAAGCCCTAGCCCTAGGCGCCAGGTCAGTGTTGCTGGGCCGGCCCCTCTTCTGGGGGCTGGCCGTGGATGGCGAAGCGGGCGTCAGTTCTATGCTGGAGATACTCCGCGATGAACTGGCCGCCACCATGGGTATGTGCGGCCGCACCACCGTTGACAGCATTGACCTGGATACCTTGGGCGGAATCTCGCCCTTACAATCATTATTCGACAAACGGGACGCAGGCCGCCGGTAGGCGTCTGCAGTCCAGACCAAACCAACTTTCCCGATAGGAGGCAACCTAAAATGGCCACAGTAGGTACCGGCAAATACACGTACGATGTGATCGAGAACTGGGGGAAATTGCCCGCGGGCGACACCTTTGGCATGGTGAGTGCCATCGCCACCGACTCAAATGACCGGGTCTTCGCTTTTCAGCGGAAGGACCCGCCCATGCTCATCTTCGACCGGGACGGGAACCTCACCGACTCCTGGGGAAACGGCTCCTTTGAATTCGCCCACGGCATCCATATCGCAGATGACGTGATCTATGTGACCGACCGCAACACCTCGGTCTGCATAATGTACACACTGGACGGCAAGCCCATCCAGATGTTGGGACGCCACGGTGTCCACTCGGACACGGGCTGCGAGAACCCCGGAGACCTCGTACCGAGAGCTGCCGGACCGTTCAATTACCCCGCTGAATTGGTGCCTTCAGCGTCCGGAGACCTCTACGTGGCCGACGGCTACCGCAACTCGAGGGTGCACAGGTTCTCCGCAGACGGCCAGCTCAAGAAGTCCTGGGGCGAGCCGGGCAAGGGCGGGCCCAATGAATTCCACCTGCCCCACAGCATCCTGGTCGACGGCGACAACGTGGTGGTCTGCGACCGGGAGAACGACCGCATCCAGGTCTTCGGCTTGGATGGGGATTTCAAAGAGATCTGGGACAACATCCAACGCCCCATGGACATCTCCATGGACTCAGACGGCAACTATATGGTGAGCGAAGGCCAGCGCGAAAACTCAGCCCGCATCAGCATCTTGGACAAGAAGGGCGGCGTATTGTCGCGGTTCGATTGCCGCGGTTCCGGTCACGGCAGTTGGATCGATTCACTAGGAGACATATACTTGGCGGGTGTTCCCGACGCCATCGACAAGTATGTCCGAAAGGGATAATGCTTCTGTGGATTAGCGATATAAATCAAGGCCGTTGGGTATTCCACTAGTAATCGAAAATTACCAAGAGGAACATCATGTCAGCCGAGAACAAGGCAGTTGAGTATTGGGGCCTGGCCAACGCCATGGCGATGATGCAGCAACTAGGCGTGATACCGGAGAATTAAACGCAGCATGCCTGCAACTAACGACCAACCGGAAATGGAACCGGCGATTCAAGAGCTGAAGAATGTTCGAGAGACTCTCTCACCGGACGAGTGGAGAGACGCCCGGATCTATCGCCACATCGACGAATATAAGCTGGACTACACCCTGATCGCCACCAAGATCAGCTCAGGCCAGGTCCATTACTATGTCCCGGATACGGGCGTATTCGAGCCCTTGAAGCTTCAGGGGTAGCGGCGTAAGTCAGTCCTAAAAAGAAAAGCCCGGGATAAAATGCCCGGGCTTTTCTTTTTAGTAAACGCTATGGGCCTAGTCGTCGGCAGCAGCGGGGGTGGCCTGGTCCCGTGGCCGGTCTTTGGCCGGGTCGTAGGCCTGGTGGAAGGCTGCGATGATCGCGCCGGTAATCATTATGCCCACAACCGCAAACGAAGCCGTCTGGAAGCCCTTCACATAGAAACTCTGAGCCTCGCTGGCGACCATGAAAGCGACACCCACCGGCAGGACCATGGCCAAGATGATAGAAGAGATGGTGGCCCCGGCGGCATGCCCCAGGTCCCGGGTTGTTTCCAACATTCCCGATGCGAATCCCCGGTGTTCTGTCGGGAGACCGCTCATTACAACAGCGTTGTTCACCGTGTTGAAGATGTTGGTACCAAAAGAAATCGGCAGCAGCAACAACGGCAGCAGCCAGAAGTTGACCTTGGCCGCAAATACGGCTAGTAACACAAAGCCCATGGCGATGGACAACATGCAGAAAGTTCTAAGCAATTTGGGACTGTACTTGTCATGGATGTTTCCCGCGATGGCCGGCAGCCAAATTCCGAACGACTGGTGGGGTATCAAGATCGCCGTGACGAAGATGGGCGACTTGCCCAGGCCGTCTTCGATCATGATCGGCAACAGAGTCATCGTGGCGAGCATCGACACGTGGAACATCACGTTGGACACCAGCGACAGCGAGAAATACTTGTGTCGAAAATGCCGGAATTCCACAAATGGCTGGGATATCCGGCGTTCCACGAAGATGAACACTCCCAATAACACTACAAACAGAACATTCATCGGTAGGTGGAATCTCAACGCTTCGGCGGAGATGAAAGACTCATCCCCACCGTGAACGTGCATGCCGCCGAGCAGAAATACCACTGCTGTAGCGATCAGCAGTCCCGCGCCGATGAAATCGATGGAGACCGGTACTTTGGGCAATGCTTCAGCGTTCCGGCGGAGCATCGGCAGACTGGTCCACATGACGATCAAACCGATGGGCAGCATAGTCAGGAAAACCAACCGCCAGCTGAGGAATTCCAAGAAGATGCCGAAGATCGCGATTCCGATCAACGTACCCATCCTGGAACCAGATATTGGGAATGCGTAGGCCCGACCCCGTTCCTCCGCAGGGAAAGCGAAGGCCAACATTGCGTTCCCGTTCCCGTGGATTAGCCCGGCCCCCAGACCCTGCACCCCGCGGAAAACAATCACCCACAACAGCGTCTGAGATGAAGCGATGGCGACTGCGCCGACCGTGATGATTATGGCGCCGATAAAGAAAATCTTCGGATGGCCGAATTTATCACCCATCCGGGCGCCCAAAAGAACGGTGCTACCCAGCACCAGCAGGTTCAAGATCACGATCCAGGAAGCGGTTTCCAGGTCGGTGCCGAAGCTTCGGGCCATGCTGGGCAGGGCCAGAGTCACAGGCAGGCTGGATAGCTGTACAAGCAACTGGCCGCCGGTGATGGCGGTCAACACCTGGCGGCGCTCAGGCGTGTTGACTACTTCTTTGTAGTTGGCGATTATCCCAGGCACAAAATCACCGTATCAATTATTCAATTACTGGTTGGTGGGAAATCTCTGAACGAGCCTAGCGGTCCAGTCGCGGAGCATATCCCACAATCTATCACCAAGGCAGATAGCATGCTACCCCAGCTATCAACCAGTTACCTATAAATATTCACCTTTGATGCCAGGTCAGGTAGATCGGATGACTTGCACCAGTGCGGAAATTTGACAGTCGGACCGCCCCAATTAGAATAGAATGTGCAAGAAATCGCATACAGCCAGTAACACCAGATCGGGAGAATCCAAATGATTACCAGGTTCGGGTCGCTCTATGCCGGACACGTTGACTTAGACGATGTCGGGTATGACGCAACACCGGTCAATGACCGTCGATTATCAGACGAGAAATTAACATCAGTATTTCCCAAGGCGCAGGCCATCGCCGTCAAGATGGACGAACTGGGCTACGACACATTTTGGTCGGCCGAACACCACTTCCAGCACGAGGGCTACGAGTGCATCCCAAACCTGTTGATGATGTACGTCCACCTGGCTCACCTGACCAAGAATCTCCGCTTCGGCTGCGGCTTCAACGTCAATCCCATGTGGCACCCGCTGCGACTGGCGGAAGACTATGCCACCGCCGACATCCTAACTGGCGGACGGGTCATCTTTGGCGTGGGCCGGGGATACCATTCGCGGGAAGTGGATACCTTTGGCGTGCCCAGCACCAACACCGACAACGACGCCAACCGAGAGATCTTCGAGGAGCAAATCGAGATAATCATGAAGGCGTTCAACGAGGAGTCATTCTCCCATCAGGGTAAGCATTACACCTTGCCACCAGAGGTGCCCTACCGGGGCTACACTCTCAAAGAGATCACGCTAGTCCCACGCCCACGCACCCTGCCGGTAGAGACTTACCAGCCGATGGTAAGCGCCAGCCAGCGGGCAATGGACTTCATGGCCAAGCACGGGATCAAAGGAATCGTCGGTGGCGGTGCCGCCACCGGTGGGGCCTCAGATTCGGTCGTTAAGCAATGGCAGGAAACCTTGGCCAAACACGGACGGGAGACCGAGTTGGGCGGCGATCTGATCGTAGGCGTTTCCACCTTCATCGACGATACCGAAGAGAAAGCTAAGAAAGGGGTGAAACGTTACTTCGAAGAAAACATGAAGATGTTTGCTCCCCTCGGATTCGTCCGGGGCCTATCTGATTACCAGATCACTGCGTTAGGACGAGGGTCTGCTGCACGGTCGGCGGGCTTGCCGACCATCGAAGATGCCATCAAAACCGGGGCGTGGCTCGTCGGACCTCCCGAGTTGGTCACGGAACGGCTGATGGAACTTCAAGGCCGGTTCCCGGGGCTCCAAGAGGTCAACGTTGGAGCGTCCGTTATGAGCACCGAGCAATCGGTTATCCTGGAACAACTTGAGTTGTTCGGGAAAGAAGTCATGCCCAAATTCAAGAGTCAGAGCAATTAGAGCGCCCTTCTAACACCTTTAATGTATCCTATATATAAGCCATGTTCATAAGCGAGATTAACCATGGTCCATGCACCCAAGGAGGTAACGCCGGATGGCCAGTAGCAAAGTCCGCCTAACTGAACTGTCCCACTGCGCCGGTTGAGCCGCCAAGCTTAGCCAAGAGGACCTGGTCCAGGTCCTGAAGCACCTCCCCATGGTCAGCCACCCTGACCTTTTGGTGGGCAATGACACGGGAGACGACGCAGCCGTCTACCGGCTGGATGACAACACCGCCATCATAGTGACGGTGGACTTCTTCACGCCCATCACCGACGACCCCTACGAGTTCGGATCGGTGGCCGCAGCCAACTCCCTAAGCGATGTTTACGCCATGGGCGGAAAGCCCCTGGTGGCCCTGAACGTGGTCGGATTCCCCGCCGAGCTGGCAGTGGATATGCTGGGCGACGTTCTGAAGGGCGGCTACGACAAGGCCATGGAGGCCAACTGCCTAATCGTTGGCGGACATACGGTGGACGACGCCGAACCGAAATACGGACTTTCGGTAGTCGGCCTGATTGAACCGGGGAAAGAGGTCTCCAACGCCAACGCCCAGCCCGGGGATATCTTGGTCCTTACCAAGCCGATCGGCACGGGAATCATTACCACTGGTGTTAAGCAAGGAATCACCCCCGACGCCATCCTGAAAAAAGCCGTGGACACCATGGCCGAATTGAACAGAGGCGCGGCGGAAGCTATGATGCGAGTGGGAGTGAACTCCTGCACCGACATCACCGGATTTGGCTTCATGGGCCACCTGAGAGGGATGATTCGCGGCAGCGGCACCGGCGCCCGCATACGGGTGTCCGACGTGCCGGTGCTCCCCGGCGTTTGGGACTTGTTGGAGAAAGGCACTGTCCCCGGAGGCACATTCCGCAACATGTCGAGCGTGTCCGAAGACATGGACTGGGGCGACGAGGTAACCGACCAAGAGCGCCTGCTGATGTGCGACGCCCAAACCTCTGGCGGCCTCTTGATTTCAGTGCCCAAACCCAAGTTGGAACAACTTTTGTCCGAGCTTGATGCCTCAGGAGTGGAAACCAAGGCGATAGTGGGCGAGATTACCACTGAAAACCCAGGGCGTATCGGGGTATCGGCCTAAACACAAAGTCGATTCTCTTTGACACACAGTATTCGGGTGCTAAACTGGGACTCTGGTTCGATATGGCCCGAGAGCGGCTTACCATGGCATTTCAGTCGGAGAGCCACATCAGATGAAGCGACCTGACCAAGTGAAGACGGCGCCCGATCAAGGCATGGGCGACCGGGTTCCCCCCGGTCAATTCCTCACCACCAAGTTTCCAGTCCTGACCTACGGCCCCGAACCCAAGATCGACATCGACACCTGGGAAATCCGGATCTTCGGGCTGGTTGAGCGGGAGATAACCTTGAACTGGGAGCAGTTCTCGGCCCTGCAATGGACGACCATCCTGGCCGACTTCCACTGCGTTACCCAGTGGAGCCAACTGGATAACACCTGGGAAGGCGTGACTTTTAGCGACCTGATCGCCCCCGCCGGACCCAAACCAGAAGCCAAGTTCGTCATGGCCCACTGCTACGGTGGCTACTCCACCAACCTGCCCCTGTTTCTCGCCATGGACGAAGGCTTGCTAGCGCACAAGCAGGCCGGCGACCCCCTGGGCATGAGCCACGGCTGGCCTCTGCGGCTGATCGTCCCTAGCATCTACGGCTGGAAAAGCGCCAAGTGGGTCAACGGCATCGAGTTGATGGCCAATGACCGCCCCGGATTTTGGGAGCAGCGCGGCTACCACAACGAAGGCGACCCCTGGAAAGAAGAACGATTCTGGCCTGAACTGACAAAATAATCGTTGAGTCATCATCGCATCAAAAAAGGGGCGGCTTTCTTACCGCCCCTTTATGGTTTAGCCAAAACCCAGTGATTAGGCGGCTTGGCGAACCCTTTTCTGACGCTTTTTGGCGGCCTTAGGCGCGTCAATCACGAAAGTCTTTCCGGCCAACGGATACGAGTCCTCCGACGGCACATCCTTTAGATAGCCGCATTGCATACAGCTAACGTACTTGCCGTGGATATCCTCCCCCGCGTTTAGATCACCGTGACACTTTGGACATTCCCTTAGATACATCATGATTAACCTCCTTTTACCGGTTGCCGGGTAGCCTCAATCTGGCGCCGATTCAACACAGGAATTCACCGCATAATCTAAAGTCATGTAATGCAGGCTGATATATCGTTGTTGACACGACTCGTATCAGACTTTATCATATGGGTAATCGCCGGTCAACGACTTGGCCGAAAGTCGCTGATGCGGGGTTCTTACACCGGGTCCGGTGTAAGAAACTGGGGAGTCCTTATGAGCCAACAATCTAGACCCAGAGTGGAAGACCGTCGTGTAACACCGGGTCGGATGCCACCTCCGCGCCCCGAGAATACGGACCTGTCACACACTCAGCCTGCCGACACCAAAGAAGCGGACCGAGATGTGGTCCTTGAGGTCCAGGGCGTTTACATCATCAGCGTGGCTGCACGAATCCTAGACATGCATCCCCAAACTCTGCGGAAGTACGAGAGACTGGGTCTGATCAACCCCGGCCGGACCATTGGCATGCTGCGGCTTTATTCCGCGGAGGACATCAGAAAGGTCCGGCTGATCCGGTATCTGTCCGACGAGTTGGGCTTGAACCTGGCCGGAGTGCAATTTGCCCTAGCTGCCTTTGACAACATGTCTACCATCAAGCAGCGGATCAACGGACGGCTTGAGGGTATCCCGGCGGCCCAACAGGTGGTACAAGAAGAGATGGATCTTTTATTCGACAGCCTGAACCTGCCGGTGGACCGTTAAAGCCGGCGCCAAATAATCTTATCCGACCCGTAATTTAATCTCACCTAAGGAAATGCCCAATGGCGAAAGTACCGAGTGAATCAGACGGCCACCCAGAAGAACCAGATGGCCAACCCGAAAATCAGCCTGAAAACCAAGCTGAAAGTCAGGGGCTTGAAAAAGAACTGGAAGAACTGCTGGCCCAGGCCGGAGTTGACTTGGACAGCCTCCCGTTGGAGGACCAAGTGAACGCCTTGAAGTCCAGGCTGGAGCTGGCGCAGAAAGAAGCCGCCGAAAACCTGGACACCGCCCAGCGCGCCCAGGCTGAGATGGTCAACTTCAAGCGCCGGACTGACGAAGACCGCATTGCTAACGCTAAATATGCCAACAGCCGGCTGATCGCCAATGTCCTCCCGGTATTGGAGGAGCTTGAGCTGGCCATCAGTCATTCCGAGGGCGCCGCCGATGTGAAGGACTCTTTGCTGGAAGGGATCAAGCTGATTCAGCGTAAACTTACCACCGTGCTAGAATCCGAGGGCGTAGCGGCAATCGAGGCCGTGGGACTCATGTTCAACCCCTTGGAGCACGAAGCCCTGGGCACGGAAGAGACAATTGAGGTCGAATCTGGCTATGTCACCCAGATAATCCGGCCGGGTTTTCGCCTGCACGACCGGGTGATCCGCCCGGCCCAGGTGATGGTGGCCATGGCCCCTAAAGACCCGTAAAGTTAACCAAAACCCCAAAGCGGCCCGATAAGATCAATATAGTCACCGGCGCGTGAGAGATTAGGAGAAATCATAATGGCTAAAGTCCTGGGAATCGACCTCGGCACAACCAACTCGGTAGCGGCAATCATCGAAGCCGGTGAACCCGTGGTCGTGGAGAACGCTGAAGGCGGCCGCATCACCCCGTCCGTCGTTGCACTGAACACCAAAACCGGAGAACGTTACGTTGGCCAAGTCGCCAAGCGGCAGGCAGTAACAAATCCGGAGAACACTCTTTTTTCCGTGAAACGGCTCATGGGCCGGCAGTTCAAGGACGCGGAAATCCAGAACGCAATGACCAAGCTGCCCTACAAGATCGTGGCCGGACCCACCGGAGACGCCATGGTGCAGTTGGGCGAAGAATCCCACGCCCCGCCCCAGATCTCTGCTTTTGTACTGCAGAAGATTAAACAGGACGCAGAAGCCAAGCTGGGGGAGAAGATAACCCAAGCCGTGATCACGGTTCCGGCCTACTTCAACGACGCCCAACGCCAAGCAACCAAAGACGCCGGCACCATTGCCGGGCTGGAAGTGCTGCGCATCATCAACGAGCCTACCGCATCTTCTTTGGCCTACGGGCTGGACAAGACCAAGACCGACGCCACCATCGCGGTGTTCGACCTTGGCGGAGGGACGTTTGACATCACAATCCTCCAGATGGGCGACGGCGTATTTGAAGTTAAGTCCACCAACGGCGACACATTCTTGGGTGGCGACGACTTCGACCAACTCATACTGGAATGGATGATCGACGAATTCAAGCACGAGACCGGCATCGACCTGGCCGCCGACCGCATGGCCTTGCAGCGGCTGCGTGACGCCGCGGAACGGGCCAAGGTAGATCTGTCCAGCGTCCTTGAGACAGAAATCAACCTGCCCTTCATCACCGCAGACGCCAGCGGCCCGCAGCATATGGTCAAGACACTGAGCCGCGCCAAGCTGGAACAATTGGTCTCTGATTTAGTCGACCGGACCGAAGGCCCCTGCCGCCAGGCATTGACCGACTCCGGATTAAACGCCAGCGCCATCGACGAAGTGATCATGGTGGGTGGCATGAGCCGCATGCCGGCCGTCCAAGAAAAGGTCAAACAGGTCTTTGGCAAGGAGCCGAACAGGAACGTTAACCCCGACGAAGCCGTGGCCATGGGCGCCGCCATCCAGGCAGGCATCTTGGCCGGTGAAGTCGATGATATCGTGCTTCTGGACGTCACCCCTTTAACGCTTGGGCTGGAGACTTTGGGCTCTGTGATGACCACCCTCATCTCCCGGAACACGACCATCCCAACCAAGAAGAATGAAGCGTTCACGACCGCGGCTGAGAACCAGACCACGGTGGACATCCACGTCCTTCAGGGTGAGCGCTCCATGGCCACGGACAACAAGTCCATCGGTCGCTTCATGCTGGACGGGCTGCTGCCCGCACCCAGGGGCATTCCGCAGATCGAGGTCACTTTCGATATCGACGCTAACGGCATCTTGAGCGTGTCGGCCCAGGACAAAGGGACCGGCAAAGAGCAGAAGATCGTCATTCAGTCGGGCTCGGGTCTGGACAAAGATGACATCGAACGGATGGTTAACGAGGCCGCCCAGAACGAGGAAGCAGACCAGGTGCGGCGCGCCGAGGTTGAGACCCGTAACCAGGCCGATTCACTGGTCTATAGCACCGAGAAACTGTTGGAAGATAATGCCGACAAAGTTCCCGAAGAACTCAAGACCGAGGTCCAGGGCAAGATCGACACGTTGAAGGCCGCCATCGCTGCCAACAACACCGCTGAGATGCAGTCCGCGACGACTGAGCTCAGTGGCGCTATGCAGCGGGTGGGCGAAGCAGTGTACAGCCAGACCGCCGGGGATGCAGAAGGCGGAGCGGGGGCTGAAGACGGGACCGATACAGACGCCGGCGAAGACGGCGCGTCCGACGACGACGAGGGAACCGTTGAGGGTGAGTTCCGGGAAGTCTAATCCAGAGTCTGATCCGGAGCTTAACCGGATGTTTAACCGGAAGTCCGGCCAGGCGGTTTGACCGTAGTATCAATCATAAGAGAATATTTAGGTGGGAATAGGGTTGAATTCATCTGAATATCCACCCAAATTCCCGCGATAAACACAACATTGATAGGTATTATGTTATTTAAGGAAACTGGTCTGCTATAATCATAGTTGTAGCTAGGTAATCCTTAAGAATATCGACTCCCCAGTTTGGACCGGCCTTTGAGAGATTGAAGGTGCAGGCCGATGGAGGAAGCATGAGCGAACAAGACCAAGCAGATCCTGAGATCCTAGGTAGCGGAAACACCGAAGAGGTGATGCCGAACCTGGATTCCGACATAGATTCTCCCGCTGCCGACAACGATTGGCGCCTGGTAGGTATCGATAAGGATCTGACGCCCCTCCAGTATCATTACTTGAGCCTGCTGCAGCGCTTGGTAACGCTGAAGAACTCCTATCAGACCGACGCCGATTACGAGGCTTGGATGATGGACGCTCTCAACAAGTCCGTCTATTCGACCTTGCGTGACTGCATCGAAGCCAACGTGGGCGATGAAGCCAAAGAACTGCTGAATCGCGAGCAACACGTAAACTAAGCGATCTAAAACCGGTAACTAGAAAAGAGGGCGGTGGCTTAGGCCACCGCCCTCTTTTTCATCGAAGCCGGAGGGTCTCGATCGTCTGAAGATCGCTAGGGCTCTCTCCGAGTGGAGCGGTCGTATTTCCCCAGGGAATCGTCGGATAGATACCTCTCTTCCAGTTCCCGCTGTTTCGCCACCTGGACGCCGCCAATCTTCAAGTCGCCGGTCAGGTATGGGTTCTCCTTATACTGTTTCTGGAAGTCATCCCAGGCACTGGTGCCTCGCTCCATGAAATCTTTGATGAAGTCATAGAGGGCCACATAGGTGACATCCTGAGCAGGCCGGGGCAACCAGGAAAGATTTATGCCTAAGTTGAGCAATTCTTCGTTGGAGAAAGGCGGGTCCACGTAGGCCTGCGTTATGGAGGACGGCCCGTCCACCGCGTCTCTCGCCCGCTTCACTTGCTCCACAGAGCGCGGAGCCGTGAGTTGTACCCAGTCCACTTCAGCTATCTCTTTGTAGGCTTTCATCCTGACCAGCGATTCTTCAAAGCCCCCATTGGCGGCCTCGGCTACGTAGCATTGGGCCATCACCATGAAGTTCGGGTTAGCTCCCGCTTGCGGTCCACCGCGGCCCGGTATCTGGTTAGCACTACATCCAGCAACTGGACTTCAACATCGGCCGTGCCGGTGCCCCGTTTCTCTTTGATCGGCTGGTCGTCGATCCTCACACCGGCGATTCCCTCGCGGATGCAGTCTTCGACCATCCGGCGGACGGCCATGATACCGCCGTGACCGGTGTCCCCATCCAGTATCACCGGAAATCCCACGGACCGAGCGATCCAACCGGCGATCTGAACGCACTCGTTCAAGGTCGCCGTTCCCACGTCCTCCATCCCGGTATAAGACCCCACCACACCGCTGGTCCCGTCGAATCCGGCTTCGGCTCCTGCCGCCTCCATCACACGGGCCAGAGATGCACTGGGCGGATGGAGCACCGTCGTCACTTGATCTTGCCGATGGATCAATCCTTGTAGCCGTACGGTTGCCTCTTGGAAGGGCATTTACAAAGGTCTACTTTAGGTGCGGTTGCCGGAATCTCAGTTGGTGTGTCCAGCAGCAACGAGATTCCTCGGCTTTCATCTCGAAATGACAACTAACTAGGATCAGAGCCCATGCAGCGGGAAAATCTGCTGCCGAATGGCCCCAACCGTTTCTTCTAGGTGCCTTCTAACATCCACTTTGATGTTGGATGGGACCTCCGGACTTAGCTCATCCCGCAGCCTGCCGGCGCCGTGTTCCTGGGCGAAGCCCATCGGCAGTTGGTCGGGCCAGTCGGTCTCCAGCATCACTCCATAGGCCAGGGTCCAGGCCCGGGCGACGGCGTTGACGTCATAGCCGCCCCCGCCCAGCGCCAGCCAGGGCAAGCCCAAACCCGCCAATTGCCGCACCGCCTCGATGTAACCCTCCGTTGTCACCTGAAGATGGGTCAGGGGATCGCTGTGATAGCTGTCGATGCCCAGTTGGGTCACCAGCACGTCTGGGGCAAAGGCCCGGACCAGCGGCGGCACCACCTCACTGAAAGCGGCCACATAGTCGTCATCCGCGGTGTACGGGTAAAGCGGCAGGTTGACCGAGTAACCCCGGCCGGGCCCTTCTCCCAACTCAGCCACGGCGCCCGTGCCCGGAAACAGGTATTGGCCCGACTCGTGGACTGAAATGGTCAGCACCCGGTCATCGGCATAGAAGGCCTCTTGTACGCCGTCTCCGTGATGGGCGTCGATATCCACATAGGCGACCCGCATACCCCGGTTCAAGAAATAATGGACAGCCAGGGCTGGGTCATTAAAAACGCAGAAGCCGGAGGCGTGGCCCGCCGCTGCGTGGTGCAGCCCGCCAGAAATGTTGAATGCGGCGCCGACTTCCCCGCTGGCCACCATCTCAGCAGCCAGCAACGACCCTCCCGTGCTCAGGGCCGCCGCCTCGAACATGTTTGGGTAAACCGGGTTGTCTCCTTGCCCGCTAAAGCCGAACTGGACCGCGTCCACACCGCCTGCGCCGGACCCCAGCGCTTTGACCGCAGCCACGTATTCAGGCGTGTGCAGCCAGGCAAGCTCTTCTTCGGTTGCTGCACGAGGGTCCAGTAGGACCGCTTCTGGATGGTCAAATGCCCCGTATTCCCGAAGCAACTCGTAGGTGTAGCGCAGACGCACCGGGCGCATGGGGTGGTCCGACCGCAGTTCGTGTTGGGACAGGGCATCCTGGTAGATGAAAGCAGCGCGACGCATTTTTCGACCGCCTGTTGGATGGATGAAACCGCCTGAATCCTGTGCCACTGGAGTCTATTCAAGCTGTCTTCGCGGGTCAAGCCAGGCGTGGCCAAAGTCAAAAGGGGAGAAAACCGCACGCGGCCACGAAAGGCGATTTCTGTTTTCTTGGGTAAGATTGTCAGACGGGGTAGCCATGTGCCGCCCTTGGTTGCGCACCCCAAACAATGAGTCATTGCAGGTAAATACTTGGGTCGTAACCACAGATTTAGGAGCATTCAACATGGTCAACGGTAACGGAATCGACGAGAGCTTCAATGATCGCCTCAGACAGGCTGAGTCCGCGGAAAGAGAAGTGCAACGGCTAGAGCCATTGGCTGCAGAAGCTCCCCAATTGCGTCTGCAAAAGGCCAAAGCCCAGAAGGAAGAAGAGCGCAAGCAGGCCAAAGATGAGTCCCTCTACAAAGCTAAAAACGCGGTCCAAACAGCCTCCGACAAGCAGAACCGGGTGCCGGATTTGCTGGGACAAGCCGCCCGCACGGTTATTGAGCTCTACACTCTCTTGAAAGAGATCGACAGCTCCCGACGTCAGGCCATGGAGGCATTGGCCGTCGCCGACCGCGTGGACTATGACATCGAGTTGGAAGAGGGAGAGGAACACGAGCGCTCCTTGGACCGCGACACCCGTGGCCTGGCCTACGCGTTGGCCGCCCGCCACGGCGACACCAAGGTCAAGCAGATGTTGGAGGAGCTCGACCCCGAATTCACCATGTTGCGTGGCTGCAATCTCGACGAACCGCTTTACCGTGACGTGGCAAACTTCGTGGTCCGGCATGCAGTGCCCCAAGAAGCGCCCCCCCAAGCGCTGATGACCAAGACTCCAGAGCCCGTGCCCAGTGTGCCTGTGACCCCATTCCCGGATCAGCCGTCCAATGGCACCAATGAGGCTGCCGGTCCTGATGGAGCTAGCGGGGAAAACGGGGCCGGCGGCCCCAATATTTAAGCGGCTTCCTTCCCCACCGGACTATCCACGCACCCCAACACCCGCTGAATTTTTCGGGGGATTTTAACATGGCTTCTTTAGACGAATACGCCGATAAATATCCGAGTATCCGCATGGAACGTCGGAACGGCATCCTGCAGATGATATTTCACACCGACGATGGGCCTCTGCAGTGGGGAGGCAGCCCCCACAAGGAGTTCTCCCAGGTATTCGTCGATGTTGGCAGCGACCCCGAGAACCGTATCGTGATCATGACCGGCACTGGCGATGCCTTCACCGGCCCCCAGGGCACTGCCGACACCACCCCTAAACGCGCCCCCAAAGACTGGGACCAGACCTACTGGGAAGGAAAACGCATCCTGACCAGCCTACTCGACATCGAAGTGCCCATGATCAGTGCCATCAACGGCCCGGCGCTGCGCCACTCTGAGATTCCCCTGCTGTGTGACATCGTTCTAGCCTCGGACACCGCTGCGTTCCAAGACTCGGGCCACTTCATGAGCGGCCTCGTCCCCGGCGACGGCATGCACATCGTCTATCCCTTGCTTCTGGGCGTAAACCGTGGCCGCTATTTCCTGCTCACGGGCCAGAGAATCGAGGCACAAGAAGCCAAAGAGTTGGGCCTGGTCAATGAAGTCATGCCACAAAGCGAACTGCTGCCTCGCGCCTGGGAATTGGCGGAGCAGATGGCCAAGAACTCGGACATCGTGTTGCGTTACACCCGGGTGGCCATGAATCTGGTGATCAAGCGCCAGATCCACGACCTGTTGGGCTACGGGCTGGCCTTGGAAGGCCTGGGATCGGCCGACACCATGCTCAACCAAGGCTGACCAAAGGCGAATATTAGGCAGTCCAAGGCACGGCGGGGCTTGAATCTTCGAAGCTAATCTGGCACTATTAGCCTATGCAGATTGGCGCTTTTGAACTGAACGAACCGCTTCCCGAGTTGAGAGAACCTCACGTGTTCGCCATGGTGCGTCCGTGGGTTGACGTCGGCAGCGTGGGAACGCTCACCCTCAACCGGCTGGAACGCTTCATGGGTTCCAAGGAATTAGGCCGCCTCTCGCGTCCCGGCACCTTCTTCGACTTCACCCGCTACCGGCCAAATATGCGGTTAGTGGACGGCAAACGCGAAGTCAAGATACCCAACAGCATCATTCGCTACGCCATCACCGATGACGGCCCCGATTACCTGTTCCTGCACCTGATGGAGCCTCACTCCAACGGCGAAGATTACACCGACTCCATACTGGAAGTTGTGAACCACTTCAACGTGAAACGCTACTGCCGTCTGGGCGCTATGTACGACGCGGTGCCCCATACCAGGCCGCTATTGGTGACCGGCAGCCTGGGCGATGTTACTCAGAACCGCCCGGTGCCCAACTTCAAGGTGCGCCAAAGCACTTACCAAGGCCCCACCACCATCATGAACCTACTCTCGGAAAGCATCGAAAAGGCAGACATCGAGTCAATCAACTTCATGGTGCATCTGCCCCAGTACGTTCAGTTGGAAGAGGATTACGCCGGGACCTCACGCATGATCGAGGTCCTATCTTCGGTCTACAACAACATCCCAGCCGATCTGGCCCCCGTGCGGCGGGGACAGCGCCAGTACCGGGAGTTGAACTCCACCCTCGACCGGAACACGGAGCTCAAAACCCTGATCCAGCAGATGGAAGCCTATTACGATGCCCAGCTCGACTCGGAAGAGACCTCTTCGCCGTCCGCGGAGAAGTCGGAGACTACGGGCACCCAGTTGTCGCCTGAGATCGAGCAGTTCCTCAGCGAATTGGGCGGACGCCTGGACGCCGATCCCGACGAGTAGCCTGGCGGGCGCCTCAGCCGCGTTTTCTTTCGGCTTTCCTCCCTCAAGCATTGCCTCCCGCTCTAATGCATTTGGCCGTTCGGCATATTTGCTTGCTATAATTGGCCGTCTATTTCAGCGTACGCAGGTGAACCCCCGATGCAGTTAAAACTATTCGTCCAGGGCTGTTTTGAGCAGCATTACAATTCCATGATGCGGGCGGTTGACGGTCTTAGCCCGGAGGAGATGGCCTGGACGCCCAACGACCAATGCTCGTCCATCGCCTTCTTGGTCTGGCACTACGGACGCACCCTGGACCGGTGGCTGCACACCCGGCTCAAGGGCGACGCGCAGGTGTGGGAAGGCGGCGATTGGGCCGAGCGGTTGGGCCGCACCCCAGCAGTGGACAGCGACACCGGTTATGGTTTCACCATTGACGACCTCAAGGCCTACCGGGCACCAGACACAAAGGCGCTGCTGGAATACGTGGCCGTCGTCCGGCAAGAGGGCGTCGAGTACTTCGGGTCCCTGAGCGAGGCCGATTTCAACAGTCTGACCGTCGCCAACCCCAGAGGCGGAACAATGCCTCTAGCGTTCATGTGCCAGCAGTTGGTCTGGGAATTCAACCAGCACGGCGGCCAGATTGGGTATCTCCGTGGCGAGCAACGGGGCCTGGAAGACCCTGGGTATTCGGGCGGGCTCTTAGAGTCGTTAGCGAAGAATGCCGAATAATCCTCTCTTATTGATGGTCCAGATCACCTGCGCCGACGACCATTTGGACGCTTTCAACACCTGGTACAACAGCCACCTTCCCAATCTGCTGCGGATTCCAGGGCTCACCTGGGCCCAAAGGTACATCAACCTAGAAAAGAGCGAGCCCGGCGCAACCCGGTTCACCGCTTTGTATGGGATCAGGGACGCAGAGGATTTTCCGTCATTGCTCGACCGCACGGGCAGCTCTGAATTTCACCCGATCGCAGCCAGCGAGTTTGGCGCTTTCAGCCAACTGGATGGCATGTCCGGCCATGTTGCCAATGTCTACGAGCAGATAAATGGGTCTCCGCTCAGAGCGCCACTGCTGGAGTCGGACCGGCCTCTTAGTATCATAACGGCCGGCGGAGACCCGGAGCACGAAACTGAGTGGGACAACTGGTATACCGAATCCCACGTCCCCAACTTGTTGAAGATTCCCGGCTACGTGATGGCATGCCGTTTCCGTGTGTTGGAACACCCAGCGTTGGCTGGGTTTAATTCTGCCCCCAAATACCTGGCCATTTATGAGGTTGAGAACGAATATGTCTTGCCAACCCTTCGGCCCGGTGCGGCCATGCACCCAGCAGCCCGTGCCGAACTTGACCGCTGGGTTTCCTACGGAGGGATTCACGCTCGTGATTTCGGCTGGGGCTTCTACTGCCTGATCCAAAGCACTTTAAGTGGCCGGAGTGACAACCCGTTGCTACGTCAGCTCTCCTTGCTGCTGATACGCCCCTATGCTAGACTTTTGAAGTCCTCTCAGGCGTGAAATTCGCTAAATTAATGTGTAAAACGGTGCCATGACCCAATCAACTAACCTCAGCCACAAAGGCGTGATCTTCTCCGGCATGCGGCCCACCGGGTTGCTCCATCTGGGCAACTACATGGGGGCCCTGCAGAACTGGGTCACCCTCCAGGAAGACTACAGTTGCATCTACTGCGCCGTGGACATCCATGCCCTGACCACCTTAGAGTCCGGCGAAGAGGTCAAAGACATCAAGCCCAACATCGAAGACATGATATTGGACTGGCTGGCGGCGGGCATCGACCCTGAGAAGAGCATCGTCTTCGTCCAGTCCCACGTCCCCGAGGTCATGACCCTGCACACGCTCCTCAGCATGGTCACACCCCTCGGTTGGCTGACTCGGGTGCCCACCTTCAAGGACAAGGTACGGCAGATGCGCGAGACCGAAGAGACGGTGAATTACGGGCTGGTGGGCTATCCGGTGCTCCAGACCGCCGACATCATCCTCTACAAGGCCGACACTATCCCGGTGGGGCAGGACCAGGTGCCCCACATAGAACTTTCCAGGGAGATCGTGCGCCGGTTCAACAACATGTTCGGCGAGACTTTCCCTGAGCCTCAGGCCAAGCTAACCGAGGCGCCGTTGATCTTGGGTTTGGACGGTCAGCACAAGATGTCCAAGACCATGGACAATCACCTTGAACTTGCCGCCACGCCCGAAGAGACCACCAAGCGCGTCTTGACCGCCTTCACCGACCCGCAGCGGCTGCGCCGGGACGACCCAGGCCGCCCGGAGGTTTGCAATATATATTCTCTGCATAAGATCTTCAGTGGCGCCGAGGCAACCAGCACGGTCTACAACGAGTGCACCACCGCCACGAGGGGCTGTGTCGACTGCAAACGTCATTTAGCCGATAGCATCAACGACTATCTCAAGGACCTGCGGGAACGGCGCGAGGATATCAAAGCCCGGCACGGCTACGTCCAAGAGATACTCCACGAGGGCGGCAAGAAGGCCAGGGCCATCGCCAAGGAGACCATCGCTGAAGTCTACGACAAGATGGGGCTTGGGTAGCCTGACGGCTACCAGCTGACAGCTTTCAGCGATCAGCTCTCAGCATTCTATCGGTTTCTTTTACTTTAACTAGTAGGATTTTTATGCCTGACGAATTGCCTATATCTAAGAATGGCCGCGATGCCATGGATGTTGCTCTTGAGGCCGCGCGGGCTGCCGGTGCGATCCTGCGAGACCGGTTTCATTCGGAGCATGAGGTCCATTTCAAGGGCCGCTCGGACATCGTGACCGACGTTGACCTAGCCGCCGAGAAGACAATCTTGGACCTGCTGATCGGCGAGTTCCCCGAATTCAGCGTCCTGGCCGAGGAGTCCAAGCCGGTGGACGGCGACTCGCCCTACAAGTGGGTGGTCGATCCCCTGGACGGCACCCGGAACTACGCCCACGGCATTCCTCACTTCTGCACCATCATCGCCCTGGCTAAGGACGACCATATAGTTGCCGGTCTGACCTATGACCCGGTTCGTGAGGAGATGTTCACGGCCATAGAGGGCCAGGGGGCCTTTCTCAACGGCACTCAGATCCATGCTTCCGAGACCCCCGAACTCAGCCGCAGCCTGCTTTGCTGCGACCTTGGTTACGTCGATGAGAAAGCCGGGTTCGCCCTGGACTTGATCCGTTCTCTGTGGCCGGGCATGTACAGCGTCCGGTTCATGGGTTCGTCGGGCCTGGGACTGGCCTACGCCGCGGCAGGCCGCGTCGACCTGTACTTCCACCACTCGCTGATGCCCTGGGACCTGGCCGCCGGCCTAGTCCTAGCCCAAGAAGCCGGCGCGAAAGTGGTGGACCGCCAAGGAAAAGAAGGCGCCCTCTTCACCCCCAGCGTAATCGTCTCAAGCCCCTTGTTAGTAGAAGAATTCCTCAAGACTACCGATGGGCATCCCTGGCGGACGGTGGGCTAGGCGGACCACATTGTGGGCAATAAAAGGGCATCCGGCAATTTAGGAGATTCTACGCTTTTGTCTCCCATCTAGGGCAATCCCCCTTTGGGTGGAGATTCAATGGTCAACATGAAGTTGGATTCAGTCGTTTCAGTACTGAGACGCCGTGGCTTTGAGGTAGGCGCTGAAGGTGATAACCGTCAACTATTCATACCGTTTGAATTACGGAACTAGGTTAGTAATTCTAAACTTGTACCCGCACTAGAGATTTTCGGGAAGAAATCGTTTCGGAAGCTATCTCGCCACATAACTTCCAATCCGAAAGGTGCTTTGATTTCAGATCTAGAAAATATCTCGGGCGGGGAAACTTGCGATTACCTTGATCTTCTCAAGGTTCTTAACGTAATCGAAATCTCAGATAGTAAAATTAGGTTGATTCGGTCGATCGCTAATATCGGTCCGACGCTCGAATGGTACGTTGCCTATGCATGTACGACGAAATTCGATGGAAGCGCAGCTTGGTCGGTCAAACTGGCAGAAGTCCCCTACGGAGATTTTGACGTTTTGGCATGGCTTCCGCCGACACTCTTATATGTCGAACCGAAGTCTTCCTGGCCAGAGGAAATTGAAGATACGGAAATCAAACACTTTCTCCAGCGAGGAGTTGAATTAGCTCCTGACCTAGCAATATTGTTGGTTGATACAGATGATGATCTTGAGGAATCAGGCTTCCTCCACAAAATATACGGATTGATGCTGCCAACAATCGCTCCGGGTAATCAAACTAGGCTTGCCGATTTTACGGACCCTAGCAAACTGTTTATTAATCCTCAGAAAGGATATCCAGGGATAAGTTTCGGCTACCATCGATTCTACGTAGCTAACAGCAAACCATCAATTGAGGCTCAAATTAGAAAGTGTCTGAGGCATTTTAACGCGCGGGGCAAAGACGCAATGTTCATCGGTGGGCCACCCTTGAACTTCGTCACTGGGGAGATACAAGATTTTTAGCTTCTAGTCCCCGGCCCCAGGTTCTCAACCACCGTTCCCGCCTCCACCAATTCGACGACCTCTGCTTTGTTGAAGCCGCGCTCCAGCAGGACTTCGGCGCTGTGTTCGCCTAGCATGGGGGCGCGGGTGCGTATCTGGCCGGGGGTGGCTGAGAGTTTCACTGGGATGCCGATGTTATGTATGGTGCCGAGGTCCGAGTCTTCCAGGTCCACCAGCATCTTACGGGCCAGAACTTGGGGATCTTTGTAGACCTGTTCCATGTTGTAGATCGGCCCCGCCACAACGCCCGCTTCCTCCAGCATCTTGAGCCAGTTGGCAGTGGTGTCGGTGGCGAAAGTCTCTTCAAGCAACGCGGCAAGTTCATCCTGACGTGCCTTGCGGTCGCCGGGCATCAAGAAACGCGGGTCTTCAATCAGGACCTCAAGGCCGATGGCACGGCATAGCTGCTCCCAGGTAGGCTGGGTAGCAGCGCCGATATTTAGATACCCATCCGATGTGCGCAGGGCCTGGTAGGGGGCCGAGACCCGGTGGGCCGAGCCCAATGGGCCGGGAATCTCGCCATGTGAGAAATAGACCGAGGACTCCCATACGGTATAAGCAATACCAGCCTCCATGAGCGAGGTATCCACCTGCTGCCCCTGCCCCGTCTTCAGGGCGTGGATGTAGGCGCAGAGGATACCGTTGGCCGCCAGCAGCCCGGCTGAGAGGTCGGTGATGGGCACGCCGACCTTGGCCGGTGGCATCTCTGGGTGGCCGGTGATGCTCATCAGCCCGCTCACACCTTGGGCCACTAGGTCGAACCCGCCCTTGGCGGCGTCCGGACCGGTGTTGCCGAATCCGGACACCGAGCAATAGACAAGAGTCGGCTTGATCTCGGCTAAAGTTTCGTAACCCAAGCCCAGCCGGCCCATAACGCCGGGCCGAAAATTCTCCACCACAACATCAACATCCGCCACCAAACGCTTGAACACGGCCTGCCCGCTCTCGCTCCGGAGGTCCAAGACCAGGCTCCGTTTGTTGCGGTTCAGGGCTAGGAACCCGGCCGACCAGTCCTTGATAAAGGGCGGGCCCATGCGACGGTTGTCGTCGCCGCCGTTGGGTTTCTCGACCTTGATCACGTTAGCCCCCATATCGGCCAGCACCATGGTGCAGAAAGGCCCGGCCATGATTTGCGTCAGGTCCAGCACCACTATCCCGGACAGAGCTGCTTCAGTAGTCATTCAACCGCCTTTAGAAATAATCTCGCGTTGCCGGAATCCGCGACAACACCTCGAATCGTACGATTGTGGAACGCATCTGAATTATACTAGAGGCCACCTGTACCGGAGGCTTCAACGCTTGGTTAACCACGAGTAGAAGGAGGCCATTTGGTCAAACCCGCAGACAAAGGCAAGGTCAGGGTCAAACAGGACGCCGACTACATCTTCCATGAATTGACCCGCAGCATCTGTCCCGAGTGCAAAACGGTAATCGATGCGCAGATCATCATCAAAGAAAACAAGGTCTTGATGCGCAAACGGTGCCCAACCCACGTCTGGTTCACCGGCATCATCAGCTCCGACGCCCAGATGTACGTGGACTCGGTCAAATTCAACAAGCCGGGCGCCATACCTTTGAAATTCAGCACCGAGGTCAAGGACGGCTGCCCCTTGGACTGCGGCCTCTGCCCCGAGCACAAACAGCACATGTGCCTGGCCTTGATTGACGTCAACACAGCCTGCGACCTCAACTGTCCCATCTATTTCGCCAATGCGGGCGTGGGATACAGGCTGACCATGGACCAGGTGGAATTCATGCTAGACCATTTCGTTGAGACTGAGGGCGACCCAGAGGTCATCAAATTCAGTGGCGGCGAACCGACCATACACCCCGACCTGATGGAGATGATCCAGGCCGCAAAACACCGGGCATCCGCCAGGTCATGATCAACACCAACGGAGTGCGGATCGCCCGGGACGGCAAGTTCCTGGACGAGCTGGCCAAGCAGAACCCAGTGATCTAGCTCCAATTCGACGGTCTGCGCCCGGAGACTTATGTGACCATCCGGGGCGAGGACCTTCTGGAATTAAAACTAAAGGCCCTAGACCGGTTGGCCGAGAAGGGCATGGACGCCGTGCTGGTGGCCGCCATTGAGCGTGGAGTGAACACCGACGGGGTGGGCGCTAATCTGAAATTCGGACTGGAGCACCCGGCAGTGCGCGGCGTGGTCTTCCAGCCGGTAACTCACGTCGGACGCCACATGGATTTCGACCTCATGGAACGGGTGACCATCCCAGACGTTATTCACGGCATCGTGTACCAGAGCGATGGCCGGTTCGTGCTCGAAGATTTCGTACCCGTGCCCTGTTGTTTCCCCACCTGCCAGGTAAACTCCTACGGGTTCGTGGACGGCGACAAAACGGTGCCGCTGCCCCGGATGCTGGACATCGACCAATACCTCGACTACATCACCAACCGAGCACTGCCTAAGCCCACCAATTCCGCGAACGTGCAGAAGGCCCTAGAAAGCCTCTGGTCAGCCTCGGCGGTGGCTGGCACGGAAGAGACGGCCGACCAGTTCCAATGCGCCTGCGGACCGGGCCTGGAGCTGGAATATGAGTTGGGACACCTGAAAGACCACATCTTCCAGATCGCCATCAAAGACTTCCTCGACCCCTGGACCTTCAACGTGAAACAGGTCATGAAGTGCTGCGTGGGGATACTGGTGCCCGACGGCCGGATCATCCCCTTCTGCGCCTACAACTCAGTGGGGTACGGGAAGAGATCCGCGACCAACTGGCCTCGGAGCAGGATTGGACAACGCGCGAAAGAAGATAGCGTTCGCTGAAAAAACCAATAGACTGGCCCTCCAGCCGGCGGACGACTAGGAGCAGACCGAGGATTGCTGAGCGAAGCGGAAGCTAAAGCCTGTTGCGCCAACCTCTAACAGTCGGACATGACCAAGCTGATCATGGGCGACACCCTTCATCCCGGAGGGCTGGGCTTGACCAACAAACTGGGCCGCCTCATGGGGCTAGAAGCCGGCGACTTGGTGGCTGTTCTGGCCAGCGCCCGCAGCGAGAGCGCTCAAGCGTTGGGGCGGGTGTTCAAGTGCAACGTACTGGGGGTCGAATTCGGCGCTGAAGCCGTGCGTCACACCCATGACGCCTCTTCCGGATCCGGCCGGGCCCACTTTGTGCGAGGGGATGCCGAACGCCTGCCACTCCGCTCGGGCGTGTTCGATGCAGCGGTGTGCGAGTGCTCCATGAGTCTGTTCATCAACAAGGCCCAGGCCGTCGCCGAGACTACTCGGTTGCTCCGGCCCGGCGGCAAATTCGGCCTCAGCGACGTCACCATCGAGCCCGGCGCGTTGCCGGCGGAATTGGAGGGCGATCTGGGCCAGGTCCTCTGCATGGCCGATGCACTCACGGCCGACGGCTATGTCGAACTGTTGGAAGAAGGCGGGTTTAGCGTCACGACACGCCTGGACGCCTCCACTGAAATCATCAAGATATTGGACGAGGTAGAAGGAAAACTGGCGGCGTTCCTGGCGTTTCAAAGGGTCAGCGGCGTTCCCGCCGGTGATGGCCGACTTAAGCTGTCTCCCGAACTGATAGCCAAGGTCAGAGAGATGGTGACCAGTGGGGAGTTGGGTTATTGGCTGTTCGTAGGGGAAAAACAGGGTTAACCAACCCTCAACGGCTGCCGTGGCGCCGATTGCCTATCTCCATCCCGTTGGTTGGTATATGATTGTAATTAGAAACAACGGGAACCACGGCGAACCATTGGAACTACTCCTTATGACTCCATCAACATCGGCCCGAATTCTTCCAGCCGGACGCTTCATCAGGCCATAGGCAGACCATGATAGAAGACCTACAAATGGTCCAAAATATGGTGTTGGCTGTGGCCGCCGGTTATCTGCTAGGCGCTCTGCCATTCGCCCACATCGCCTCGCGAATCCGGGGGATCGATGTCTTCACCACCGGCAGCACCTTGGCCGGCACTGCAAACGTGTTCTTCAACGTGGGACACCGCACCGGTGTTCTGGTCTTGGTTGGAGACGTGGCCAAGGGCGCGGCAGCGGTATTCGCTGCCTGGTACTTTGGCGTTCCTCCGGCCCTGATCTTGGTGGCCGGCGGGGCTGCAGTGGTGGGCCACTGGAAATCGGTATTCACCGGGTTCAGGGGCGGCGACGGCATGGCGCCCCTCATTGGCGTAACACTGGCCCTGATGCCGGCGTTGGCGGTGCTGGGAATGGCAGCGGGCGTGGCAACCATCGTTCTGATGCGACATTCCCCAATCCGGTCCACCTGGGGGATATCAGTCTGTTTCATGGTGATGCTGGCAATCAGCCAGTACTATCAGATGGAGCGCGACATCGTTACAGGCCTGGTTATCTTGGCGTCGCTGGTCCTGTTGCGGAGCATGTTCACCCGACGGCGGCGGCTATCCGTTGTGTCGCACCCGGTCTACCGCGACATTGAAGATGATGACAGATCGGAAGACGGCGACATAGTCGTAGAAGACCCCGATGCCGACCTTGGACCCGTTTCCTCAAGTCACCGCTAGCCCAGAGGGTTAGTTCTCTTCCTGACTGCCATCTTCCGATTCCATATCGCGGCGCAGGTTCTTCATCTCTAATGCCCAACCCAGATGCTCGTCATTGGCGGCGTCTTCGGCCAACTGAGGAGCTATCTCCAACACCCGGTCAAGGTGCTTCAGGCAGGCGGCGACGTCTCCGGTCCGTGAGTACAGCCGGGCGGCATTGTAATGTGCTGACGCCAGTTCCGGGTCCGACTCCAGAGAATGATTGTATTCCACCAGCGCCCCATCCAAGTCTCCCATGATCTCCAAGACAGCGCCCCGGTTGCTGTAGGCCTCTGCGAATAAGGGCCGCAGTTCCAGCGCGGAATCGAAGTCCGCCACGGCGCTTTCGTAGTCTTTAAGGGCGTCGTAGATCAATCCCCGGTTATTAAATGCCTCGGCATCTTCCGGGGTGAGTTGAATCACAGCGGAATAGTCGGTCAAAGCGCTCTCAAGATTCCCCAGGTAGTAGTTCGTCCGGGCACGATTGAACAAGGCTAAGGAGTTCTCTGGGTTCAGTTCGGTCGCCTTGGTGTAGGCGCTAATCGCCTCGTCGTGCCGTCCCAATTCGTCCAGTGAGGCGCCACAATTCAGGTGGTTGTTGGAAATGTCTGGGCGGATGGCGTTCACCTTATCGAACTGGGCCACAGCCTCCTGATGGCGTCCGGTTTGGGCCAGCAAAATCCCCCGGTTGAACATGGCATGCACGTACTCCGGCTCCAGCTCAATGGCCCGTTCGTAGTCTGCTATAGCCCTGTCTGTTTGGCCCAGGTCGTCATTCCCATTGCCCCGTTGGTAAAAAGCTTCGGCAAGCAGAGGTTGTTGGACCAGCAAGTCTGTGAACTCCCGGACGGCGTCTTGCGGACTTCTCAGGCGCAGGTAAGCCAAACCCAGATTGAACCGAGCGTTGGCGTTGGACGGCTCGTCCGCCAGGATGGACAGATAGGCCTCAGAGGCATCGGCGTGCCGCCCGATGGCATAACAACCGTTGCCAAAGACGAGCAATTCCCCAGGGGAAACAAGTTCACCGTAGGTGTTTTCAAGCGCGGCGACCGCATCTTCCAGAGTAGCCCGAATCTCCTCGCTCAGCCGGGCACCTCTGGGCCTGGGATTTATCCTGCCGGTGCCTGTGGCGCATTGCTCCAGCAACGCCGACAAGGCCGCCAAGCTGTTTGAGTGGCCTCCAATTTGGGCGTGGTCAGTCAAGGTAGAAAATTTCCTGGGTTGGGTGGGTCCAACCGCATGCGCGGTCTGCCGAATATGTGCCTACAGCATACCACTCCGTTGCACCTATCCAGCAGAACCGCCTTCATAAGCCGCCCTGCTCGTTGAAGAATTCGCAGGCCAGCCGTACAATTAACACCATTCACAGCTTATGTCGGGTATCTCCCGCTTAACTCTTTAAACAAGGAACTATCAGGAGTCAAACGTGGCCCAAGCAAGCACAATCATCTATACCCACCCAGACTG